>JGI24130J36418_10000061_pt1 | contig 26677 bp, 23 predicted proteins | sample BarGraNGADG00212_FD_36418 | JGI IMG/M metagenome (IMG submission 36418)
CTGCCAGACCGTGTGCCACGCGAACAACGTGGCGACGATCCATGAGGGCAACACAAGCTGCATCGCATGCCACAATCCGGACGGCCATGCCCCGTCGGTCATCTGCGCGGATTGCCACAGCGGCACGCCGAACGACCTGCACGCGTGGGCGATCGCCGGCCACGTGTCCACGAACCATGCGGTGCCCGACGGGATGAGCTGCGACTCGGCTCCGCAGTGCCACGCGTCCAACGTCGCTGCTATCCACGCGAACACCTCATCCGACTGCTCGGCTTGCCACGCCCAGGGAGTCACACCCTCCACCACGTGCGCCAACTGCCACGCGGGCAACGACGAGCAACTTCACGCAGCGGGCGATGCCGCGCATTCGGTCCAGCCGAGCGGTTGCGTCTCGCTCCACTGCCACGCGAGTGACGTCTCCACGATCCACAACCCCGGACCGAGCTGCCTCGCATGCCATTCACCGGGTGAGACGCCGACCACGGCGTGCGCAACCCGCGGGTGTCACCCGGGCGACCAGACCGCGCGTCACGCAACGCTCGCAGGCACGGCGCACGACGTCGCCGCCGGCGGCTGCATAGCGGATGGCTGCCACGGAACGACTGCAGGTGGCGTCAACGTCGCCGCCCTGCATGCGAGCGGCCCCGGCTGCGTCGCCTGCCATGCCGACGGCGTCACCGCCTCGCTCACGTGCTCGAACTGCCACTCGACGGACCTCCCCACCGTCCACACGCGCGGGAACGCGTACCACACTGCCCCCCGACCTCCTGCGACCTCGGCGGCGCCAACGCCTGCCACACCCGTGACGTCATCGCCATCCATGTGGTCGCTGGCGGACCGGGTTGCGCGGCGTGCCACGCTCCTGGTGTCACCCCCACCGCGCTGTGCACGTCANGCCATACCGGCGACTTCTGGGGCACCATCCACGTGGTCGGCACGAAGCACACGCCGCCTGACNGCACGTGCGTCACCTCCGAGTGCCACAACACCGACGCGGCTACGATCCACTCCTCCAACGCGCCGACGAACGGACCGGGCTGCACCCCCTGCCACCGCACCGGGACGCTCACGCTCGATTGCACCACCTGCCACACCATCGACATGACGCCGCGCCACGCAGCGCAGGACGCGTCGCATACGGCCGAGCCGGGCATCTGCGTCAACAGCGCCTGCCACGGATCCGACACCGGCGTCAACGTGGCCACGCTGCACGCAAGCGTGCCCGCGACGTGGACGGGGATCACCCCGCCGAACTGCTCGGTCTGCCACGCTAACCCGCCAGGACCGGCTGGCCCGAGCCCCTCGACGGACTGCTCGCAGTGCCACACCGATCCGCTGACGTTCCACAACATCGGGACGAAGCACCATGCCGCCACGGGCACGTGCGTGACCGACGGTTGCCACGGAACGACCGCAGACGGCGTCGACGCGGTAGCACTGCACGCGTCGGGTCCCGGCTGTGCTGCGTGCCACGGCCCGGGCAAGACGCCTTCGGTGGTCTGCTCGACGTTCGGCTGCCACGACTCCGTGCCCGCGACCGAACATGCGAAGTTCGTCAGCGGCGCCACCGGCGGAAAGCACTACGCACACAGTTCCTGCGACACGCCCGGCTGTCACACCAACATGGATATCGCCGCGGTCCACACCGCAGTCGGTTGCGTGTGCCACAACCCCGGCAAGACGCTCACGACCACCTGCGCTACCGTGGGCTGCCACCCCGAAGGATTCCCCGCTGTCCACGATCCGGGTCTACCGTCGCACGCTCCGACCAGCAGCACGTGCGTGTCGTCACAGTGCCATCACAACCCCGTGGACCAGATCCACGGTGTCGCTGGTGGGCCCAAGTGCGCGGCATGCCATGCGGTCCCGGCCGGTCCGGCGGTGACAGCGCGGTGCACTTCGTGCCACATAGGCTCCTTGGCACCCTCGCCTTCCAGCAGCCCGTCGCACCCGACTTCCACCACGCCTGACAGCACCCACACTGTCGCGCCCACCGGCTGCAGCGCCGTCGGTTGCCACAGCACCAACATCGCGTCGATCCACGCGATCCCGACGACGAACCACACCACTCCGCCGAAGTGCATGGCGTGCCACGGTGACGGGAAGATCCCCTCGCGAGTGTGCTCGGACTGCCACTTCAGCGACTTCACGACGCAGCACCCGGCGCCCGTGGACGCACACACCTCATCGGTGGCGACGTGCGTGAAGAGCGGCTGCCACGGTTCCAACGTGGCTACGATCCACACGACGGGAACGAACCCGCCGGGCTGCGTCGCCTGCCATGGCAATCCGGACCACCAGCCGTCGCTGGACTGCACGATCTGTCACTTCAGCAACTTCACGACGGACCATCCCGCACCCGCGCTGGCGCATACCTCGAGCGATGGATGCACGACACTGTGCCACTCCACAAACGTGGTCACGATCCACACGACGGGAACGAACCCGCCGGGCTGCACCGCTTGCCATGACGGTGCGAAGACGCTCTCGACCGTTTGCGCGAGCCGCCATACCACTGGCACGTACCACGCGTCGGCTGCTTCCAGCCACCACGTCTCCAACGGCTGCACCGCCTGCCACTACAACGACGTGACCGCGATCCACGTTGTAGGCGCAGTACAGAAGTGCTCGGCGTGCCACGCCGCAGGCGTCGACCCCGCCGTCAAGGGCACGGTGTGCACTAACTGCCACACGAGCTACCACGGCAACGAGGCGTCGGCGCACTACAACGCCTACTACAACGAAGGCTGCCATTGCGGCTCGACCGACCTCCCGGCCGAGCATGGCTACGACTGCATGAACTGCCATTACCAGGGCGGCACAACGTGTAGTTGGGACTGCCACCACTAGCGGGACTCGCTACACCAAGCGAAGGGGCCCGGTGCGAAAGCACCGGGCCCCTTCTTCTTTGCGCGACGCCGCAAGCGCTAGCGCTCGCGCGTGAGCCCNTACTCGATGGAGTCGACGAGCGCCTCCCAAGAGGCCTCGATGATGTTCTCGCTGACTCCGACCGTGCCCCATGTCTCCACGCCGTCATCGGACGCGATGAGCACGCGCGTCACGGCTCCGGTCCCCTTCTTCTCGTCCAGGACGCGGACCTTGAAGTCGGTGAGCTGGATCTCCCCGAGCTGCGGGTAGAAGCCGCCGATCGCGAGCCGCAGCGCGCGGTCGAGCGCGTTGACGGGGCCGTTGCCCTCCCCTGTCGCCACGAACCGCTGGCCCTCGCAGAACAGCTTCACGGTGGCCTCGGTCATCACGCGGCCGTCCTCGCGNTTCTCCATGATGCAGCGGAAGGACTCCAGCGTGAACAGGGGGCTGTAGCGCCCGGTCTTCTTGCGCAGCAGGATCTCGAGCGAGGCGTCGGCGGCCTCGAAGGAGTACCCCTCGTGCTCGAGCTCCTTGACCGTGTCCAGCACGTCCGCGACGAGCTCCGGGTCGCCGGTGAGGTCGATGCCGAGCTCCTTGGCCTTCATCGAGAGAGACGCGCGGCCAGCCAGCTCGCTGACCACGACGCGCGCCAGGTTGCCCACAGCGGCGGGCTCGACGTGCTCGTACGCGCCGGCCAAACGCCCGGTAGCGCTCGCGTGCAGCCCGCCCTTGTGCGCGAACGCGCTCGCGCCCACGTACGGCTGCTGGGGGCTCGGCGTGATGTTGGCCGTCTCCGCCACGAAATGGCTGACCTCGGTGAGCAGGCGCAACTGGTCGCTCGAGACGCAATCGTCGCCCATCTTGAGGACGAGCGCCGGGATGATCGCGGTGAGGTCGGCGTTGCCGGTGCGTTCNCCGTAGCCGTTGATGGTGCCCTGCACGTGGGAAGCACCTGCCGAGACCGCGACGAGCGCGTTCGCGACGGCGCAGCCCGCGTCGTTGTGGGGGTGGATCCCGAGGGGCACACCGACGACCGGCGCGACCTCTGCCACGATACGCGCGACATCCTGCGGCAGCGTCCCGCCGTTCGTGTCGCACAGCACGACGGCATCCGCGCCGGAGCCGGCGGCCGCCAGGCACACGGCGAGCGCGTACTCAGGGTTCGCGGCGTAGCCGTCGAAGAAGTGCTCGGCGTCGAAGAAGACGGTGCGTCCGGCCGCCTTGAGATGCGCGACGCTCTCGGAGACCATCGCAAGGTTCTCCTCGAGCGTGGCGCCCAGCGTGTCGGTGACGTGCAGGTCCCACGCCTTGCCGACGATGCAGATCGCCTTGCAGCCGCTTGCGAGCAGCGTCGCCAGGCCGACGTCGTCCTTCGCGGTGGTGTCCTTGCGGCGCGTGGACCCGAACGCGGAGACGACCGCGCTCTTGAGCTCGAGTCCCTGCACGCGCTCGAAGAACTCGATGTCCTTGGGGTTGCTGCCAGGGAAGCCGCCTTCGACGAAGTGCACGCCGAGGTCGTCCAGCCGCTGCACGATGCGCAGCTTATCCTCCACCGAGAGGGACATGCCCTCGCGCTGGGTGCCGTCGCGCAGTGTGGTGTCGTAGAGGGTGATCATCCGCTCACGCCCGTTCCGGTCGATGCAGCCCTACACCCGCTCAAGCCAGTACTCGTACTCCGCGTCCTTGCCGCGCACCACGTTGAAGTACGCCTCCTGGATCGCGAGCGTTATCGGGCCGGGCTTGCCGATCTCGCGGTGGTCGATCGAGCCGACCGGCACGACCTCCGCCGCCGACCCCGTGAAGAAGACCTCGTCGGCCGTGTAGAGGTCGGCGCGCGTCAGGGAGACCTCGATGACGTCGAGGTCGAGGTCCTGCGCAAGAGCGATGACGGTGTCGCGCGTGATGCCTTCGAGGATGCCATCGGAGACAGGCGGAGTCATGATCACCTCGTCGCGGATGACGAAGATGTTCTCGCCGGTGCCCTCGCACACGTTGCCGACTTCGTTGAGCAGGATCGCCTCGGCGTAGCCGTGGTCGTTGGCCTCCATCTTGGCCATGCTCGAGTTCAGGTAGCTGCCCGTGCCCTTGATCTGCGGCGGGACCGCGTTGTTACCACGCTGGCGCCACGACGAGATGCCGGCCGCCACGCCGTTCCTGAGCGCGTCATCGCCGAGGTAGCTGTCCCACGGCCACACGGCGATCGTCGTTGCCACCGGCGCGGGCACGGGGTCGAGCCCCATGACGCCGTAGCCACGGTACACGAGCGGCCGGATGTAGCAGGCCGGCAGCTTGTTGACCGCGATGAGCTCCTTCGTGGCGTCCACGAGCCCCCCGACGGGGTAGGTCATCGGTATGCGCATCATCTTCGCCGAGCGGTGCAGGCGCTCCATATGTTCGGTGAGCCGGAACACCGCGGGGCCATCGTCGGTCGCGTAGCAGCGGATGCCCTCGAAGATGCCGGAGCCGTAGTGCAGCGAGTGCGTGAGGACGTGGACCTGGGCGTCGTCCCAGTCCACGAGCTTGCCGTCCATCCAGATCTTGTCCACCTTCGGCAGTGCGGCCATCTTCGCTACATCCCTTCATCCGCGCGCGCCCGCGTGGGCGCGCGTATCCACCCTACAGGTGCGAGACCACCAGGTCACCCATGTCGGCCGTGCCGACCACATGATCCGGCGTCGTTGAGGCGTCCGCGATGTCCCGCGTGCGCCAGCCAGCTTCCAGGACCGACTCGATCGCGCCGGCCAGCCGGTCCGCCTCCGCGTCCATCTGAAGCGAGTGGCGGAGCATCAGCTCCACCGAGAGCAGCATCGCTAGCGGGTTCGCGACGCCCAGACCTGCGATGTCCGGCGCGGAGCCATGGCTGGGCTCGTACAGCGCCGTACCATCGCCCAGAGACGCGCTGGCGAGCATCCCCAGCGAACCGGTCAACATGCTGGCCTCGTCCGAGAGGATGTCGCCGAACATGTTCTCGGTGACCACGACGTCGTACTGCGCCGGCGCGCGCACCAGCTGCATCGCCGTGTTGTCCACGAGCTGGTCGATGAGCTCGATGTCCGGGTAGTCGCGCGCCACTTCGTGCACGACCTCACGCCACAGGCGCGAGGACTCCAGCACGTTCGCCTTGTCCACCGAGTGCAGCCGCTTGCGGCGCCCGCGCGCCGCTTCGAACGCCGTGCGGGCGATGCGCTCGATCTCGTACTCGTGGTAGTCCATCGTGTCGTACGCGCGACGGCCCGCTCCCCCGCCGGTGGCCGAGCCGGCGACGCCGGTCTCGCGGGCGCGCGCCCCGAAGTACAGCCCGCCGGTGAGCTCGCGCACGATCAGCATGTCCACGCCCGCGATCGCCTCGGCCTTCAGCGAGGAGGCGTCCGCGAGCGGCGCGAAGATCCTCACCGGGCGCAGGTTGGCGTACAGCCCCAGCTCCTTGCGGATGCCGAGCAGCCCCTGCTCGGGGCGCGGCTTCGCGGGGTCGGTCGTGTCCCACTTCGGGCCGCCGATGGCGGCGAGCAGCACGGCGTCGGCCGCGTGCGCCTCGGCGAGCGTGCCTGCGGGCAGCGGCGAGCCGGTCTCGTCGATCGCGATACCGCCGAGAAGCGCCTCATGGAAGTCGAACTCGACGTCGCAGCTCGCGGCCATGGCGCGCAAGACCTTCACGGCCTCAAGCGTGATCTCCGGACCGATGCCGTCTCCGGAGAGCAGGCAGATGCGGAACGACCGGCCGGTCACTTCCCCACCTTCTCTTTGACCGACGCGATGAGCCCGCCCTTCTCGATGATCCCGCGGATGAACGGCGGGAACGGCTGGGCGGTGAACACGGTGCCCGTCGTGACGTCGGTGATGATGCCTGCGTCGGCATCGACGGCAACATGGTCGCCGTCGCTGATCGCACGCGCGGCCTCGGGCGACTCCATGATCGGCAGNCCGGTGTTGATCGCGTTGCGGTAGAAGATCCGCGCGAACGACGCCGCGATGACTACCGAGATGCCGGACTCCTTGATCGCGATCGGCGCGTGCTCGCGGCTCGACCCGCAGCCGAAGTTCTCGTCGGCCACCATGATGTCGCCGGGCTTCACCTTCGCGACGAAGCCCGCGTCGATNTCCTCCATGCAGTGCTTGGCGAGCTCCTTGGGGTCGGACGAGTTCAGGTAGCGGGCCGGGATGATGACGTCGGTATCGACGTCACGCCCGTACCGGTGTGCGGTGCCTTCGAATCTCACTTCTTCGTCTCCTAGCTCAGGTCGTCGGGAAGGGCGATGTGACCGGCGATCGCAGTGGCGGCGGCCACGGCCGGCGAACCGAGGTACACCTCGGAGGTCGGGTCGCCCATCCGCCCGACGAAGTTGCGGTTGGTGGTCGCGAACGCGCGCTCCCCCGCCGCGAGGATGCCCATGTGCCCGCCGAGACACGGCCCGCAAGTCGGGGTCGAGACCGCAGCTCCTGCGTCCACGAAGACGTCGAAGAGGCCCTCGTGCATCGCCTGGGTCCAGATCGCCTGCGTGGCCGGGATCACGATGAGGCGCACGCGCGGGTCCACCTTCCGCCCCTTCAGGACGCTCGCCGCGATCCGCAGGTCCTCGATACGACCGTTCGTGCAGGAACCGATGACGACCTGGTCGACGCCCACGTGCCGCGAGTCACGGACGAGCTTCGTGTTGCTCGGGAGGTGCGGGAAGGCCACCGTCGGCTCGATGAGCNCCGCCTCGACGCGGTAGACCTTCTCGTAGACGGCCTCAGTGTCGGACTCGTAGACGGTCCACGGACGCTCGGCACGGCCCTCCACATACGCCCGCGTCGTCTCGTCGAACGCGATGATGCCGTTCTTGCCGCCCGCCTCGATCGCCATGTTGCAGATCGTGAAGCGGTCGTCCATGCCGAGGGCGGCGATCGTGTCGCCGGTGAACTCCATCGCCTGGTACAGCGCTCCGTCCACGCCGATCATCCCGATGACGTGCAGGATCAGGTCCTTGCCGCTGACCCACGGGCCGAGCTTCCCATCGATCTCGAACTTGATGGAAGACGGCACCTTGAACCACGCGGTCCCGGTGGCCATGCCGGCCGCGGCATCCGTGGAGCCCACGCCGGTCGCGAACGCGCCCAGCGCGCCGTAGGTGCATGTGTGCGAGTCGGCGCCGATGATGACGTCTCCGGGCCCCACAACGCCCTGCTCGGGCAGGAGGGCGTGCTCNACACCCATGCAGCCGACCTCCCAGTAGTGCGTGATGCCCTGCGCGTGCGCGAAGTCGCGCACGATCTTCGCCTGTTCCGCCGACTTGATGTCCTTGTTCGGGGTGTAGTGGTCCGGCACCAGCGCCACGCGCTTCGGGTCCCAGACGCGCCCGGCGCCCGTGTTTCCGAACTCGCGGATAGCGATCGGCGCGGTNACGTCGTTGGCCAGCACGATGTCGAGCGAGCACTCGATGAGCTGCCCCGGCTCGACCTCGTGCGTCCCGGCGTGCGCGGCGAGGATCTTCTCGGTGATCGTCATGGGTCTCGGCATATCGGTGCTACAACTCCTCTGCTACTGAGGGCTTCACGCTCACGATGAGGCGGTTTATGGCGTTGAGGTAGGCCTTCGCGCTCGAGACGATGATGTCGGGGTGCGCTCCGCGACCCGTGAAGACCCGGCCGTCCTCGCTGCGCACCCGGAACGCCACCTCTCCCAAGGCGTCCAACCCCTTCGTGACCGACTGCACGGTGAAGTCGACGACCTCGACCGGCACGCCCACGATACGGTTGATCGCGTTGCAGACCGCGTCGACCGGGCCGTCGCCGTGCGAAGCGTCGATGAGGTGCTGCCCGTCGGCCCCGATCAGCTCGACGGTCGCCGTCGGGATGCCCGGGTCGCCGCAGCTGACGTGCACCTGTTCGAGGTGGTAGACCTCCTCGGCGCTACGCTCCGAGTCGGACACGAGCGCCTCGAGGTCCTCGTCGAAGACCTCCTTCTTCTTGTCCGCCAGAAGAAGGAACTGCTGGTAGACCTGATCGAACTCGGCGTCGGCCAGCACGAGATCGAGCTCTCCGAGGCGGTGCTTCAGCGCGTGGCGGCCGCTGCGGGCCGACAGCACGATGGAGCTGCCGCCGACGCCGACGTCGGCCGGGTCGATGATCTCGTAGGTGGTGCGCTCTTTGAGCACGCCGTCCTGGTGGATNCCGCTGGAATGCGCGAATGCGTTGGCGCCCACGATCGCCTTGTTCGGCTGCACCGGGATACCGGTGATCTTGGAGACCATCCGCGACGTCCGCGTGATCTCCTTCGTGTTGATCAGCGTCGTCGCACCGAAGCGGTCGCCGCGCTGGCGCAGCGCCATCACGACCTCCTCGAGCGACGTGTTGCCTGCGCGCTCGCCGATGCCGTTGATCGTGCACTCGACCTGTCGCGCGCCCGCGCGCACCCCCGCAAGGGCGTTGGCTGTGGCCATGCCGAGGTCGTTGTGGCAGTGCACGGAGATCGTCACCGTCTCGATCCCGGCGACGTTGTTCGCAAGCCCGGCGATGAGAGATCCGAACTCCTCCGGATACGTGTAGCCGGTGGTGTCCGGGATGTTGACGACGGTGGCGCCCGCCTTCACCACCGANTCGATCATGCGGTAGACGAAGGCCGGATCCGCGCGCCCGGCGTCCTCCGCNTAGAACTCGACGTCCTCGACCAGCGTGCGCGCCAGCCTGACTGCGGCGATCGCGCGCTCGAGCGCAGTCTCCTCGGTGATGCGCAGCTTGTCTTGAAGGTGCGATCGGCTGACGCCGATGCCGGTGTGGATGCGCGGCCGCTTCGCGGTCTTCAGCGCGNCGGCTGCGGACTCGATATCCGCCGGGACCGCCCGCGACAGCGCGCACACGACCGCCGCGTCGCCCACTTCGGTGCCGATGCGACGCACCGATTCGAAGTCGCCGGGGCTCGATATCGGGAAGCCCGCCTCGATGACGTCCACGCCGAGGCGGACGAGCTGCCGCGCGATCTCCAGCTTCTCGCCGGTGTTCATGCTCGCGCCCGGCGACTGCTCGCCGTCGCGCAGCGTCGTGTCGAATATGCGGACCGTGTCGAGCATCGTCACCGCGTCCCTTCGGTCCCGCCTACAGCTCCACGCCCCAGGCGTGCGTCATGCCTGCGTCGGCCTTGATCTTCGCGAGGAGCCCGGTGTCGATCGGTGTGTCCACGCTGACGCCCATGAGCGCCTTGCCGCCGGCCTCGTGGCGGCCCACCTGCATCGATCCGATGTTGACGCCTGCGTCGCCCAGTATCGTGCCGACCTTGCCGATCATGCCGGGACGGTCCGGGTAGATGAAGAACGCCATATGGTCCTCGGGGCGCATGTCGAGGTCGTAGCGCCACAGCGACACNAGCCGCGGCTCGTTCTTCTTGCCGATGAGCGCGGCTGCGATGTCCACGACCTCCTTGCCGCCCGAGAGCGCCTTCACGACCATCATCGAGACGTAGTCGTGGGTCTCGGCGCGCTTGGACTCGGTGACCCGGATACCGCGCTGCTCNGCGAAGTAGTTCGCGTTNACGTAGTTGACCGGCTCGTCGGTGGCGACGGACAGCATGCCCTTGAGCACNGCNGTGCGCAGGATCCGCGTGTCCGTCTCGGCGAGGCCGCCGATCATCGTGATGCTCAGATCGTCGACTCCGCCCTTCGCGAGTTGCGCGACCATGCCGCCCACCTGCTCGGCCAGTTTGAGGTAGGGCCCGACTTTGTCCATGACGTCCGGCGGCACCGGCGCGATGTTCACAGCGGTAGTGACCATCTCGCCGTTCAGTCCCGCGGCCACGAGCTCCGCGATCTGCTCGCCGGCGCGGTCCTGCGCCTCCTCGGTGGATGCCCCGAGGTGCGGCGTCACGATCACGTTGTCGAGCACGAACAGCGGCGACTCGGTGGTCGGCTCGACCTCGAAGACGTCGATGGCCGCGCTCGCGACCTTGCCGCTCTTCAGCGCGTCGACCAGAGCGTCGGTCTGGTAGATACCGCCGCGCGCCGTGTTCACGAGGCGGACGCCGTCCTTCATCATCGCGAACTGCTCGGCGCCGAACATGCCTATGGTCTCTTTGGTCTTGGGCAGGTGCACGGTGATGAAGTCCGCCTCGGGCAGGAGCGCCTCGATGCTGGAGAACAGCTCGACGCCGAGCGCCGCGGCGCGTTCCTCGGAGATGTAGGGGTCGTAGCCGATCAGCCGCATCTGGAACCCGCGGGCGCGCTCTGCGATCAGCGTGCCGATGCGTCCCAGTCCGATGATCGCGAGCGTCTTCTCGTAGAACTCGGCGCCCGTGAACTTGCTACGCTCCCACTTGCCGGACTTCAGCGACGCGTTCGCCTGTGGGATCATGCGCGCCTGCGCCATGAGCAGCGCCCACGTGTGCTCGGCGGCGGACACCACGTTGCTGGTCGGAGCGTTGCACACGATGATCCCGCGCTCGGTCGCGGCGGTGACATCGACGTTGTCGATACCCACGCCCGCGCGGCCGATGATCTTGAGGTTGCCGGCGGCCTCGATGACCGGCCGTGTCGCGCGTGTCGCGCTCCGTACGATCAGACCGTCGTACCCACCGATGACGTCGATGAGCTCGGCCTCGGACAGCCCGGTCTTGACGTCCACTTCGAACGACTCGCGCAGCTTCTCGATGCCCGAATCGGCGATCTTGTCAGCTACAAGGACCTTCATCTGTTCACTCCTCGCCCATGAAGACGGCTTCCGCGGCCTTGATGCCCGCGCCGCGCTCGAACTCGTAGCCCAGCTCGGCCAGCGTCATCTCGAGCGCCGCGAGCGTGGTGATGATGTCGAACTCGCCGAAATACCCGAGGTGGCCGACGCGGAAGATGCGCCCCGCGTAGTCGTCCTGGCCACCGGCGATGGTGACGCCGTACTTGTTCTTCATGATCGAGACGATCTTCTTGCCGTCCACGCCCTCCGGCACCCACACCGGCGTTACCGCGCTGCCGCGCCCCTCGGGCGGGGCGAACAGCTTCATCCCGAGCGCCTCGCAACCCTTGCGGGTGGCCTCAGCCAAGCGNCTGTGCCGCGTGATGATGTTCTCGATGCCCTCTTCGCGCATCATCTTCAGCGACTCGGCCAGTCCGACGATCAGCGAGACCGCTGGTGTGAACGGAGTGGTCTGCGCGTCGAGGTTCTTCTTGTACTTCATCCAGTCGAAGTAGTACTTCGGCAGCGTGCTGCGCTCGTAGGCTTTCCACGCCTTCGGCGATACCGTCACGGCGGCGAGCCCCGGCGGGAGCATGAGGCCCTTCTGCGACCCGGTCATGACCACGTCGAGGTTCCAGGCGTCGGTCATGCACGGAACGGCGCCGATGCCGGTGATCGAGTCGACGATCAGCACGCACTCGGGGTAGCCGGCGACGATCTTGCCCACCGCNTCGACGTCGTTCAGCACGCCGGAAGAGGTCTCGGACTGCGTNACGATCACGCCGCGGGCGTCCGGGTTCTCGGCGAGCGCCTTGGCGATGTCTTCCGGCCGGACGACCTCGGTCCATGGGTACTGCAGATCGACGATCTGCAGGCCGTAGGTCTTGGCGAGGCCGACCATGCGGTCACCGAACTTGCCGTTTCGAGCGATGACCACCTTGTCGCCCGCGCAGAACAGGTTCGCGATCGAGGACTCCATCGCGCCGGTGCCGGAGCACGTGAGCAGGATGACGTCGCTCTTCTCCGTCTGGAACACNTACTTCAACCCGGCGATGCACTCCATGAGCGTCGCGGAGAAGTCGGGCGTGCGGTGGTGGATCATCGGCCGTGCCTGCGCGAGCAGGACCTCGGCCGGTACCGGGGTCGGCCCCGGCGTCATCAGGTACTTCTTCTGCACCGCTATCATCCCGTTTCAGTGAGGTCGCGNACCGGCATTGNCGATCGTTTCGTACGGNGGGCAACGCGGTGGTGCCTTGGTGCTGTGGAACTACTCCTTGCGAAGCCAGCTGAACATGCCGCGAAGCTCGCCGCCGACTTCTTCGATGTAGCTCTCGGCGTGGATGCGGCGCATCGCCTTGAAGTGCGGCTGACCGGCCTTGTTCTCGAGGATCCAGTCGCGTGCGAACTGACCCGACTGGATGTCCCACAGCGCCTGGGCCATCGCTTCCTTGGTCTCGTCGGTGATGATCTTCGGGCCGGTCACGTAGTCGCCGTACTCGGCGGTGTTGCTGATCGAGTCGCGCATCTTCGCCATGCCGCCCTCGTACATGAGGTCCACGATCAGCTTGAGCTCGTGGAAGCACTCGAAGTACGCGATCTCGGGCTGGTAGCCGGCCTCGACGAGCGTCTCGAACGCCGCCTCCACCAGATGTGTCACCCCGCCGCACAGGACGACCTGCTCGCCGAACAGGTCGGTCTCGGTCTCCTCTTGGAAGGTGGTCTCGATCACGCCGGCGCGCGCGCCGCCGATGCCCGCCGACCATGCGAGTGCCAGGTCCATCGCCTTGCCGGTGGCGTCCTGATACACCGCGATGACGTTCGGGACGCCGGAACCCTCGAGGAACACGCGGCGCACCATGTGGCCCGGGCCCTTCGGGGCGATCATGATGACGTCCACGTCCTTGGGCGGCACGACCTGGTTGAAGTGGATGTTGAAGCCGTGCGCCCACGCGAGCGCCTTGCCCGCGGTCATCGACTCGTGGATCTCCGAGTAGTAGATGTGGGCGGCGGTCTCGTCCGGGACGAGCATCATGACGATGTCGGCCTCCTGCGCGGCCTCTCGCGGAGTCATGACGCGCAACCCGTCGGCCTTGACCTTGTCCCAGCTCTTCGAGCCGGTACGCAGGCCGACGCGCACGTCGCACCCGGAGTCGTGCAGGTTCAGCGCGTGAGCGTGGCCCTGGCTGCCGTAGCCGATGACCGCGATCTTGCGGCTCTTCAGAAGCTCGATGTCGGTGTCACTCTCGTAGAAGACATGTGCCATGGCTGGTGTCGCTTCCTTCCTCGAACGGGTCGGTGCTGGACTGTCGTCGGTTTCCTGTCCTGCCGTGCGTTCAGGCGCCTTCGCGGAGTCCGCGAGACAGCGCGATCTTGCCGGTCCTGGCGAGTTCCTTGATGCCGTAGGTGCGAAGCAGGTCCTCCATCGCCGCGAGCTTGTCGTCCGCACCGGTGGCCTCGATCGTCAGTGTGTTGCGGCCCACGTCCACGATCTTGGCGCGGAACACGTTCGCGATCTCGATGATCTCGTGCCGGCGGTCGGCCGGCGCGTTGACCTTGAAAAGGACCAGTTCACGGTCGACCATCTCGCGCGGATCGAGGTCCTGGATCTTCAGGACGTTGATCAACTTGTGGAGCTGCTTCGCCACCTGCTCCAGAGACGTGTCTTCCCCGCCGACCACGATCGTGATGCGCGAAAGCGTCGGGTCCTCGGTCACACCCACGGCGAGCGAGTCGATGTTGAATCCCCGCCGTGCGAACAGCGACGTGACGCGGGTCAGCACGCCCGGCTTGTTCTCGACGAGCACCGAGAGCGTGTGCTGCATCTTCATTCCCACACCTCCGTCACAGCTCCGTCGTCCATCATGTCGGAGACCGGGCCTCCCGGCAGCCCGCCCAGCATCTCGTCGATCGAGCCGCCCGGAGCGACCATCGGGAACACGTTCTCCTCGCCGACGACGCGACAGTCGACGAGCGCGGGACCGGGGTGGTCGAACGCTGCGACGAGCGCGGCGTCGAGCTGGTCCGGGGAATCCACCCGTTCCCCGCGCCAGCCGTAGGCCTCGGCGAGCTTCACGAAGTTCGGGCAGTCCTGGTCGAGCACGGACGACGCGTACCGGTGCTCATAGAAGAGCTCCTGCCACTGCCTGACCATGCCAAGGAAGCCGTTGTTCAGGATCACGACTTTGACCGGCAGCTTCTCGATGGATGCCGTGGCCATCTCCTGAGAGTTCATCTGGATCGAGCCGTCGCCTGCGATGTCGATCACCAGGTACTGAGGGCGCCCGACCTGGGCCCCGATGGCCGCGGGTAGCCCGAAGCCCATGGTGCCCAGTCCGCCGGACGACACCCACGTGCGCGCTTCGCGGATGCGGCAGAACTGGCTCGACCACATCTGGTTCTGGCCCACCTCTGTGCAGATGACGGTGGGGCGGTCCTTCGTGAGCTCGCGGATGCGCTCGACGACGAGCTGCGGCATCAGCCGGCTGCCGTCGTGGTCGTAGTGGAGCGGGAAGCGCGCCCGCCAGTCGTCCACGACGCGCATCCAGGCATCGGTGTGTGGCTCCGCGCCCGCCTTTCGCAGCTCCGCGGTCAGCGCCGCCAGCACGCCCTTGGCGTCGCCGACGATCGGCACGTCGACGGGCTTGTTCTTGCCGATCTCGGCGGGGTCGATGTCGGCGTGTATGACCTTCGCCTTGGACGCGAACGCCGAGAGCTTGCCGGTGACGCGGTCGTCGAAGCGCACACCGACCGCGATGAGCAGGTCGGTCTCGGTCAGCGCATAGTTGACGTACTTCGGACCGTGCATCCCGGGCATCCCCAGATACAGGTGGTGGTCCTCCGGGAACGCGCCCTTACCCATCAGCGTCGTGGCCACCGGGATCTGCATGAGCTCGGCGAGCTCCTTGAGCTCCTTCCACGCTTCTGAGGCCAAGATCCCGCCGCCCGCATACAGCAGCGGTTTGCGTGCCTTACCTATCAGGTCGGCGGCCTGCTTGATCTGCTTCGCATGGCCCTTGTAGGTTGGCTTGTAGCCCGGAAGGTTCAGCGCGGTGGGCCACTTGTACGTGATCTCGGTCTTGCTCACATCGGCCGGAACGTCGATCAGCACCGGCCCGGGGCGGCCGGTCGTGGCGATGTGGAACGCCTCGGCGATGACCTCGGGCAGGTCGTTCGCGTCCTTGACCAAGTAGTTGTGCTTCGTGATCGGCAGCGTGATCCCAGTGATGTCGGACTCCTGGAACGCGTCGGTGCCGATGACCGGCGTGGCCACCTGCGCGGTGAACACGACCATCGGGATCGAGTCCATGTACGCATTGGCGATGCCGGTGACGGTGTTGGTCGCTCCAGGGCCGCTGGTGACGATGACCGCGGCCGGCCGGCCGGTGACGCGGGCGTACCCGTCCGCCATGTGCACCGCGCCCTGCTCGTGCCTTGGCAGGATCGTCCTGATGGCCTTCGAGTCGTACAAGGCGTCGAAGATCGGTAGGGCGACCCCGCCCGGGTATCCGAACACCGTGTCGACGCCGACGTCCTCGAGCGCCTGGACCAGCGCATGCCCGCCGTTCATCTTCATGCCGTCACCTCCGTCGTGGCCTTTGCCGCGCGCGAGCGCGCACACGCGCGGGCGCTCATGAGAGCACCGCGCCCTTGTCGGCGCTCGAGACCTGCGCCGCGTAGCGAGCGAGATAGCCGATCGTGGCGCGAGGTGACGGAGCGCTCCAAGCGGCGCGCCGCGCGGCGAGCGTCTCTTCCGGGACTACCAAAGTGAGCGTGCCAGCGTCGATGTCGATCGCGATCGTGTCGCCCTCGGCGACGAGACCGATCGTGCCTCCNGCTGCCGCTTCGGGAGAGACGTGCCCGATGGCTGGNCCCTTCGTGGCTCCCGAGAAGCGCCCGTCGGTGACCAGTGCGACGCTCGTGGACAGACCCATCCCGGAGATCGCGCTGGTCGGAGTGAGCATCTCCCGCATACCGGGGCCGCCCTTCGGCCCCTCGTAGCGGATGACCACCACGTCGCCCTCGGTGATGCGGCGCGCCAGGATCGCCGCTACCGCGTCCTCCTCGCTGTCGAAGACGCGCGCGGGACCGGCGTGCTGGCGCATCCCGGCTGAGACCGCGGACTGCTTGACGACCGCGCCGTCGGGCGCCAGGTTGCCCCGCATGACACGCAGCCCGCCCTGTGCCATGTACGGCGCATCGATGGAGTGGATGACGGTCCCGTCCTTGACGGCGGCGTGCGCCACTGTTTCCCGCAGCGCCGAGCCGGTGACGGTCATCACGTCGAGATCGAGCAGGTCGTGCTCGGCAAGCTCGGCCATGATCGCGGGGACGCCGCCAGCGGCGTCGAGGTCCTGCATGTGGAAGTCGCTCGCGGGCGAGATGCGCACGAGGTTCGGCGTGCGGGCGCTCACGTCAGCCCAGTCGTCGAGCGTGATGTCCGCTCCCGCTTCATGGGCGATCGCCGTGAGGTGCAGCACCGTGTTCGAAGAGCCGCCGAACGCCATGTCCAGCGACATCGCGTTGCGCACCGCGCCCGGCGTCATGATCCGCCGCGCAGTGATGCCCTTGTCGAGCAGCTCCATGATCTTCATGCCCGCGTGCTTGGCCAGGCGGAGGCGCTCGGAGTAGACCGCGGGGATCGTCCCGTTGCCGGGAAGTGCCATCCCGATCGCTTCAGTGAGGCAGTTCATCGAGTTCGCGGTGAACAGGCCGGCGCAGCTGCCACACGTGGGGCAGGCGGCGATCTCGAGCTCGCACAGCTCCTCGTCGGTCATCGCACCTGCGGCGTGCTTGCCCACGGCAGTGAATACGGTGTCCAGATCGACGTCCTTGCCGCCGAACCGGCCTGCCAGCATCGGCCCGCCGGAGACGACGATCGCAGGGATGTCGAGGCGCGCCGCGGCCATGAGCATGCCGGGGACGACCTTGTCGCAGTTCGGGATGAGCACCATCGCGTCGAAGGCGTGGGCCTGCACGACCAGCTCGACCGAATCGGCGATGACCTCGCGCGACGCCAGCGAGTACCGCATGCCGGCGTGGTTCATCGCGATGCCGTCGCAGATGCCGATGGTGGAGAACTCCAGGGGCGTGCCGCCCGCCATGCGGATGCCCGCCTTGACCGCGTCGGCGACGTTGTGCAGGTTCAGATGTCCGGGTATGACCTCGTTCGCGGAGTTGACGACAGCGATGAGGGGACGCGAGATCTCCTCGTCGGTGAGGCCGTCGGCCTTGAGAAGGCTCCGGTGCGGGGCCTTCGAGGGCCCGGTCTTCATGCGGTCGCTGCGCAGTTCCATACCACTCCACCCTTCGCTCGTAGCGTCAGGGAATGGCGGATGCGTCGCCACCGCAGGTGAGTGGACGCGGGATGCGCGTCATCGAGGGGTTCGGCCGGGAAGCGAGGCCCCGAAACGAAAAGGACCGCGGATAAGGACATACTCCGTCCCCGGCCAGGGACGAGAGAAGACCTCCCGCGGTACCACCCCGATTGGCGATCGGCCACCACCCGCGTCACGAAGGACGCGGGTGGACTGGATCGCCCACTCGTGCGGCTGGTAACGGTCGCCAGACCGATCCGGCGTAGTTGTCGCTGTCCCGGCGGAGGTCGTCCGCGACTCTAGAACAGGTCCGTTCTTCCGGATGGCTCAGGGGCCAGATTCGAAGCGTCCTGCGCCGGGCTCCCACCATCCCCGGCTCTCTGCTGCAAGGATTGACCTCTACTACTCCCCGTCAAAGCCTGATGCATATTCGATTGGTCACGGATTATAGACGAGCGTCGCGCAAGGGCACAACCGAGGGAAACGCACCGTTCACCGAATCTCCGGAATCCTGCGCGCCCCCTGCGTTCGCGCACCGGCGCGCCTTGTCCTACACTCTGCGCACTGGGCGGGACGCGACGCGGCTGAAGGTTGAGGGGGCTGGATGGACCGGGACACGGATTCTCTTCGCGGACGCCTCGCATTCCTGGACCGCAGTGATACCCCGCTCGTCCAGAACCGCACCGCGATGGTCCTTCTTGCCATAGCCACGATCGCGGTCATGAGCTGGCTGAACAGCCGCTACGGTTCGTACATCTCGTTCACTGCGCTGTACCTCATCCCGGTGGCCGTGGTCGCCTGGTACATCGGACGTGCCGGGGGCCGTGTCGCAGCACTCGTCGCAGGTCTGGCGAAAGTCGCTGCCGACCTCTTCACGGCGGTGACGCCGCAGCCGGCAGTGGCGGTCATCTGGAACGCGGCGACGATCATCATTCTGTCCATGGTCGTCGGCGAGGTGCTCACGCGTCTGCATGCGGCGCTCGACGCGGAGCACGACCTGGCCCGCACCGACGCACTCTCGGGGCTGCCGAACACCCGGAGCTTCCACGAGTTGGCGATCGTCGAGCTGGAGCGGGCGCGCCGCTACCGCCGCACGTTCACCATCGCCGTGATGGACCTCGATCACTTCAAGTCGGTCAACGACACGCTCGGACACGACATGGGCGACCGGCTCATCCGCGACGTCGCGCATGCGCTTCGATCCAACCTGCGGAGGGTGGACGTAGTCGCGCGCCTCGGCGGAGACGAGTTCACGCTGATGCTCCCCGAGACCGACGCCGAACAGGCGCAGGTGGCGCTCAGCCATGTCCGTATCGCCCTGCGCGGTCTCGATGACGCCTACGGACCGGACGTGAAGGCATCTATCGGCGCGGTGACCTTCAGGACCGCCCCAGAGACCGTCGGTGACATGCTGAGGCTTGCGGACACGGCTATGTATCGGGCAAAGGCTGCCGGCCGCGATCGGATAGAAGCGATCACGATGCCCGTAGACGCGACGCGGCTCGAGGAGCTGGAGATCACGGCGATGCACGAGGCCGTAGCCGAACCGGAACCCGCTTCCTAGCCCGATCGGCGCGTCGTGACACAGCCCGCCAGGTAGGTCCCGTACGGCGTCGGATGGCCGTCCCGCAGGTTCAGAGCCAGGTCGGGACGTTGCCTCAGCGATGCCGCGAAAGCCGTGCCTGCGGGCGCGACCTTCGCTCCTATCGAGTCTCCCAGACCGTCGTACGCAGCCTCGATGGCGCCGGATGTCACGCCCTCCGCCACCGCGTCGGGGCGCTCCCAGGTCATCAGAAGCACGGCGCCTGCGCCCGACTGCCGGATCTCGTCGGCGAACGCCCGTCCGTACTGGTAGAACTCCGCTGCGAGCAGCACCGGCGTCACGCTCTGGTCCTGCAGGACGACGTAGGTCCACCCGCCTCGGTGGATGGCCTGCAGGGCGAGCCCGTCGGTCCAGTGGTTCTCGAGCGTGAACCTCCCGTATGTGACGCGCTCGGTGACCACGGACGGCGCCAGCCGCTCGAGTTGCTTGTCGAGCCCGTCGTTGTAGCTCGTCTAGCTGTTCCCGACGAACAGGACGCGGGTGGCCTGCCGCAGCGGACGCGGGGGCGTTCCGGCTGCGAGCACCGCGACGACGACGATGCCCGCCGCAGCCGCTATCAGGGTCAGGCCAGAGGCCCTCTCGCGCACCGCCGCGCGCGTCCGAGCGATCAGAGTGGTGGTCTTCGTGCTACAGCGCCTCGATGAGCGCGTCCGCGTACGCCTGCGTCCCCACCGAACCGGCGGTGCTCCCGGTGACCGACCGCTTGATGTCGTAGGTGACCTTGTCGCCCGCGCCGATGACCGTGCGGATGGCGTTCAGGATGCGGTCCGCCGCGTCGACCTCGCCCATGTGCCTCAGCATCAGCGTCGCCGACAGGATCTCAGCCGTGGGGTTGGCCATGTCCTTGCCGGCGTACTTGGGCGCGGAGCCGTGCGTGGGCTCGAAGACCGCGCAGTCGGTCCCGATGTTGGCGCCCGGCGCGATGCCCAGACCGCCGATGAGTCCGGCTGCGAGGTCCGAGATGATGTCTCCGTACAGGTTCGGGAGCACGAGCACGTCCCACCACTCGGGATGNAGCACGAGCTGCATGCAGGTCGCGTCGACGATGTAGTCCTCGAACTCGATCCCGCTGTCGGCATACTCGGCCGCCACCTCGCGCGCCACCTTAAGGAACAGCCCGTCGGACATCTTGAGGATGTTGGCCTTGTGCACCGCCGTGACCTTCTTGCGGCCGTTGGCGATCGCGTAATCGAACGCGTAGCGCACGATGCGCTGGGTGCACGTTATCGAGATCGGCTTCAGCGAGATCCCGGAGTCCGACCTTATGAGGCCGGCGCCCTTCGCCGCGGCGAACTCGATGAGCTCGCGCGCGGCGTCGCTGCCTTCCGCGAACTCGATCCCCGCGTACAGGTCCTCTGTGTTCTCGCGGACGATGACGAGGTCGATGTTGTCGTAGCGTGCCCCGCTGCCCTTGATCGAGAACGCGGGGCGCAGGCACGCGTAGAGGTCGAGCTCCTTGCGGATCGCGACGTTAACCGAGCGGAACCCGGTGCCGACCGGAGTGGTGATCGGGCCCTTGATCGCGACCTTGTTGCGACGGATCGACTCGAGAACGTGTTCGGGAAGAGGCGTGCCGTACTTGTCGACGACGCCCGCTCCGGCCTCGACGGTGTCCCACTCGATGTCGACCCCGGTCGCCTCCACCACACGCTGCATGGCGCCGGTCAGCTCGGGCCCGATACCGTCGCCGGGGATGAGCGTGACGGTGTGCTTCGTCATTGGATCAGGACTCCTCGTGATGTCTCATGTTCAGGGCGCGCCGGTTCGAGCGGCGCGGGGCAACAGTGTAGAGCACGCGCGGCGAAGGCGCCCGTGCAAAGCGGGGTGGGCCTCAGCCAAGCAACTTCGACAGGACGAAGATGTCCACGGGCTCGCCGTCGACCATCGCTGCGCGGCGCAGGAGCCCCTCATGCTCGTACCCGAGGCGCTCGTAGAGGCGCAGCCCGCCGGGATTCGTGGAGAAGGCGTGGACCTCGATGCGGGTGATGCCGTGACCCGGAGCCCACCCTTCGAGCACCCGGATGAGCCGTGTGCCGATACCGCGGCCCCTGTATCCGCGAGCGAGCGAGATCCCGAACTCCCCCGCGTGGGCCAGCTCCGCGAGCTTGCCCCCGCTGAACCCGATGTTGCCTACGATCTGGCCGTCGTCCTCGGCCACGAACATCACCGCGTTGTCCCGTTCGACGTGGGGCGCGAGGAACTCGATCTCCTGCTCCATCGTGAGATCGTCGCGCCTGAAGATCCCCGGGAGTTTCTCGCCGAACAGCGCGATGGCATAGCGGCGCAGTTCGGCCGCGTCGTTCATCGTGGCCTCGCGGATCGTCACGCTCACGCGGTGCCCCCGGCCGTGCGGGCCAGGCCGGCGCCCCACGCGCGGGCGCGGTCCAACTCGCCGTCCTTGAGAGGATCGGTGCGACCGGTGACGATGAACTTCTCCGGGGCCGCGATCTCCCTGTAGCCCTTGGCCGTGAGCGCCGCGGCGATGTGCTTGGGAGCGCTGCCAGGTGACCACCATATACGCGTTTCGAACGCCGCGAATCCGGCACTTCCCGAGGGTAGCCCGGCCATCCACTCGCGCATCGAGGGCGCTGAGAGGTCCGGTGCAGGTCCCGCAGGCGGCGTCTGCGCGATCCCGGCCCGCATCTGCTCGGTGGGGAGAGTGAAGCCCAGCAACGGCGCGCCCGCGACGATCAGGTCAGCGCCCTCGATCGCGGCCCCCACCGCTGCGGACGTGGACAGAGCGGCCGCCCCCTCGCCCATGCCCGCCGCGATGGCGCGCGCGACCGCGGCGGTGTTGCCCCACAGTGACTCGTATACGACGACAGCCTTCATCTTGCGGTCCCTCCCCTTGCGTACCCGACCTGCCTGCGCGCGTTCAAGAGCCCCCGGGTCATCCTATCCGAAGACCCAGCAGCTTTCGCACGCGGGCCGCGAGCGTGAGTCGCGGCCGACACGGGCATGAGTCGATCGAACGGCCGGAGGTCGCTTGGACGCACATCCCGGAACCGGGCTGCTTGCTGCGGGCCGGGTATTCCTTGCAGTAGCGGCACCAGACCGGCTGGTCGGCGCGGCTGCCCTGTGCACCAGGGGTCACGGCTGACTCCTTGGAGGAGCGGACGGCGCGGGTGGAGGCGTCGCGCTCGGCTTCGACGGCATCAGGTCCTGGATCCGCTTGGCCGGGACGTATCCGGGCAAATGCGCGGTCCACACAAGGTCGTTGCCCTTGATGACACCCTGCGCGGCGAAGGTACGCATGTCGTCCCAGGAGTATGGGCCGTATGAGGCGCCGTCGCGGCCGATGAACCATTCCCCCTGCATACTTCGGCTCCGTGTCTCCTTCAGTCCCGCGGACAATCATCGGCCAGGCTCAGATGGCGCGCAACGGTCAGCCGGCCGCCCTCGGTGCGATCAGTGCCCCGGACCCGCCAGCCGATCGCCGTACTCCGCCAGCAGGCCGTCCAGTTCCTCGTAGGTCGTGGCCCGATACGCGCGCTCGCGCACGGAAGCGGCGTTCGGCAGCCCGTGCAGGTACCACGCCACGTGCTTCCGCATCCGGGCGACCGCGTGCGGGCCCCCGAACTCGACGAGTGCAGCGGCGTGCTCCCGCGCCACCGAGATGCGCTCCTGGGCGGTGGGAGGCGCGATCTCGATGCCGGTGTCGATGAGAGCACGGCACTCCCGGAAGATCCACGGATCGCCCTGTGCTCCACGGGCGACCATCACTGCGTCCACGCCGGTATGATCCAGCATCCGGACCGCATCGGCCGCGCTGAAGACATCCCCGCTGCCGATCACGGGGATGCCGACCGCCTCCTTGACCTTGGCGATCACCGTCCAGTCGGCCGCCCCCCGATAGAACTGCCCGCGCGTGCGGGCGTGGATCGTCAACATCGAAGCGCCGGCAGCCTCCATCGCCCGCGCGAATCCTGCGGGATCGGCCGACTCAGCGTCCCAGCCGGTCCGGAACTTCACACTGACCGGCGCGCCGCATCGCTCGACCATCCGCTCAACGATGTGCGCCGCGAGCTCCGGGGTGCGCATGAGCGCGCTCCCCTCCCCCTTGGAGACGACTTTGCTCACCGGGCAGCCCATGTTCACGTCGATGGTGGCGATGCCCACGCCATACCGCTCGACCACGCGCCGCGCCTGTTCCGCCATGACTTCCGGGTCCGCGCCGAACAGCTGGACCGCACAGGGCACTTCGTCGGGATGCAGCGTCAGCAGCGCGCGGGAGACCGGCGCGTCCGGGTTGTAGTGCAAGCCAGTCGCGCTGACCATCTCGGTGAAGGTCAGTCCGGCGCCCATGCGCTTGCAGATCGCGCGGAACGGCGCTTCGGTGATGCCGGCCATAGGGCCGAGGACCACGTTGGCCGCGACGAGCAGCGCGCGGATGTCGGCGGGTGGGTTCGTCATGCCGCGATGATACGACGAGCCGTTCAGGCGAGCCGGATCTCGATCCGCTCCAGACCCTTGCCGGGGTTCTTCCGATTCAGCACGATCGCGCCAACCTCGCCGGTGCGACGCGGGTGTGTGCCCCCGCACGGAACGCGGGCGAAGCCGGCCACTTCCCAGTAGCGCCGCTGGGTCGCCTCGTCCTCGAACGCGCTCGTCACCGGCAGGTCGGCGGCGACCAGTCGGGCAACCTCGGTCAGTATCGGAAGGAAGAGTTCGGAGACGTTGTCCGCGTAGGCGAAGTCGATGCGCGCCTTGCCCGACGAGGTGTGCGCGCCCACCTTCTCGATGCCTGGGGCCGCACGGTACACGAGCTCGAGCACCATCTCGGCGGCGAAGTGGAGCCGCCGGAGCTTCTCGCGCCGCTTCCCGTCGATCTCGACACGGACGGCATCGCCGGGACGCAGGCCGTGGCCCTCGGGCATCAGGTAGGCGATGCCCAGGCCCTCCGCGCGCGCTTCCAGCACCGGCAGGCCCGCGATCGTTCCCTCGTCGCTCTCCTGTGCACCGGATTCGGCGAAGAAGATCGTGGACGCGAGCGTGACGACATCGCCGTTGACGCTCACGACGACGGTATCGAGTCCCGTCAGATATGGATCGTCCCAGAAGACCTTCTCGGTCATGTGACCTCGACTCTCGGCTCGCTGTCCCCCCATTCTCGCACGCGAACGGCCGACTTCCGCGACGGTGTCCTGGTAGTGCACGTGCCGAGGGGCAAGGAAGCGCTCAAGCCGAGGACGCACCACATCGCACTGGGTGCCGGCGAGAAGCAGCGTCACATGTCGGAACGAGACCGAACGGACACGCCGATGCCCCGCCATCCGGCGGGGCATCGGCGTGTCCGGCTCAGTCCTGCGTCCGTAACCCACTCAACAGACGCTCACCGAGACGAGCGCACCTGCTTGATCCAGCCGCCGAGTGCGCCGAAGACCGCACCCCACACCAGAGCGAGGACCGCGGTGAGCAAGAGATCGCTCCCCCAAGCGATGCTGCCGCCGGTCGACGCCGATACGGGGATGTCGAGCTTGAGGGTCACCATCGTCAGCCACGCGAGACCGACCATTCCGATGGCGTAGGGGACCGCCATCTTCGCTCCCTCCACCACAAGTGAACCCGAGCCGCGGCTCCAGGATGCCGCGAGGTAGCCCCCCACCAGGAGCGGGACCACCGGCAACAGGAGGAGCAGGTACGCCCACGCTTCGTAGTTGACGCCGAACGGGATCGGATAGGGCATGCCGGTCGCGTAGTCGGCGGACACACCCGTGATCGACATGCGGGCAGTCCCGGGGACGGTGCCGCTCGAAGCCGCACCCAGCGCCGCCCAGGTGTACGGCGTGCCATGCCCGAAGTCGTACACGTAGAACGCGAGCGACGGAGAGAGCTCGAGCACGGCGCCATCCGCCACGGCGACCACTTGCGCCGTACCCGACTGATACGGATCCGTGGGGATCTTGGACTTCGCGTAGGTCCAGATTCCCGCGGTGACGATCAGCGACACGATGAGCGCGATACCCAGAGCGACCAGCGAAGCGATGACGGGTGCCGTTGCTGACCACGTGGTCGCGCGAACGAGCTCCCCGAAGGGACGACGGGACCTGAACGCGAGGTAGCCCAGCCCCACGACCGCGCCAAGGGCTGCGCCCACCACCAAGCAGTACAGAAGGATCGATATGAACGGGTAGGAGGTCGTGATGAACGCGGAACTGCCCGACGGCGCGCCGGCTGCGGCCAGGATGGACGTGAGGTCGACCCGACTGGAGGCGACCGCCGCTATCGCGAGCATGCCGACCGCGTACGGGACGCTGGTCACCGCGCCCTGTAGCAGGGCCGCGCGGGCCGATGACGGCTGCGCGACCCTCACAGAGACGAAGGCCGCCAGCGCGATCGCGAGCAGCGCCAGCACGTTCCATACGGACACCGGGGTCTGCAACTCGAGCGACGCGGTCACTGGCGAGTCGTTGATGTTCGCGATGACGCCGACCGACTCCGCCGGTACGTGCAGGTTCACCGCCAGGAACGGCACCGTGATCGCGCCGTCNGCCAGGGACCGGTAGACCCCGGAGCCACCGCCCACGCTGAGCAGAGGTTTCCATGCATCGATGATCATCGGCCGAGCGACGGCGGCCGCAAGAAGGATGAACACGAGGCCTGCCGCCGCGCCGATGAGGGCGCCCTTCAGCCCGTTGGGCCCCAAGAGACCGGCATACCAGGAAACCTTCGGGACCGGCGCGGAGGCGCCAACCGCGTACGGCGCCGCGAAAGCCTGAACGGGAGGAGCGGCGGCCGGGCGGACCAACTGGGTGCCGCACTTCGTGCAGAACTGCAGACCGTCCGTGCTCTCCGTGCCGCACCGCGAGCAGAAGACCCGAGCCGGAGTCGGAGCGGGCGGAACCGGAGGAGCGGGCTGAACCAGCATCGCCGGCGAGGCAGGCTCAGTGGACTGCGCTGGGAACGGTGTCCCGCACTTCTCACAGAACGTCGCGCCCTGTCCACTCTCCGCGCCACAAGAACTGCAGAACATCTTGGCCCCCCTCGAGCCCGCGCACTGGAAACCCCCTGAGGGATCCTACCATGCGCGGAGCGCAAGGAGCGCGCCTGTGGCGACTCGGTCGACCGCCATCACGAGAGCGACTACGGCGCCGAACTCTGAAAGATCAGAGACTCGTTGCCGCCCTTGTTGTACAAGGTCAACGCGCCGCCGGCGACCTTGTACGAATCGACTTGGGCCAGCAGCTGTTGGTACGCAGACTCAGCGCGCATCGCGGGCTCGGGGCCGGCCATCTCGGTCATCGCGAGCGCGCCGAGA
>JGI24130J36418_10000069_pt1 | contig 25814 bp, 27 predicted proteins | sample BarGraNGADG00212_FD_36418 | JGI IMG/M metagenome (IMG submission 36418)
AACCAAGCCCGCCAGGCCGAGATCACTCAAGAGATCAGCGAAATCGTGGGCGGCGCCGACGCCCTCGCGTCCGCCAAGTAAGAGGGTAGAGAGAGCACATGACTGCCGTAACCAACGAGGGTGCCACCGCGCCTCAGCACGAGGCCGGAGCCGGTCGGGTCTCCCGCATCATCGGCCCGGTCATCGACGTCGAGTTCCCCGCTGACCAGATGCCAGCGATGTACAACCTGCTCACCGTCATGGTTGAGCTGTCGGGTGAGAAGAAGAGCCTCAATCTTGAGGTCGCCCAGCACATCGGGGACAACATGGTCCGCGCCATCTCGCTGCAGCCCACCGACGGTGTGGTTCGCGGCGCCCCGGTGAAGGACTCCGGTGGCCCGATCAAGGTGCCCGTCGGTGATGTCACGCTCGGTCACGTGTTCAACACGACCGGCGACTGTCTCAACCTCAAGGGCGACGAGAAGCTCGAGGTCGGCGAGCGCTGGGGCATTCACCGTCCGGCGCCGGCCTTTGACCAGTTGGAGTCCAAGACGGTCATGTTCGAGACCGGCATCAAGGTCATCGACCTGCTCACGCCGTATGTCGAGGGTGGAAAGATCGGCCTGTTCGGTGGTGCCGGTGTCGGCAAGACGGTCCTGATCCAGGAGATGATCGCCCGCGTCGCCAAGGACCACGGTGGAGTGTCGGTGTTCGCCGGTGTCGGTGAGCGCACTCGTGAGGGCAACGACCTGATCGTCGAGATGGATGAGGCCGGCGTGCTCGGTCAGACTGCTCTGGTGTTCGGCCAGATGGATGAGCCGCCGGGCACCCGTCTTCGGGTTGCGCTGTCAGCTTTGACGATGGCCGAGTACTTCCGCGACGTGCAGAAGCAGGATGTGTTGTTGTTCATCGACAACATCTTCCGCTATACCCAGGCCGGTTCCGAGGTCTCCACGCTTCTGGGCCGGATGCCGTCGGCCGTGGGCTACCAGCCCAACCTCGCCGATGAGATGGGTGTGCTGCAGGAGCGCATCACCTCCACGCGCGGCCACTCGATCACTTCGATGCAGGCGATCTATGTGCCCGCCGATGACTACACCGACCCGGCACCGGCTACGACGTTCGCCCACCTGGACGCCACCACCGAGCTGTCACGCGATATCGCTTCGCTGGGTATCTACCCGGCAGTCGACCCGCTGACCTCCACTTCGCGAATCCTGGACCCTCGTTACATCGCCCAGGACCACTACGACACCGCGGTCCGGGTGATCTCGATCCTGCAGCGCAACAAGGAGCTTCAGGACATCATCGCGATCCTGGGCATCGACGAGCTGTCCGAAGAGGACAAGATCCTGGTTAACAGGGCCCGTCGTATCCAGCGGTTCCTGTCTCAGAACACCTATGTTGCCAAGCAGTTCACGGGCCTGGAGGGTTCGACGGTGTCGCTGGCCGACTCGATCGAGGGCTTCAGCAAGATCGCGGACGGTGAGTATGACCACGTCGCCGAGCAGGCGTTCTACATGTGTGGAGGTCTGGATGATGTCGAGCGTCAGTGGGCTGAGATCCAGAGGAATCTCTGATCTTCAAGCTGGGGCGTAGAAATGGCGGACACACCTTGGGACCGAAGGTGGCACAGTGAGCGGTCATCCTCGGATTCCCGTTAGAATAAACGAATACGTTCGTGACAGGAGGAACCCGTGAGTCAGTTGCATGTCGAGCTGGTCGCCCCAGATCGCAAGGTCTGGGAAGGCGACGCCAAGCTGGTTACCGCGCGTACCGTTGAGGGCGAGCTGGGAATCCTGCCGGGTCACACGCCGCTGCTCGGGATCCTGGTCACCGGCGACGTTCGGATCGAGTCCCTGGCAGGTCAGGTACACGCGGCCACGATCGACAGCGGTTTCATCTCGGTTGATCACGACCGTGTCACCATTGTTGCCGAGGCTGTTGAAGCCTCCCGGATCAACGCCTGAGCCTACGGTGAACGAACTGTGGCTCACCAGCGAGTTCTTGGCTGGCGGCTGCCTGTTCATTGTCATCTTCGTGTTGTCCGCTGTCTTCATTCGGCGACGGCTGATCGCGCGCGGCAAGCCTCTGACTGTTTGTGCGCTGCGAGAGTCCGCTGCTGGCCGCTGGCGCTTCGGGTTAGTGCGCTACGGCGCGACCGGACTCGAGTGGTTCACACTCACCGGGATCTCGTTGCGGCCGGCCAAACGCTGGGAACGCACCCTGCTTGAGTTCGGTGCGGGCCGGCCCCTGGAACCTGGGCAACGGCCGGAGACCCTGATCACTGGCGCGATGAGGGTCGACTGCACCTATCGCGGGGCGCGTTTCGAGATCGCTCTTGCGCAGGCTCCATACACGGCGCTGCGATCCTGGCTCGAAGCCGCTCCGCCCGGACGTAACTCCTACGTCGCCTAGTTCGTCGCCGGCCGCCTTGGCGTCACCTGGTTCTCGGTCGACGGCACGCCTTAGTCCTTTGCCTCCGGCCCCTTTGCCTGTGCTCGTCCGCCGCCCGGCTGCCACAACACGTCCCCGCCGATGTCGAGGTTGGCAACCCGTCCCAGGATGAACAACAGGTCTGAGAGACGGTTGAGGTACTTGGCGGTGAGGGGGTTGATCCCGCCCACTCCCTTGGGGCTGCCCTCGGGCGCAAGCTGGTCGCCATAGGTCTCCAGGGCCGTCCAGGCGGAGCGCTCGGCGCGGCGAACCACCGTCCTGGCCACGTGAAGGTATGCCGACCCGGGTGTTCCGCCGGGAAGGATGAACGAGCGCAGCTTCTCCAGCTCGTCATTGAAGCGGTCGCAGTCGGCCTCGAGCTCGTCGACCCAGATGTCCAGCACGCGCAACGGCGGGTACTCGTAGCTGGCGGCCAGCGGTGTGCACAGGTCCGCGCCGATATCGAAGAGATCATTCTGTATCCGGACCAGCACCGTACGGACATCCTCGCGCAGCTCCGCGCAGGTGAGCGCCACGCCGATGGTGCTGTTGGCTTCGTCGGTGTCGGCGTAGGCGATCAAGCGGGGGTCCGTCTTGGTGGTGCGACTGAAGTCCCCGAGCGCTGTACTGCCGTCGTCGCCGGTGCGGGTGTAGATCCTCGTCAAGTTGACCATGGACGGAATCCTCTCAGACTTGGCACCGGTAGGCTCACCAGTGATGGAGCGGTTTCGTGTTGTCGGTGGTGCCAGCCTGCGGGGAGAGGTCTCGGTTGTTGGCGCCAAGAACAGCGCACTGAAGCTGATGGCGGGGGCCTTGCTGGCCGTGGGCAGGACGCACCTGAGCAATGTGCCTGCAATCATTGACGTGACGATCATGGCCGAGCTGCTGCGGCGGCTCGGGTGCACNGTCGACTACGACCCCGACTCTGGGGTCGTCGAGCTCGACGTCCCCGAAACNATCATGCACCGCGCTGACTACGAGCTGGTTCGGGCGCTGCGGGCTTCCATCTGTGTCCTGGGCCCGCTGGTGGCTCGCTGTGGCAGGGCGGATGTGGCGGTCCCCGGNGGTGACGCGATCGGATCCCGGGGTCTGGACATGCACGCCTCGGGTCTGGAGACGCTGGGAGCCACGGTCCATGTCAACCATGGTTACCTCATCGCCGAGGCGCCGGCTGGCCTTCATGGGGGCGACATCCGACTGGATTTCCCCAGCGTCGGCGCCACCGAGAACATCCTGATGGCAGCGGTGCTGGCCAAGGGAAGGACCACGGTCAGAAACGCTGCGCGCGAGCCTGAGATCGTTGACATCGCAGCGTTCCTGTCCAAGATGGGGGCCCGGATCGAGGGCGCAGGAACATCGGTCATCGCGGTGGAGGGTGTCAGCGCCCTGANCGCGGTGTCGCACGAGGTGGTGCCTGACCGTATTGCGGCCGGCACGTGGGCTTTTGCCGCCGCCACGACCGGTGGAGACGTCGAGGTGGTCGGCGCTGTGCCGGCACATCTGAGCACAGCACTTGATCTGTTGGCGGGGGCCGGTTCGGACATCACCGTGACCGATCGTGGATTCCGAGTGGTCGCGTCAGGGCGACCAGCGGCCTTTGACGTTGCCACCTTGCCGTACCCCGGTTTCCCCACCGACCTGCAGCCCTTTGCCCTTGTCTACAACGCGGTGGCCCTCGGCAGCGCCATGGTTACCGAGAACGTCTTCGAGGCGCGTTTTCGCACCGTGCAGGAGCTTGCTCGGCTGGGTGCTCAGGCGCGGGTCGATGGCCACCACGTCATGCTGCACGGCGTCGAACGGCTTTCNGGGGCTCCCGTCCAGGCGAGTGACATCCGGTCGGGGGCTGCGCTGGTCATCGCCGGCCTGGTCGCCGATGGCGAGACGACGGTCAGCAGAGCCCATCACATCGACCGCGGCTATGCGGGCTTTGCCGAGGCGCTGCGCCAGCTCGGGGCCGATGTCACCCGCGAACCGGACGAGGCTGCGCGCTTTCTCTGAGTTCCTGGTCCGGGGCTCTTGATCAGGGCGGAGTCCTTTTCGCTGGGTCGTTCTGAATCGTTGCTGAATCGTTATCACCAGCCTCCCGGGGGTTTGGCCGGTGAAGGCGTCAAGATAGGCACAAGTCACGGGGTTGATTTCCGGGCGAGAACGATGGCTCGAGGGGGATGTGAGCATGGTCTTGATCGCTGTGGGGAGGCAGCCAGTGCGTGTTGTGGAGATGTCAGAAGGACAGGAGGTCTCGGTCTTCGGTCGTCTGGATGTGAACACGGTGGCCGAGGTCAGGCTGGCATTGCACAAGATCCTGGATCGGGGAGTCGGCGACCTGTTGATCCATCTGGTCGAGGCTGAGGTCCATGACGCCACTGGACTCGGGGTGATCGTCGGCGTCCATCATCGTGCGCGCCGTTTGGAGCGCCGGCTGGTACTGGTCGATGTCTCACCCCGCCTGGACCGTTTGTTGCGTGCCTCCCATCTGCATCGGGTCCTGGCGCGTGGGCCAGGAGGCGATGTTGTCACCATGGTGCCTATGAGGCAGGCCGGGGTGCCTGTCACGGACAGCGTGGTAGAGGTCAGCGAGATTGTGGTGCCTGTCACCGAGGCTGTGGAGCTCCTTAACGGGACCGTGGTGCCCCTGGGCGAGCCTGTGGTGCCTTTCACGCCGTGAGGGCCTCCCAAGGGGGCTGCACCAGCCGGTAGATTCAGCGTTATGTCAAAGGCACAAACGGATCGCCCCAGCAATGGCCCAGACAGTGGCCCAGGCAATCGCCCAGGCAATCGCCCAGGCAGGGACCCTGCGTGGGTCATGCGCACGTACGCCGGCCACTCCAGTGCCACCGCGAGCAACGAGCTCTTCCGGCGCAACCTGGCCAAGGGACAGACCGGTCTTTCGGTAGCTTTTGACCTGCCGACGCAGACCGGGTACGACCCCGACCACGCGTTGTCCCTTGGTGAGGTCGGCAAGGTAGGTGTGCCGATATCGCACGTCGGCAACATGCGCGCGCTCTTTGCGGACATACCACTGGCGCAGATGAACACCTCGATGACCATCAACGCCACCGCGATGTGGCTGCTCGCGATGTACCAGGTGGTTGCTGAGGAGCAGGCCGTCGCGGACGGTCAGGATCCTGCGGCGGTGGTGAAGGCGCTCACCGGGACGACCCAGAACGACATCATCAAGGAGTACCTCTCACGCGGGACCTACGTCTTTCCGCCTCAGCCCTCTATGCGGCTGATCACGGACATGGTGGCGTACACGGTCGCGAACATCCCCAAGTGGAACCCGACCAACATCTGCAGCTATCACCTCCAGGAGGCCGGTGCGACGCCGGTGCAGGAGATCGCGTTCGCCATGTGCACCGCCATAGCGGTCCTTGACGCGGTCCGCGACTCGGGTCAGGTCCCCCCCGAGCGCTTCGGCGAGGTCGTCAAGGCGATCTCCTTCTTCGTCAACGCCGGCGTGCGGTTCGTCGAGGAGATGTGCAAGATGCGCGCGTTCGTGCAGCTGTGGGACGAGCTCACCCTCAGTAGGTATGGCGTGACCGACCCCGCTCAGCGCCGGTTCCGCTACGGCGTCCAGGTGAACTCGCTGGGTCTGACCGAAGCCCAGCCGGAGAACAACGTCCAACGAATCGTGTTGGAGATGCTGGCCGTCACTCTCTCCAAGGACGCACGGGCCAGAGCCGTTCAGCTGCCGGCGTGGAACGAGGCGCTGGGGCTGCCCAGGCCGTGGGACCAGCAGTGGTCCCTTCGGATGCAGCAGGTGCTGGCCTTTGAGTCCGACCTGCTGGAGTACGGCGACCTGTTCGCCGGATCCAGCGTCGTCGAGGCCAAGGTGAGCGAGCTGCTCGATGGAGCCAGGGCTGAGATCGACAAGGTCCAGGAGATGGGGGGTGCGGTGGCGGCGGTCGAGTCGGGCTACATGAAGTCGGCGATGGTCGCGTCACACTCACTGCGGCGCCAACGGATCGAGGCCGGCCAGGACATCGTGGTGGGGGTCAACAAGTTTGTGACGACCGAGCCGAACCCGCTCACGGCCGACCTCGATGCGGCGATCATGACGGTGGACCACGACGTCGAGGCCAGGGCCGCCGCCGCGGTCATCGCCTGGCGAAGGGATCGCGACTCCACCGAATCCGGTCGCAGAGCAGCCGAGTCGGCGCTGGCCCGACTGGCCAGCGACGCACGCTCCGGAGCCAACCTGATGAAGGCGTCCCTGGACGCCGCCCGGGCCGGTCTCACCACAGGGGAGTGGGCCCAGGCCCTTCGGGACGTCTTCGGGGAGTTCCGGGCGCCCACAGGGGTTTCCGGGTCAGTGGGGGTCAGCGAGGCGGCCGTGGGGGGCGAGCTTGCGAAAGTACGAGAGCGGGTCCGCGCCACCGGTGTTGAGTGTGGCGCACGACTGCGCCTCCTGGTGGGCAAGCCCGGCCTTGACGGACACAGCAACGGCGCCGAGCAGGTCGCGGTCCGGGCACGAGATGCGGGTTTCGAGGTCATCTACCAGGGCATCCGGCTCACTCCCGAGCAGATCGTCGCCGCCGCCGTGGCCGAGGACGTCCACTGCGTCGGCCTCTCGATCCTGTCGGGCTCGCACATGGAGCTGGTTCCGCGCGTGCTGGATGGGCTGAAGGCAGCCGGCGCCGGTGATCTGCCCGTCATCGTCGGCGGCATCATCCCCGACAGCGACGCCACGACCCTGCGCGCGATGGGGGTTGCTGCCGTGTTCACTCCCAAGGACTTCGGGCTGACCGAGATCATGGGCGGCATCGTGGATGTGATCCGAGCGTCGCGGGGCCTGTCCGCTCAGTAGCGAGCACAGGATCCCGATCGGCTCCAGCACCTCCGACCGGCATGACGGATCGCGTGAATCGAGGTGAGCCCGCTGGGCACGACGAGGTTGTCGGTCTTCATCGCCACGAGCATTGACGGGTACATCGCGACTGCCGACGGGAGTCTGGCCTGGCTGCAGGAGGCCGCGAGCAGCCAGGAGGACTACGGGTACCAGTCATTTCTGAACAGCGTGGACGGGCTCGCCATGGGACCAGGGACCTATGACCACATCGCCCATCTGGACCCGATGCCGTTCGGGGCTCGACCGGTGTTCGTGTTCACCCACCATCGGCCGGCCGCGCGAGGGGGTCACGTTCTGGCAGGTCTCACCTCCAGTCGCGCTGGAGCGCTGGAACAGGATGGGGCTGGGCCGGGTCTACGTCGACGGTGGCGCTCTCATCAGCGACTTCCTCGGGCAGGGGCTGATCGATGACCTGGTCCTGACCAAGGTCCCCGTTCTGCTGGGCGACGGCCTACNCTTGTTCCACCCGATCCCGCTGAGCACCCGGTTGCGACTGGAGGCAGTCAAGACGTGGCCCAGCGGCTTTGTGAACCTCACCTACTCCAGAGTGAAGAAAGGTGGCTGATGAGCGATCTGCAGTGCCCTGCCACCGTGCTCATCGCCCGCCATGGCGAGGCGATGACTGCCGTGGACGGCGTCCTCTCAGATGACGACGGCCCGCTGACGGTTAAGGGCCGGGGGCAGGTGCACGACCTCGTGGGGCAGGTACGTGGGCGCCGGGTTGCCGCGGTGTACAGCAGCCGGGCGCGACCCAGTGTCGAGTCGGCCGAGCTGGCGGCATCCGAGCTGGGCCTGGCTCCCGTGGCCGTCGACGGGCTGCAGGAGTTCTCGGTGGGTGACCTCGCGGGTGCGAGCTTCCATGACGAGGCGCGGTTCACGGAGGCGATCGAAGAGATCGCCGACGTCCATCGAGGCGAGACCGTACTCGTCTTCAGCCACGGCGCGGCGATGTCGCTGGCCATCCCAAGGCTCGCCGTCAACATGCGAAATGACCTTGCCAGACAACGCGTCCTGCCCAACTGCGCCGTCGCAGAGGTGGAGGTTGACTCCGATGGCTGGCGGCTCGTGTCGTGGCCGAGCGTGACGGACTCAGAACAACCGTGAGCCCACGTCGTCGATGCCCCTGAGGGCGTCGTAGTCCAAAGTCACGCATCTGATGCCGCGGTCCTTGGCCAGGGTGCGCGCCTGTGGCTTGATCACCTGGGCGGCAAAGACACCGACGACCGGCGCGAGATGGGGGTCCCGGTTCAAAAGCTCGAGGTAACGGCTGAGCTGCTCGACGCCGTCGATGTCCCCCCGGCGCTTGATCTCGACCGCGACGCAGGCCCCGGAAGCGTCCTTGCACAAGATGTCGACGGGCCCGATGGCGGTCATGAACTCCCGCCGGACCAGGGTGTATCCCTGGCCCAACGTGGCGATGTGCTCTGCGAGCAGCCTCTGCAGGTGAGCCTCGGCGCCGTCTTTGACCAGACCGGGGTCCACTCCGAGCTCATGTGCAGAGTCATGCAGCACCTCGTGCAGCCGAACCCGAAGGCGGTCGTCGGACTTGGCGTGCTGGACCACCCAGATCGACTCGACGCCCTCGGCGATCTCGTCCTGCTCGGGGTCGACCTCGGCCATGGCACACGGGGGTGACATCCAGTTCAGCGGTTTGTACGAGCCGCCGTCGCTGTGCACGAGCACCGACCCGTCCGCCTTGACCACCAGCAGTCGGGTCGCCAAAGGCAGGTGGGCCTGGAGCCGACCTTCGTAATCCACGCTGCAGCGCGCTATGACCAGTCGCACGGCGGGTATCTTACCCAGCCGGGAGGCGAATGTGACCAGCGCCTCCCAGGGGTCCCCCCTCCATAATTGGGGTTCCTCTGACAGACTCAGCGACATGGCTCATGACTTCACTGCAGTTGGCGTGATCGGACTCGGCACCATGGGTGCAGGCATCGTGGAGGTGTTCGCCCGTAACGGCCTGGACGTCGTGGCGGTCGAGGTGTCACCAGAGGCAGCAGAAAAGGGCCGGGGGGTCCTGCGGCACTCGACCGACCGGGCTGTTGCCAGGGGCAAGCTGACCGAGCAGGAGCAGAGCGAGCTGCACGACCGGGTGCGCTTCACCTCCGACCTGTCCGACCTGGCGGAGTGTGACCTCGTGGTCGAGGCCGTGCCCGAGCATCTCGACCTCAAGCGCGACATCTTCGCCCAGCTGGACCAGATCGTGAAGCCGGAGGCGATTCTGGCCACCAACACCTCCAGCCTGTCCGTCACCGAGATCTCCGTGGCCACCCAGCACCCGCGCAGGGTCGTCGGGATGCACTTCTTCAACCCGGCGCAGGTGCAGAAGTTCGTCGAGATCGTCCGGACCGTGGTCACCGAGGAGGCCGTCGTCGAGGACGTCAAGGCGCTGGCCGAACGGCTTGGCAAAGCGCCCGTGGTCATCGGTGACAAGGCCGGCTTCATCGCCAACGCGCTGCTGTTCGGCTACCTCAACCACGCCGTTGACATGTACGAGAGTCGTTATGCCACCCGTGAGGACATCGACGCTGCGATGCAGCTCGGCTGCGGACTGCCGATGGGCCCCCTGGCACTGATGGACCTGATCGGCCTCGACACGGCCTACGAGATCCTGGACACGATGTACAAGCAGGGGCGTGACCGGCTGCACGCGCCGAGCCCCATCATCAAGCAGATGGTCACCGGGGGGCTCAAGGGTCGCAAGAACGGCCGAGGCTTCTACACCTACGACGAGGCCGGAAGTTCCACGGTTGTCCCCGACAACCTCACGCCCCCCGAGCATGGCGTCCATGAGGGTGGCCTGCGAACCGTGAAAACTGTTGGCGTCGTTGGCTCTGGCACGATGGCGACCGGGATCGTCGAGGTCTTCGCCAAGGCCGGCTATGACGTGACGTACGTGGCGCGCTCGGCTGCCAAGGTCGAGGCGGTCAAGGTTGCCATTGCCAAGAGCCTGGAGAAGGCGGTCCAGCGGGGCAAGCTCAGCGACGATGACCGCAACAAGGTCGCGGGGCGTCTTAACGGCACGACGGCCCTTGAGGACCTGGCCCAGGTCGACCTGGTGGTCGAGGCTGTCGTGGAGGACCTCAAGGTCAAGCAGGCGCTGTTCGAGAACCTCGACGAGATCTGCAAGCCGGGCGCGATCCTGGCCACGACCACGTCCTCGCTGCCGGTCATCGAGTGCGCAGTGATGACCAAGCGCCCGCAGGACGTCGTGGGCATGCACTTCTTCAACCCTGCCCAGATCATGAAGCTCGTCGAGGTCGTTCATACGGTCACGACTGCGGACGACGTCGTGGCCACCACTCAGGACCTGTGTCGCAAGATCGGCAAGCACCCGGTGACCTGTGGGGACCGCGCTGGCTTCATCGTCAACGCCCTGCTCTTCCCCTACCTCAATGACGCGGTCAAGATGCTCGAGGCGCGCTACGCCAGCGCCGATGAGATCGACACCGCCATGAAGACCGGCTGTGCTTACCCGATGGGCCCGTTCGAGCTTCTGGACGCGGTCGGTCTCGACGTCTCCCTCGCCATCCAGCGTGAGCTCTACCTCGAGTTCCGTGAGCGCGGGTTCGCCCCCGCGCCGCTGCTGGAGCACCTGGTCACCGCCCGCTACCTCGGTCGCAAGGTGGGACGCGGCTTCCGCACCTACCCCTGATCGGGCGGGTCGGCGCGGGCAATGGGCCTAACCCTGCTGGAAGGTTTGGACAAACCGGTCGGTTACCGGGTGCGCGCCGACCCGGTCGGCCACCCCTTCGCCCTGGTCACGCCCGAAGACCTCGCCTGGCGTGGCGGGATTGCCCGACCGCCGCGATCACCATGGCGCCGGATCGTGTCCGGACCACCCTGGCCGCCTACCCTGGAGTCATGCCCCGACCACATCGCCGACGTCCCGAGGGCACCGAGCTCGATCTGAACCGCGCCATCGGTGGGGTCGAGCGCCGTGAGTCCCACAGCGACGGTGAGTGGTTCGTCCGCCGGGTCAGCGGTGCCGGCTCCAGCAAATCCTTCCGTTGCCCGGGCTGCCAACAAGAGGTGGCAGCCGGCGTACCCCATGTGGTTGCGTGGCCGGCTGATGGAATGGGCGGCCTGGAGGACCGCCGACACTGGCACACCCCCTGCTGGACCGCTCGTGGCCGGCGCACACCCAGAGGATCTTCTCGATGAATCCAGGCCTTCGATGACTGTGTTGTTTCAATGAGTGTTGGCGAGCATGCGATCCGGGCCAGTACGGTTCTGCCGGCACGTCGTCGCGACATCGAGTTGCACACGGCGGACGGACTGCGTCTGGTGGGGGAGTTGGCCCTGCCACTGGAACGGGACCCGGTCGCGACCCTGGTGACCCTGCACCCGTTGCCCACCCACGGCGGCTTCATGGACAGTCACGTGTTGAAGAAGGCGTCCTACCGCCTGCCTGCGCTGGCCGACATCGCCGTCCTGCGGTTCAACACCCGTGGCACGACCTCGCCGCGTGGCACCTCCGAGGGCGCCTTCCACGAGGCCCGCGACGAGCGGTTCGACGTCGCCGCGGCCATCGAGTTCGCCCGGGTCGCGCAGGACCCTGCGCTGCCGAACCGGTGGCTGCTCGGGTGGTCCTTCGGCACCGACCTTGCCCTGATGTACGGCAACGACCCCGCGGTTGCCGGCGCCATCCTGCTCAGCCCGCCGCTGAAGTTCAGCGGTCCGGAGCATCTGCAGGGGTGGGCGAGATCAGGAAAGCCGCTGGTCGCACTGGTGCCCGAGCTCGACGACTACCTGAGACCCAAGGAGGCGGCGCAGCGCTTCGCCACCATCGCCCAGGCGAGAGTCGTTGGCGTCCAGGGCGCCAGACACCTGTGGGTGGGGGAGAACTACGTGCGCNNGGCGCTCGACGAGATTGTGGCCACAGTGTGCCCGGGCGCCGCGCCCTTGCCGACCACCTGGGACGGTGAGGTCGTCCAGGGNCCGGTCTGAGGGCCAGCTCAGGATTCAGACCGGGAGCACGGCCAGGTCTGGCGGCCGCTGGTTGATGGTCCACGATGCCCTCGAGATCTCAGGCAACACAGAAGAGGTTCGAAACCCAAGACGAGGCTGTGCCTCAGGCCTCGGTCACTGGATCTGCTCAGCGGTCGCATCGACCTTTCAGGGGTCTGCGAACCGGTTGATCGCGGGCAGGAGGGCCGCCCGTGTCTCCAGGTCCGTGGCGCCAAGACCGGTGTGCGGGGCGAGGGCGAGCACCCCGACCTTGCCCTGGTGCAGGTTGCGGTGGACGTCGAACGCCGCCTGTCCGACATGGTCCAGGGAGTAGGTCTTGCTCAGCGTTGGGTGGATCAGCCCCCGGTGGATCAGATCGTTGGCCTCCCACGCCTCGCGGTAGTTGGCGAAGTGCGAGCCGACGATGCGCTTGAGGCTCATCCACAGGTACCGGTTGTCGTACTCGTGCAGGAACCCTGAGGTCGATGCGCAGGTCACGATGGTCCCACCCCGGCGCGCGACGAAGACGCTGGCACCGAAGGTCTCACGGCCCGGGTGCTCGAAGACGATGTCGGGGTCCCNGNCGCCGGTCAGCTCGCGAATCTTGGCGCCGAAGCGCTTCCACTCGCGTGGGTCCTGGGTGTGGGCGTCCTTCCAGAAGCGGTAGCCCTCGCCGGTGTCGTGGCTGCGGTCGATGACCAGCGTGGCGCCCATCTTGCGGCAGATGTCGGCCTTGTCGGGGCTGGACACCACACAGATCGGGGTGGCACCGGAGGCCAGCGCCATCTGCGTGGCGTACGAGCCGAGTCCGCCGCTGGCCCCCCAGATGAGGACGACATCGCCGAGCTTCATCCCGGCGCCGTTGCGCGAGACCAGCTGACGGTAGGCCGTGCTGTTGACCAGCCCGGGCGAGGCGGCCTCCTCCCAGGTGAGGTGGCTTGCCTTGGGCATCAGCTGGTTGGCCTTGACCAGCGCCAGGTCGGCCAGGCCGCCGAAGTTGGTCTCGAAACCCCAGATGCGTTGTTCAGGGTCCAGCATCGTGTCGTTGTGGCCGTCGGCGTTTTCGAGCTCGACGGACAGGCAGTGTGCGACGACCTCGTCGCCGGGCTTCCAGGCGTTGACACCGGGGCCAGTGCGAAGGACGATGCCGCACAGGTCGGAGCCGACCACGTGATAGGGCAGGTCGTGCTTCTTGGTTGCCGGCGAGAGCCGGCCATAGCGCTCGAGGAAGCCGAAGGTCGACATGGGCTCAAAGATCGAGGTCCACACGGTGTTGTAGTTGATGGCGCTGGCCATCACNGCCACCAGCGCCTCGCCCGGGCCGAGCTCTGGGACGTCAACCTCCTCCACGTGCAGGCTCTTGCGCGGGTCCTTGTCCCGGCTGGGCAGGCCGGCAAACATCTCGACCTCGTCTTTGTGCACCGTGACGGCGCGGTATCTCGCCGGGATCTNGAGAGCCGAGTACGTTTCCGGCGATCGGTCGCCGGAGAGGATCGCATCGCGAATGGCCTGCATCGTGGTACTCCTGGGGACGGGCGGGCAGAACGGAACCTGGTGTGTCCGTTGAAACTACTTGTGTGCGGGTGTGAAGGGGAAGTCCATGTGAGTTTCACCGCACGGTGACCTGGCTCACCGTAGAGAACACAGCTCCGATACCGTCGCGAATGCGAACCCATCTGCCTTGAGCCCGGTGATGATGGCGTCGAGATTGTCGATCGTCACGAGTCGGTTGCTCGGCCCGGTGTCGTGAGCCAGGATGATCGAGCCGGGCTGGACAGCCTTGCGGATGGCTTGGATGATGCCGGCGGGCTTGTCCTCGAAGCGATTCTCGTTCATCTGGGTGTTCCACAGCACGGTGGTCAGCCCCTGCTCGGCGGCGGCCAGGAAGGAGGAACCCGCCAGGTGCCCGTATGGAGGCCGGAACAGCATGGGGCGCCTGCCGTAGACCTGCTCCCTGATCGCCGAGGTGCGTGCCAGCTGGTCAGTGCACTCGGCGTAGTCCAGCCGAGCGAGGTCGGGGTGGTCCCACGTGTGGTTACCCAGCTCGTGGATGCCGATGGAGTCGGCGTGGACTGCCCCGTGGCGCAGCACGTTGATTCCCTTGAGGAAGAACGTCGCCGGCACGCCGTGCCTGGCCAAAGTCGCCAGAACCCGGGGGGTCCAGTCCGGCATCGGCCCGTCGTCGAACGTCAGAGCCACTCGTCTGCGGCCGGTCGGGCCCGACCAGAGCACAGAGCTACCGGGGGCCGACGGCGGCGAAAGATCCGGGCGGATCCCGGATGCGAAGCCGCCATAGAACTGCAGGGGCGTCGTGCTCTGAGCCTGGGCATAGGCCTTCTCGGCGCTGGTCATCCCGAGCGCCCCGACGGCCGAGGCGCCCATCCCAGTCAGTATGTCCCGCCTGCTCAAACCCACCGACACATCCTAGATGAGTCGAGCTGAGCAGCATCTGAGCTGGTCCTGGTGCCAGAGTTCGTCCATTCGTTCGTCGCCCCCTCGGTAGGCCCCGGCTGCGGCCGTCATGTGAGAATGTGGCTTTGGCCACGGGCGACGTCTGGGTCAGCCGGGAGGAGAGCTGTGAGACGAGGTCTGGCGTGGTCGGCTGCGCTGATGGGCTCTGCGGCGATGTCTGTTGCCCTGATGGCGGCCACCCCCGGGGCAACGACGACCCCGGACGCGCAGCCGGGTCTGGCCACCGGCCCGGGCTGGCGAGCCACCCAGGAGGTCCCGGGCCCGGTTCCTCGCGGGCCGATCGCCGATACGACATGGCTGTCTTTGGGCTCGGTTCCGGGCAAGGGCACGCGCTGGCAGGAGATGAGCAGGACGGCGCTGCTCGATCTGCACCAGCTCTCCCGCCAGAACGGTGCGGTGGCGGCCGGGCAGGCGGTCGCTGGAACTACTCCTGGCCGCGTGACACCGCCTTCGTTGCCGTGGCGATGGCGCGCACAGGTCACCAGGGCGAGGCACTGCAGGCGTTGAGGTTCCTACGGCACGTGCAGCTTGTCGATGGCGGTTTCGAGGCGCGTTACCTCCTGGACGGAAGTGGCCCGCCAGATGATCGCGCCCGCCAGTCCGATGGCGCGGGCTGGGCGTTGTGGGCGGCCTGGGAGGTCAGTCGATCCTCGGGGGACGCGGGCGCTGCGGCCAGCCTGCGCTCGCTGCTCGACAATGCCACGGGCTTCGCCCTGGCCGCCACGGACAACGGCCGTCAGCTCCCGCCGGCCTCCCCTGACTACTGGGAGGTGGGGGTCAGTCGCACCTCTTTGGGCACGGTCGCGCCACTGCTGGCTGGTCTTGAGGCGAGCCAGAAGATGTATGTCGCGCTCGGCGAGCGCGGGCTCGCCGAGCGCTCCGGAGCTGCGGCGACACGGCTTCGCACCATCATCGAGCAACAGTTCGCAGGCGGCTGGGAGCGGTTCGGCTCACAGGGACACCGCGGCGGCGGACTGGACGCTGCGGTGACCTTCCTGATGCCGCCGTTCGCCCAGTCGCCGTCCTCGCAGGTTGTGGACGCCTGGACGCGCTACCAGCTGGACGCGCGCCGACCCGGCGGAGGCCTCGCCCCGGAGTCGCAGTGGAAGCACGACGGGATCTCGTGGACGCCCGAGACCGCCCTGGTCGCCTACACGGCTGCGATGAGCGGGCGTCCCGACCTGTCAGCTCACTGGCTGGACTGGCTCAATGAGCACCGCACAGCATGGGGGAGCCTGCCCGAGAAGGTGCTCGCCACGGGCGCCCCCGCCGGGCCGGCGCCTCTTGCGTGGACCGCGGCCCTCGTCGTGCTGACGAGCGCCGAGCTGGCGGCCCAGCAACAACCCGGCAGCAAGGTAGTCCTGCCAGTGCGGGTGGCTCAGCCCGCCGGGGTGGCGGCCGGCTCGACGAGCTCGACGAGTACCCCACCGGCGTCCTTGGGGTGAATGAAGTTGACCCGGCTGTCGGAGGTGCCGCGGCGTGGCTCTTCAAACAGCAGCCGAAGTCCCCGCTGACGCAGTGTCGCCGACACGGCCTCGAGGTCGACGACGCGGTAGGCCATCTGTTGAATCCCGGGGCCCGATCGGTCCAGGAACTTGGCGATCGTCGACTCCGGTGACAGGGGTGCGAGCAGCTGGATGCACGACCCGGACTGGCCCACGCCCATCATCGCCTCGCGTACACCCTGCTCCTCGTTGACCTCTTCGTGCAGGAGGCGCATCCCGTAGGTGTCGCGGTAGAAGGCGATCGCCGTATCGAGGTCGCTCACAGCCACGCCAACGTGGTCGATAGCAGTGAACAGGTCGTCAGGCTGGTGGCTCATGGGGTCAGCCTAGGCGACTGCAGCGACGGTCTCCGGTCGCTGCGGGCTGGTTCGGGGTGTGTCGATGACCACGGTTCACGACCCGCGCTGCGCGGCTAGGATGTCGGCCAAGGAGCTTGTTCGCAAGCCTTAGACCCACTCATCCCTTGTCGTTGGAGGAACTTCCATGAGCGAACGTCCCGTATCTGTGATCGTTGCCGGAGCGCGGACCCCTTTGGGTCGCATGCTTGGCTCCCTGAAGGACTTCTCTGCAGTGGACCTGGGTGGCGTGGCCATCAAGGGTGCCCTGGAGAAGGCCGGCCTGCGAGGTGACCAGGTTGACTACGTGATCATGGGCCAGGTGCTCACCGCGGGTGCCGGCCAGATCCCTGCACGTCAGGCCGCTGTGAAGGCCGGCATCCCGATGAGCGTGCCCGCCCTGAGCATCAACAAGGTGTGCCTGTCGGGTATTGACGCGATCGCGCTGGCCGACCAGCTCATCCGGGCGGGTGAGTTCGAGATCATCGTGGCCGGTGGCCAGGAGTCGATGTCCAACGCTCCGCACCTGTTGGAGAAGAGCCGCCAGGGCTACAAGTACGGCGACGTCACGATGCACGATCACATGGACCGTGACGGCCTGTGGGACTCGTTCACCGATCAGGGAATGGGTCTGCTGACGGAGACCGGCAACACCGGTGACCTCTCGTTCACCCGCGCCGAGCAGGATGAGTTCTCGGCCCGCAGCCACCAGCTCGCCGCGCGCGCCTGGAAGGACGGGTTGTTCGACGACGAGGTCGTCGCATTGTCGCTTCCTCAGCGCAAGGGCGACCCGATCGAGTTCAAGGCCGACGAGAGCATTCGCGCGGACACGACTGTCGAGTCCCTGGCCAAGCTTCGACCCGCGTTCAGCAGGGACGGCTCCATCACGGCCGGCTCCTCGTCCCCGATCTCCGATGGCGCTGCGGCCGTCGTGGTGATGAGCAAGACCAAGGCCGAAGAGCTGGGCCTGACCTGGCTCGCCGAGATCGGCGCTCATGGCGTCGTGGCGGGCCCGGACTCCACGCTGCAGGGCCAGCCGGCGCAGGCCATCACGGCGGCCTGTGCCAAAGAGGGCATCAGCCCCGCCGATCTCGACCTGGTCGAGATCAACGAGGCGTTCGCCGCAGTGGGACTGGCATCCACCAAACTCCTTGGCATCGACGCGGACAAGGTCAACGTCAACGGAGGCGCGATCGCCGTCGGGCACCCCATCGGCATGTCGGGGGCCCGGATCACCCTGCACCTTGTCTTGGAGCTCAAACGCCGTGGTGGCGGCGTGGGGGTGGCCGCTCTGTGCGGCGGCGGGGGGCAGGGAGACGCACTGATCGTGCGCGTTCCCCAGCAATGAGTTCAGGGTTGGGTTCCACGCCGGCTCCAACCCTGAGATCTCACTGATGGCAGGCAGATCCGTTGATGTCCCTGCCCTGGTCGATGCGGCCAGGGCAGGTGCTCCACGTGCCGTTGCCCGGCTGATCTCGCTGGTCGAAGACGGCCACCCGGCGCTGCGTGAGGTGATGTCCGCTCTGGCGTCGCACACCGGCCGGGCTCACATCTTCGGCGTCACCGGTAGCCCGGGCGTGGGCAAGTCGACGTTGACCAACGCACTGGTCGCCGGCCTGCGGACCCGGGGCAAGCGGGTCGGCATCCTGGCGGTCGACCCCTCTTCGCCGTTCTCAGGCGGGGCCCTGCTCGGTGACCGGATCCGCATGCAGGACCACGCCCTGGACCCCGGTGTCTACATCCGCTCCATGGCCAGTCGCGGTCACCTCGGTGGGCTGTCGTGGACGACCCCTCAGGCTCTTCGCGTCCTGGACGCCGCGGGGTGTGACGTCGTGGTGGTCGAGACGGTGGGCGTGGGCCAGAGCGAGGTCGAGGTGGCCGGTCTGGCCGATACCACCCTGGTGCTCCTCGCGCCCGGGATGGGCGACGGTGTCCAGGCGGCGAAGGCCGGAATCCTGGAGATCGGTGACATCTTCGTCGTGAACAAGGCAGACCGTGAGGGCTCCGACGCCACGGTTCGCGACCTGCGGCACATGATCAGCCTGGGGGACCGTACCGAGCCAGACCTCTGGCGCCCCCCGGTGCTCAAGACGGTGGCGGCACGAGGAGAAGGCATCGAAGAGGTGATGACCGCGATCGACGATCACTTCGCCTGGATGGAGCGCACCGGGACGCTACGGGATCGCCGCGTGCGTCGGGCCGGTGATGAGATCGAGGCGATCGCCATCCAGGCGCTGCGTGCCCGGATAGGTGACCTGCGCCATGGGCAGGCCGTGGACGAGCTCGCNGGACACGTCGTGGACGGCACGAGCGATCCGTATGCCGCCGCCGACCGGATCCTTGACGCCGTTACCTGAGTCTCTCGGAGGTCGACAGGTCGCGGGAGCCTTGGCGCGGGTCGGGATCCTGTCCACCCTCGGTGGCCCTTGGGTGTTCCAGGGCACTCGAGTGCTCCAGGGCCGCCGCATGCTCCAGCTCGAGCAGTGAGTCGTTTCGTCGCTCGTCCTCGAAGGCCGCATGGCCACCCCGGAACCCGAACAGCCGCTTGGTCCACAGGATGTAGGCGATGGCGAACAGGTTGACGATCAGGGCGCCGACTCGCAGCCAGCTGACCTTGACCAGGATCTCGTGGACCTCCAGCGGCACGAACAGCGCCGTCACCACGACGGCGACGTACTCGCCCCAGCGCCTCTTGAACCACAGACCATAGGCCTCGACCAGCTCGAGGATGCCGAAAGCCAGGACCCCGAGCGCGACGAGCAACAGCGTGGAATGCCTTGCCGTGAAGGCCTGCTGGATCAGGCGGACCGGGCCGCTGTCCTCCAGGTCGACACCGAATTTGTCCGCCAACGGTTCCAGGGCCGGCAAGTAGGAGTTGAAAACCTGCTTCAGCGCGTTGCGGGATCCGTCGAATCGCCACACGCCGTAGGCCAGGGCCACCAGCAGGAAGCCGCGGGTGCCGCGGTCGACCGCGAGGAACCGCAGGACGAAGGTGTCCCGCAAAGCCTTTCCGCGCAGCACGATCGGCGCGGCATCGGCGGGTCCCGAACCCAGCGGTGTGCCCAGAATGTAGGCACCACAGCGCAGGCAACGCCATGCGTGCCCCGACGGAGTGCTCGCCTGGAGCCGTGCCGCAAGGGCTGGCTCTGTGGGCGCGTAGGTGGCATGGCCGTGCAGCCCGCACGAACGCGAGTTCCAGTCGAAGGTCTTTAGGGGAGGCCAGGGCACGCTCATGAGCCTAAGGCCTACCATCGGAACATGCTGGTTGCCTTCTCCGTCGCCCCATCCGCCTCCGAGTCCACTGGTTCGGTCAGTGAGGCCGTGGCAGCGGCAGTAAAGATCGTGCGGGACAGTGGCCTGCCCAACCACACAGACTCCATGTTCACCACGATCGAGGGCACCTGGCAGGAGTGCATGGACGTCGTGCGGGCAGCCTGCGAGGCCGTGGGCGCGTTTGGCCCGAGAGTCAGCCTGGTCCTCAAGGCCGACATCCGTCCCGGATTTGAGGGAGAGCTCACCGCCAAGGTCGAACGCCTGGAGAAGGCCCTTGACCGCCAACAGGATTCCTGAGCCAGCTGCCGGGCGATGGCGGATGCGGCTCGAGGTGGACGAACCCGGGTCCAGGGTGGCCGTGGCGCTCGATGAGGGCGGGACCATCCTCGGCCTGGCCACAGCCGGGGCCGCTCGTGATCACGACGCCCCGACTGCCTGGGAGCTCTACTCGATCAACGTCGTGGCCCGCCAACAGGGCAGCGGAATGGCTGACGACCTGATCCGGACCACCGCCGGCAGCAGCGACACCACGGTGTGGGTCCTGGCCCAGAACGCGCGCGCCCAGAGCTTCTACACCCGACACGGCTTCAGGGTCGAGGGCGCCAGCGCGGTCGATGAGGTCACCGGCGCGCGGCAGATACGCATGGTCCGCAGGTCCGCAGGTCTGTTGGGCGCTAGCGTGACGTCGTGGCCAAGCCCGTAGCACTCCCGTTCGACCCGATCCGTCGCGCCGCCGATCTGTGGCGCTCTCGCTGGGGCGCAGGTTCGAAGCCCGCCGCGATGGCCTCGGCAACCTCGATCATGCGCGTGCAGCAACTGCTCTTGGGTGACTTGGACGCAACAGTGCGTCGGCACGAGCTGACGTTTGCGCGATACGAGGCCCTGGTCCTGCTGGCGTTCAGCCGAGAAGGGCGCCTGCCGATGAGCAAGATCGGGCAGCGGTTGATGGTCCACCCCACCAGCGTCACCAACATCGTCCAGCGTCTGGCCCGGCAGGGTCTGGTGGCACGCGACCCCAACCCCGACGACGGTCGCGGAATGCTGGCGACCATCACGCCGCTGGGTCGCAACGTCATGGAGGCGGCCACCGCCGATCTGGTGNCCGCCGGGTTTGGCCTGGGTGCGCTGACCCCTGACGAGCACGAACTGCTCTTCGCCTTGCTGCGCAAGGTCCGCGTCGCGGCCGGCGACTTCTCGGGGTAGCGGGGTCCCCGCCGCGAATCTTCAGCAGTCGTGGCAGTGACATTTACTAGGACGTCCTATTAAATGTCTCCATGACGACCGAGAGCACCCAGCCCACCGGAGATCCGATGTCCGGCCGGGCCCGTTGGCAGCGCAGGTATGACGCAGCGCTGGCCAAGGGCCTGGTACGTGACGCGGACTTCACCACCTTGTCCGGTGTGCAGGTCGATCCTGTCTACGGGCCTTCTGGCTCTGACGAAGAGGTGGCGGCGGCCATTCCAGGCTTTGAGCGGATCGGCTGGCCGGGGGAGTTCCCGTTCACCCGGGGGCTGCACGCCACCGGACATCGCGGACGCCCCTGGACGATCCGGCAGTTCGCCGGCTTCGGCAATGCCGAACAGACCAACGAGCGGTACAAGATGATCCTGAACCGCGGTGGCGGCGGCCTCAGCGTCGCCTTCGACATGCCGACCCTGATGGGTCGCGACTCCGACGAGTCCCTGAGCCTAGGTGAGGTTGGTCACTGTGGAGTGGCCATCGACTCGGCGGCTGACATGGAGATCTTGTTCAAGGACATACCTCTGGACAAGGTCAGCACGTCGATGACGATCAGCGGCCCGGCTGTTCCGGTGTTCTGCATGTACATCGTCGCGGCCGAACGAGCGGGAGTCGATCCTGGCGTCCTGAACGGCACGTTGCAGACGGACATCTTCAAGGAGTACATCGCACAGAAGGAGTGGCTGTTCGAGCCGGAGCCCCACCTGCGTCTCATCGGCGACCTGATGGAGTACTGTTCAGCCAACATCCCGGCATACAAGCCCTTGTCGGTCTCCGGCTACCACATTCGCGAGGCGGGGGCCACGGCCGCCCAAGAGCTCGCGTTCACCCTCGCGGACGGGTTCGGGTACGTGGAACTGGGACTGTCCCGCGGCATGGATGTGGACGTCTTCGCCCCCGGTCTGTCCTTCTTCTTCGACAGCCACCTCGACTTCTTCGAGGAGATTGCCAAGTTCCGCGCAGCCCGCAGGATCTGGGCGCGATGGCTGCGTGACACCTATGGCGCCAAGACCGACAAGGCCCAGTGGCTGCGTTTCCACACGCAGACCGCCGGTGTCTCCCTCACCGCCCAGCAGCCGCTCAACAACGTCGTGCGCACCGCTGTTCAGGCCCTGGCCGCGGTCCTGGGCGGCACGAACTCGTTGCACACCAACGCCCTTGACGAGACCCTGGCCCTGCCCACCGAGCAGTCCGCCGAGGTGGCACTGCGTACCCAGCAGGTGATCATGGAGGAGACCGGCGTCGTCAACGTCGCTGACCCTCTGGGTGGCTCGTGGTACGTCGAGGCCCTCACCGACCGGATCGAGGCTGACGCCGAGGCGATCTTCGACACCATCCGCACGATGGGGGAGCTGGGCCGCTCACCGGGTCCGGACGGCAAGGCTGTCCACCCGGTCGGACCGATGACGTCGGGCATCCTGCGCGGCATCGAGGACGGCTGGTTCATGTCCGAGATTGCGGATGCGGCGTTCACCTACCAGATCGCACTTGAGAAAGGCGAGAAGAAGGTGGTCGGGGTCAACTGCCACACCGAGTCGGTCAGCCACGAGCTGGAGATCCTGCGAGTCAGCCACGAGGTCGAGGTGGAACAGGTGAGCACACTGACCGCCCGCCGGGGCGCCCGTGACGAGGCCACCGTCAGTGCTGCCGTCCGCCACCTGGTGGAGGTCGCGGGGACGTCGGAGAACATGGTTCCCGCCATGCTCGACGCGGTTCGGGCAGAGGCCACCCTCGGCGAGATCTGCAACGCCTTGCGCGACCTGTGGGGCGTCTATCGGGAGCCGGCACGCTTCTGAACCGGCCTGGCCGGCACTTGTCCTGATTATCGTTTTCACTCTTGCGCCGTCTAGATGTGTCATGGTAGATGCATCGACTCGTGGGCAGGTGGGCCTTCGTGATGACCATTCATCAACGTAAGGACATACTTGTGCCAGCATCAACACGACGGGCTCTAGGGGCTGTCTTAGCCGCCTTGGGCATCGTCCTGGTGTTTGTCGGAGCCTGGATCGTCGTGGAGCTCGGNCCCTCGGGTGAGGCGCAGTTCCGTGCCACCTCGAAGGCTCCGGGCGCCATCGTCGTCACCTCCGACGTGCTCAACGCCGTGGATGTCCCGGCGCGCGTCACGGCGACCCGTGCAGATGGTGGTGCGGTCCTGCTGGCCGTGGCTCCGAGCCCTGATGCCCGCGCGATCCTGGCCACTTCCGCCGTGTCGAGCGTCAGCGGCGTGCGCTATCCGGCGGGGGCGCTGGACCTTCACGCCTCAGGGGCTGGCGCACTGAGCGACATCAGCAATGCAGATATATGGCGGCTCTCCGCCAAGGGGGCGGGTTCGGCCGCACTGGAGGTCGACCAGGGCAGGGCACCCGAGACGCTGGTGGTCACCTCAGGTGATTCCACTGCCTTGAGCAATGTCACGGTGACGATGACCTGGGCCGATCGGGCCTGGTTCTTCGAGGCTCTGGCCATGGCCATGATCGGCGCAGTCCTGGCCGTGTTCGCACTCACTGATCTGTGGCAGGGCCGTGTCATCACCGTTGCGGGCGATGTCGCCAAAACCAACACCCTGGAGACCACGAAGTGACCCGACATGACTTGATCACCAAGAGCGCGGCGGCGTTGAGACGTCGCCGCGATGACCTGATGCGGCGCGACCTGACCACCAGCGCGGCGGTGACGTTGAGACTTCGCCGCGATGACCTGATCNGGATTGTGCGCGGCATCCTCGTGTCCATCGTCGCCGTCGTTTGTGTCTTCATGATCACCTCCGTCCCCGGATGGGCCGCGACGCATGCGCTACTGGGCATCCACCAGGCGCCGGAGGCGAAGACGAACTCGGCTCCGCTGACCGTCGACCAGGCCAAGAAGATCCTCGCCAGGGCCTTCACGGCCGCCTACTTGGGGGAGACGACGACCGGCGCAGCCGCCAGGGCGGACCTGAGAGCGGCATACACCCGTGAGGGCCTGCGTGCGGCGGAGGGGCGGGTCAAGCTGGCCAGTGTGGAGCCGGCGGTNGCGCCATCCCTGCTTGTGGCACCGCATCCCACGCTTCTGGCCGTCTCCCGCGGTTTCGGCTTTCCGCGGTTCATCGTGGCCCAGACGCTGGCGTCCGGGGGCGGTCTACCGATCCTGCATCTGCTTACCTCTCCGGATGCTGGGACGCCATACAAGATCTCCATGTCGGTCGAGATGGTGCCGCCTGCCACGGTCACGCCCTTTGACTCGCTCAAGGCAGGTTCACCTCTGGTGGCCAACGGCGCCGGGCCCCGGGCGACCAACGGCACCGGACTGGTAGTGGCTCCTGCCACGTTGCTGAAGCTCTACGCAGCACAGATGGCGTTCCCGGCCNAACCCGTCCNCAAGCCGCCGTTCGCGGCGGACTCCTTCGCCAGCCAGATACAGGTAGGGGCGGCTGGGGTCGCCGACGCGGTCGGGTCTCAGGCAGACTTCGTCCAGGTACACAAGGTCGTCCCGGACTCCGTGTATGCGGTGCGCCAGGCGAGCGGCGACGCGCTGGTCTTCGGAGTCCTGGAGCGTAAGGACTCCTTCAGAGTCAAGCCGGGTGAAAACGTCAACACTGATGCGAACAAAGAGTTTGTCCTGCTGAGTGGCAAGAAGATGATCACCACGGCGGCCTCCATCACCACGCTCGAATTTGTGGTCTTCGCCGTTCCCCGGTCCACGGGGCAGGCCACATTGGTCGCGGCCCGTGAGCAAGCCGTCTCAGGGTCGGGCTACTGACCCGAGCGGGTGTCAGGGACAATGAACTCATGACTTCGCACCCCATCAGCTCGGCTGCCCTTCGCGGCGCCGTGGACCTGTCAACGCTCAGCCAGCCGAGCCCTGCGACTGGAGCGGCAGATGGCAANNGACTCGTGATCGAGGGCACCGATGGCGGATTCCAGGCCATCGTCACCGGCACCCAGAGCGTTCCGGCAGTCGTGGTCCTGTGGTCGCAGCGCTCACCGGCGTCGGGCGACTTCGTCGAAGTAGTGGCGTCAGTGGCGGCGTCCTACGAAGGCCGCTTCCAGGTCGTGTCCATCAACGTCGACGCCAACCCGGGTCTGCAGCAGGCCTTCCAGGTTCAGTCGGTGCCCATGACTCTCGGGCTGGTGGCCGGTCAGCCGGTTCCGCTGTTCGCCGGCCCGCAGCCGGCTGAGCAGGTGCGCGTGTACGTCGACGAGCTGCTCAAGCTCGCTGCCGAGCACGGCGTGACCGGACGAGCTGCCGTCGCGGCGCCCGAGGAGGCGGAGGTCGAGCCTGAGCTGCCGCCGTTGCATCAGGAGGCCTTCGACGCGATCGAGCGCGACGATCTTGACGCAGCGGTCGATGCCTACACCAGGGCGCTGGCGCAGAACCCTGCTGACGAGGAGGCCGCCGTTGGCCTGGCTCAGGTCAAGCTGATGCAGCGCACCACCGGTGTCGACCAGCAGGCTGCCCGCGTTGCCGCAGCCGAGGCCCCGACCGACATCGCCGCCCAGATGCTGGTGGCCGATCTGGACGTTCAGGGTGGCCATGTTGAGGACGCCTTCGTGCGTCTGGTCGATCTCGTTCGCGCGAGCGAAGGGGACGAGCGCGACACCGTGCGTGAGCACCTGGTCGAGTTGTTCGCGGTCGTCGGCACACACGATGAGCGGGTTCAGAAGGCCCGTCGGGCGCTCATGAGCGCGTTGTTCTAGGCCCATGGTCCATACCGGATCCTTCATCTTGGGCTGACCCGGTGCCCGAGGCTAAAGTCGGTGCCATGACGGAAACACCGAAGATGACCGAGCCCAC
>JGI24130J36418_10000072_pt1 | contig 25632 bp, 24 predicted proteins | sample BarGraNGADG00212_FD_36418 | JGI IMG/M metagenome (IMG submission 36418)
GTGCCGGGGCATGGTGCCCCAGCGTCTCAAGAGTGTTTTCGGCATCCTCGAGCCGGGACACAAGCACGGATTCCGTCGAACGGTCGAGCGGGCGCAACCTGGAGCGAGATCGCAGCGGGCCCGCGCCGCCGGGGGCACCGGATCTGCCCGTCGATAGCATGCCGCGGTGGTGCGAAGAGGAGCCCCGGATTCCCGGGGCTCCTCGGTCAGGCGATCGCGCGGAACCGCGGCTGCCCTATCTCCAGACCACCGTCACTGTCCTGGACATGGAACCCGCGAACAGGGCTGTCGCGGNGAACTGCACCTTGAAGTAGTAGGTGCCGCGCGTGTTGGGGTGNTAGTAGGTGGACCAGTGGTGGCCGCTGGAGGTNCGCACGTACGGCACGACATTGGTCCACCTGACCTGTCCGGCCTTCCTCACCATGAGGCGGATGGGCGTGCGGTCCGGCATGTTCGGCGCGATCACGCCGAAGAAGTGAGCCGAGTGCCAGCGGAGAACCAATTCCTTCGAATGCCCATGTTCGCCTCTCCCTTCCGCACCGATACACGCCTGCACGCGTATTGGTTCCCCATCTGGTACACAGAACTTCGCAGCGCGAACGAAACATCCCGTTCGGAGCGCACGTGGCATCTCTCCCCACACGCGGGCGCGTCTAGCGCGACGGGTGAGCCTTCTTTGGAGAGGATTCGCGATGAGGACGGACCGAGAGGGCTGTCAGCCTTCGGGAGTGCCCTGAGGAGAGGCGCCTGGGTCTGCGGCCGCTTTCGCCGCAAGGGCCCTGTTTCCAGCTCGCTTGGCCACCGCTGAGCCCACGACACCGACACCCACCGCACCGACGGCGGCGCTCATCGGCATCAGCGCATTCAGACACTGCGTGCACGTGTTGCACGGCGCCGGGCAGACCGTGGCCATGACCGCGGTCGCCCCGACCGCGCCCGCGGCTGCGGCGAACGACACCAGATTGCGTGTCAGGCCCTTCACGATCACACCCTCCCGTATCGCAGCGCCCGCGATGGGCACGCGACGGTGCAGTCCAGACACTCGTTGCACAGGTTGTGTTTCACCGACAGTATCGGAGCCTCTTCAGGCCCAGTCGAGGGTCGCGCGCCGAGCGCGCAGGTGGGGCACACAGTGACACACACGCCGCAGCCGTTGCACGCCGTGTCGACCCGGACGCGAAGGGTCAGAGGCAACCGCGCCGAGATGGCGGACACGATCCCCATGAGCGTGCCGGCGGGACACAGGAACAGGCACCATCCACGTCCGCCCTTCGTGAACGTACCGAGCGGGACGATCCACACGACCAAGGTCAGGGGAAGGACCCAGAAGTCGGGCCTCAGGATCGCGGCCACATCGAAGCCCGAGAGCCCTGCGGGATTGGCGAACAGTCCGCTCACGATCCGCTGCATGCTGGCGAAGTTGCTGTCAGCCGCGCCGGACGCGAACGGGATGAGCAGGAACCCCAGCAGAAAGCCGAACCGCACCGGCAAGATGTCGATGTTGTGGCGCAGGTCGAACTTGAAGCGGTCGGGGACGAGACGACCGAGGAATTCGGGGAGCGCGCCCGCCGGACACAGCCACCCGCAGAAGACCGNGCCCCCGATGAGCGCGAGAAGCGGCAGCGCGATCATCGGGAGCCACCACCACGAGATCACCCCGTCGGCGAACCACTGCCAAGGATGCGCGAACCACACCGCGGGCAGACCCGCGATCGTGGACGATGAGNGGACCGCCGCGTCCGGCACGAGGACGGTNGTGGAAGGCGCCAAAGCGTTCAGGCCACGCAGCAGCAGCTGGAACGGCGCGTAAAACAGCAGGACCCCTATGAAGAATCCGCCGAGTCTCATGAGCCGATTGGCCTTGAGGGAGCGCTGCGCCACGATGCCCCTGCCCGCGACAGCCGGTGCCGCCGCCCGCCAAGTCTAGCGCAGGCGCGCCCGAAGTCCCGGCCGCTCAGGTGTGACGACAGCCACGCCGCTGCCCGCCCTGCGCTACCGGCTGCTCTCCTCGCTTGGGCGGGTGATCATCGCGCGCGACAGGAGGGACCGCTTCGCTGCGTCGATGGCCGAGTCGGCCGGAACCAGCGCCGGATGCCCGGGCTGCGCCCTGTGGAGCGCCATACGATCGGACTGCGCGCCGGTCAGGTCCCCCGCGGCCGCGCGACAACACGAGCGCGTCCCGAGGCAGATGGCCTGGACGTCGGTGCGCGGACGCTCGTCGAACGGAGCCGCCTCCAGGATCTTCAACCCGCGGGCCGGGTCCCCGGACTCGCACACGTACTTGGCCAGCGTCGCGATGATGAGCGCATCGCTCGCGAAGATCCGTGGCCAAAGATCGGGCTGGACGGCTTCCAACACGCCGATCGCCTCGGCGTTGCGTCCACGGTCCCATAGGTTCTGCGCCTCGCGCAGGGCCCGCGCATGCGAGCCATCAAGAAACGCCATGTGTCCCCCTCCGGTTGACGGCTCCCCCGAGCCTGCGACATGATTGCACATCCTGCCGCCGTCGGATATACGCGGCCAACCGCTCCTGACGACCGGCGGGGGCGCGATCGATGCAGGAAGAGGCGTCCGTCCACACGATGGCCGCCTCTTCTGCTTGGCTCCCTACTTCTTCTTCTGCTCGCCCCGGCGGACGTAGGCCGCCTTCTGCGCGGCGAGCTCCTCGCCTTCCAGCAGCGCCATCCGCTCGAAGTCGGGCGCGAACCACTCGTGCGCCTGCTTCTCCGCGAAGTGCCGGTGCGCACTCACGTTCGCGCTCACACGCGACATCACGGCTCGAGCCTCTTCTGGCGTCGCGGCGTAGTCGAGCATGCGCCCGCCGTTGATGCCCATCGCCCGGCCAGCGACGTAGCTGTCCTGGTTCGCGCCCAGGTAGACGAACTCGTAGCCGGCGTCGCGCTGGCGGTCCTCGATGAGCCTGAAGATACTGTCGCGCGTGAACTCGCGGCTCGAGTTCTCCACACCGTCGGTCATGATCACGAACAGCACCTGGTCGGGATGGTTGGCCGCCACGTACTCGTCTGTCAGGCGCAAGGTGTGCCCGACCGCGTCGTACAGCGCGGTCATGCCGCTCGGCGCGTAGGTAGCGGTCGTGAGATCGCGGACATCGCCGATCGGGACCGCCGTCGCGACCGTGTTGAACACCGTGTCGAACAACGTCAGCGTCATCAGCGCCGTACCCGACTCGCGGGCCTGCTCGCTCCTGAACTCGTTGAACCCGGAGATCGTCGCGGCCCTGATCGCTTCCATGGAACCCGACTTGTCGAGCACGAAGTCGATCAGGATGCTGCGCTCACCCGGTGGCTCCGGTGGCATGACGTAGGGGTTCGCCCCCTGCGGGCCTGATTCCGACGAGATCTTCTTTGGATCCTTCTTGCCGGCCATGTTCAGTGGCCCCCTTTCCACGTGCATCGCGGTGATACTACGGAGTATCGTTCGAAGGTCTGACATCGGCCGCCGCGGACGGACAATCACCGCTCTCACCTGCTCCGACGATGACTATACTGCGCTGTATATTATACTGTCAAGTACAACTACGGAGTGGTATACTCCGTGCGGAGGTGGGTCCGTGAACAGGCTCTCTGAGACGATCCGCGCGNGTCGCAAGGAACTGGGGCTCACGCTCGATGACGTCGCAGCGGTCGTCGGCGTNACGCCGGGTGCCCTCAGCCACGTCGAGAGCGGCCGCCGCCTCCCCGACGCGCGCAACGCGATCGGGATCGCCCGCGCCCTGCAGATCGACCCGGACGAACTGCTCACNCTGCTCGATGAGGCGCACGCCGATAGGCGCGCGACCCAGGCGGGCTGGACGATGCCGAGCGAGCGGAGCGCGAGCCGGCCACGGTCCGCGCCCGCCGGCCCCGGCCCGGTCTTCCTCGCGATGCCGATCGACGCGATGTTCGGAACCCCTCTGCCCGCNGTCGACCACGAATGGGACCGGTCCGATCCGGCTCTCCACGAAGAGTCCCGTCCCGATCCTGCTGTCNGCATGTCGCCTCAGCACTCCCAAGCGATGTACTCACCCGCACCCGCGCGCGACCGCGCCCGCTTCTCACCCGACTCGAGGCAGCGGCTGCATGCGGCCGAAGAGCTCGCGGAAGACGCGCTGCGGGCGATCCGCACGTTGCGCGGCATGCTGGACGACGACGATCCGATGATCGCGCGCGAGGCGAGACGCCTGCTGCGCGAGCTGGATGTGCGGGGACCGGACGAGTAGCGCGAGGAGAGACGGAACGATGACTGACAAGAAGGTCGGGTTCGTGGTCACGCACGCGGCGGACGATCCGGAGATGGCGACGCTGCCGTTCATGCTGGCGGTGGGTGCGATGACGATGGAGGTAGCTCCGGTCGTCATCCTTCAGGGCGAAGGCGTCCGGCTCGCGATCCCGGGTGAGGCCGAGGCTGCGGCGGCCGAAGGCCTGGCCAAGGTCGCGGACCTGATGGCGGCCGTCCTCGCGGCGGGCAACCGCATCATGGTGTGCTCGCCCTGCCTGTCCAACCGCGGTCTCAGCCAGGAAGATCTGCTCGAAGGATGCTTCGTGGGCGGCGCTGGCCAGGTCGTCCAGGAGATGCTCGAGTGTGAGAACTTCCTGAAGTACTAGCGCTGGGTCAGGAACCGATGCGTACCGGCCCGCGCCTCGGCGAGGGGCGGGACCCTCGGCTCGCTCAGGCGACCTGCCACGGCACGTACTGGAGGAACCATCCCGTGACGACCGCCAACTTGCCGGTGGCCATCAGCAGCCCCATGACGATCAGCAGCGTCCCCGCGGCCCGGTTCATGACCAGGGAGTGGCGGGACAGGAACCTCATCGCGCCCCTCAACCTCCCGAACAGGGCGGCCGAGAGCACGAACGGGACGCCGAGGCCCACCGAGTAGGCCAGCAACAGCAGGGATCCTGCGCCGACGTCGGAAGAAGTGCTCGCGAGCGCGAGGATGCTCGCCAGTATCGGCCCCACGCACGGGGTCCATCCGAAGGCGAACGCCATCCCCATCACAGGCGCCGCAGCGCGACCGAGCACGCGCGTCCGCGACAGGTCGAACCTCTTCNCGGCGTACAGCCCGGGGATCCGGATCATGCCGAGCATGAGGACGCCCATCGCGATGATGAGCAGAGCGCCGACCATGGCGAGTGTGCTGCGGTACGGCGCCAGGAGCGTGCCGAGCATGGAGGCTGATGCCCCGAGGGCCACGAAGACGAACGTGAACCCCGCAACGAACAGCAGGCTGGGTGTGAGCAAGCGGCTGACGGTGGTCCGCTCGTCCGCGAGCTCCGCAGGTGTGAAGCCCGTGATGAAGGAGATGTATCCCGGGATCAGGGGCAACACGCAGGGCGACAGGAACGAGGCGAAGCCGGCGGCGAACGAGGCGCCCATCGTCAGGGCGAACGCGGTCACAGCGCTTCCCCGAGAATGGAGCCTCCCGCGCTACTTGAGCGCATCGATCCGCTGCCTGAGCGTGGTCTCGTCGGAGCCGCCGACGATCATCTGACCGGACACGCTCCCGTCGGCGTTCACGAACACGAACGACGGGACGTATTGGATGTTGAACTGCTGGGCCAGGCCGTCACCGACCGGGTCCCCGGTGTCCACGTAGACGCGGAACTCGACCTTGCCCTCATACGCGGTCTTGAGCCTCTCGACCAGAGGCTTCATCTCGATGCAGGTGGGTCAAGTGCTGGTCGCGAACTCGATGAACAGCGGCTTGCCGTTCGTCTTCACCGCGCCCGTGCTGCCTGCCGCGGAGGCCCCGGTGCCGCCTGACAGCAACGACTGGTTGGCCACGAGACCTCCGGTCAGGTCGTACACCTTCTTGAAGCCGGTGCCCGCGAGGTACGAAGCCGCCTCCGCAGAGCGCGCGCCGGTCTCGCAGTAGACGACGACAGCNCGGTCCTTGTCCCAGCNTGCGGCCACCTGCTGGAGCGTGTCGAGCGGGACGTTGACCGCCGAAGCGACGTGGCCGCCCTCGAACTCGGAGGGAGTGCGGACGTCGACGACGAGCGCGCCCGAACCCTGCAGCTGCAGAAGCTCGTCACTGCCGACAGCCTTGTTGACCGAGGGAGCCGGCATCGTGACCGCCAGCACCACGCCGCCNACGAACAGCGCGCCCACCACCCAAGCGATGATCTTCTTCTTGTCCATGTGTCTCTCTCGAAGCATGCGGCGCGCCAACACGAGCGCCGGACCGGTGAATGAACTATACCCCGGCGGGTATAGGTGTCAACCGTTCGCGGCGCCTGCGCCCATCGGCTCCCGTTCCGGCCGCGCAGGCACACGTCAGGAGGGCGGCCCACTTGCAAGGCCGCCCTCCCGCACTCCCCCGGGGCACACGAGGCTACTTGACCCTGAACTGCCTGTACCCTGACTTGGCCGATGCGAAGTCGGCGGTCGCCGCGTAGCANGCATAGGCGCGCCAGAGGCCGGAGGTGGGTACGGTCGTCTTCACGGAGTACTTCGTGTAGGAGCTGTAGTTCGCATTCGTCGCCTTGACGGTCTTGTAGTANCTCCACTTGCCGCTGCGGNAGCGGTACAGTTTGATGGTCACGTTGTGCGNGCCGGCCTTGTGCCTCGGCTTCAGATAGCCGGAGATCGTGAACGTCCGCCTGTGCCTGACGGAGACGGGGGTCAGCGGCTTGGCGAGCCCGGGCACGGCCAGCACCTTGANCGCGGGGCTGGCGCTGTCCGGGGTCTCGTCTGCACCGACGACCAGCGAGCGGACCCACGTCCGCGTGGTGGCCTTGTAGGCGAACGTCGCGATGCCGTTGACGCCGGTCGTCAGCGTCGCCAGGTCGGACCACGTCACCTGATCGGACGAGAACTGGAGCGTGACCTGCTGTCCTGAGACCGCGGCGCCTGTGCCGTCGATGACCATGACGTTGACCACGGCCGAGGCGCCGCTGCCAGACACTGTGACGGTCGACGTTGCAACGGTCTCATCGACAGGAGCGACCCGCACCACCGTGACCGACTGGCTCCACGGACCGGCATCACCGTAGGCGTTCAGCGCACGCACCCGCAGGACGTTCTCGCCCTCGGCAAGCCCGCTGACCAGCGCGTTGGCTGTGGCGATCGGTTCGCTCACGGTCCCGTTGAGCTCGTATTCGTAGCTCGCGGCACTGCCAACGGCACCCCAGCTCACACTCACGTCGCCGCCGGCGACCTGATCCGCTTCCGCGATGGGCACGGGTGCGACCGGAACGAGGGCGGTCACCGAGAACGTGACAGTGGATGTGGCGCTGCGGTTGCCGGCCTTGTCGAGCGCCGAGAACGCGAGCGTGTGCTGGCCGGGGGCGTCGCAGGTGGCCATCGCCGGTGACGATGACACCGTCGTCGCGGCCCGGGAGTCCAAGCTGAGGGAGATCGACGCGAGCCCGCTGCCGCCGGCCTCGTCGGTGGCGGTGACGCGCACCGACGCCGAGCCGGTGTAGGTGGATGCGGCATCGGACGTGACCGCGGGGGCCGTGACGTCGCGGACGGTGAAGACCGACACGTTCGGCGTCTCGACGTTGCCGGCTCCGTCGACGGACCAGAACTGGATCGTGTGCGAGCCGACGGTCGTGACGTTGATCGTCGTGCCGGCCGTCTGGACGCCATCGTCGAGGGTGAAGTAGGTAGCGGTCACGCCGACGTTGTCGGTAGCCGAGAGCCTGATGACAGCGGAGTTGACGTAGGTGGCCTTGGCATCCGACGTCGTGACCGGAGCGGTGGTGTCAGGGACGGTGATCGTGAAGGTCGCGGACTTCTTGACCTCGACGTTGCCGGCCACATCGACCGACCAGTAGGTGAGCGTGTGCGCGCCGAGCTTAGACGTCTGCACGGTCAGGCCATTGCCCGCGATCCCGTCAAGCGTCCAGCTGGTCGAGGCGACGCCGGAGCCCGAGTCCGTGGCGGTCAGCGAGATCGTCGCCGCGGTGTCGTAGGTGGCGGCCGCGTCGCTCGTGGTGACCGGCGGCGTGACGTCGAGGTTCACGCGGTCGCGGACCATCAGCGCCGACATCGACGTCGAGCTCGCGCTGATGTTGGAGACCATGACGTCGCCGGTGCCGTCGTAGTACTTGGAGTTCGGGTCGGTCAGGTCGCTGAACGTCTTCTTGGCGCCGGTACCGGGGAAGGTGTCGCCCGCGTCACCGTAGTTGGTCTTCACGGCCAGGTTCTGCGTCCCGCCATGTGCCTCTTCGAGGTCGACCATGTAGTGCGCTTCGTTGTTGTTGTTCGACATGCTCTCGTCGACGTGCCAGATCAGCAGGCCGGAACCGGGCAGGCCCGCGTCGGTCCCTGTCTTCTGCCGGTTCTCGACGAGGAAGTACTGCTTGCCTCCGGTCGCCCCCGACTCTTCGATGCGGTAGATGTCGCCGGTGCTCGACGCGTTCGCGGAACGGATCGTCACGGCGGCGGACGCGGAGGTCACCTGCGAGGCGGTCGCAAAACCGAGCTTGAGCATGCTGTAGGCGTCGGGGCGCGACGGGCTCGCACCGTTCACGCCGTTCCAGCTCCCGTAGCCATGAGGCTCCAGGAGCCGATCCCGGCCGAGCTGTTGTCGGTGTCGTAGAGGTCGGGCAGCCCGAACGTGTGCCCGAGCTCGTGGCAGTAGACGCCGGTGGTCATGTCGCCCGGGGTCGTCCAGTACTCGGGCTCGGTGGTGTAGCCGCTGGTCCGGACTCCGTCATAGATCTTCGAGATCCTGACCGACCACTTCTGCGACCAGATGTCGGCGGCGTTCCCGCTCATCTCCTGGCCTTTGCCCGAGTGCACGATGACGACCCCGTCGACGACGCCGTCGTGGTTGTTGTCGTAATTCGAGAAGTCCACGCCCGCGGCGTCGGCCGCCGCCATCGCGTCCTCCGCCATCTTCTGCGCGTTGTCCGGGTACGCGCCCTGACCCTTGGAACCGACGGGGCAGTAGTAGCTGTATGGTTGCGGCATCCGCAGCCAGCCGCGAGCCGAGGGAAGGTCCTCGGCAACGGGCAGGATGTCGAGCGCGCCCGCGCTGACCTCGCGGTAGTAGCCCCGGACCGACGACGGTCCGACGGTGTCCTTGAAGATGAGGTTGTCGAAGAAGGACGACGACACGACAGCCGGCTTGTCGCTGAAGTCGACGAGCAGGACGAGCTGCCGGAACCCGCCCACGGTGACGTCGTAGATGCCGGCGGACAACTTGCTCGAACTCGGCGACGTGGCGAGCCACGAGGACCGCAGCGTCGTCACGTCCAGGAGGGCGGACGGCTGGTCCAGCCCCGCGGGCTTGGCGCCGTAGATGTACTGATCGATCGACGCCTTCAGCGCCGCATCGGTCTTCGACCGCTGCAGGAGGGCCGGGCTCGGCGGCATCGCGAACGCCGCGACCGGTGCGACCAGCGCCGCGAGCAGCGTGACTGCGACGAAGGCCCCGAAGGCGCGCGCGAGGTTCTTGCTGATGGCACTCGCCGACATCGAGCGGACTCCCAGGTCGAACGGACTCAACGTTCAACTGGGTTATCGGTGCGATGCGACGCGCGCATGAGCGCTGTTCGACCCGTTCGACTCCGGGCGGCGGGCGGTGAGATGGGACCCCGCTGAAGGGCCCGACCGGCGCCAAGTGGCACTTCGATGCTGAACGCTCAGTGGCCCCCGCCGGTCACGGAGTCGCCGGAGCTGATGCAGTCGGCAGCGCCGCGGTCTGGGAGCCAGACCCCGAAGCCGCCGGCGTCGCCACCTCGCTCGGGGCCGGTGGGGCGCCTCGGATGTCGGCACCTGCGTTCCGGGACGCTGCAAACCGAGGCGAAGCTCGCTGTGCCCGTGGCGTCGACCATCGCAGGGCTCGGCGGATACCTGGTGCTTCGTCGCGCGACGATCCCGGACCGGGATCCAGAGTCGGAGCCGACTACATGAACACCTTCGCCACGTACGGTGACGTGAACAGCGCCAGTGTCGCGCCGTAGCCGGGCGTGAACTGCAGCGACTGGCCAATCGCCGGCGGCGCGGGGAGGTCCTCGACGTCCAGCACAAGGTGGTCGCTCGACGCGCCGAGCACCTTCACGCGCGGATCGACCGGCGTGAGCCCTTCGGGCGGAGCGTCCTGCCGACCGACAGCGCAGATGGCGCGCCGGCGCATGCCCCGGTCCGCGAGCGCAGGCACGTTGCCGAAGGCGTCCTGAGAACACGTCCCGATCGGCTTGGACGGCTTGACCGTGCACTCGATCACGGGAGCGGAGAGCGTCAGCGCATCGCGGTGCAGACGCATGCCGGGGATGGGCGCCCGGGTCGCCGGGTCCACGCCGAGAACGATCGCCTCGCCGATGCGCAGATTGTTCACGAAAGCTCGGCCCACTCCCGACATCACCAGCGCGATGGAGGTCGAGCTGCCGGCAGATACCGTGAGGGCGTGGCCGACCTGGTGCTCCGCCTCGGTGGCGAGTCGACCCAGCAGCCCGAGGTTCTCCGCATCGGGAACGATGGCGCCGTAGCACGTCAGGCTCGCACCTATCCCGAGGACGTCGAGGTGCCCCATCGCAGTCACGCGCCCGAGGAACGGAGTCAGAGCGTCAGGCCACATCCCCTCGCGAAGGTCGCCGATGTCGACCATCGCCACTATGCCGTGCCGCACGCCGGCCGACGCCGCGGCGGCGTCGAGGGCCTCAGCGATGGCGATCTCGCTGACGAGGGACACATCGACGAAGCGTATCGTCTCCGCGGCCAAGCCCGGGGTCGGCGCGCGCAGCAGCCAGATCGGGGCAGTGATGCCGGCCGCCCGGAGCCTTCCCGCGTTCTCGAGCCGTGACTCGCCGAGCGCGGCGACCCCACCGGCGAGCATCGCGCGGGCGACCTCGGGCGTCCCGCAGGTGACCTTCGTCACACCCACGATGCGCACACCGGGCAGCGCCCGCACGACGGAGCGCGCGTTCTCCTCGATCTTGCGGAGGTCGATCGTCAGGGTCGCGCGATCGGGCATGTGGTTCCTCTCCTAGAGGCCGGTGCTGGCGCGCATGAGCGCGACGACCCGGTCGGCCGGGAAACTGCCGGACAACGCGCCGCAGCACGCGAAGATGTAGTCGCGATCGAGGGCACACACGGAGTCTGCAGGCGGCAGAAGCCTGTCGCTCCCGGCGGGTGGCGCCAGCGCGGCCCGAAGCATCGACACCCCGCCCGGCAGCCGTGTGAGCGCCCCACCAGTGCCTATCACGAGCCGGCATGCGGTGAGATCGCGGCCCTTTGCGACCGTCTGGCGGCCCTTGGGCGTGTACAGGTGGCTGAGGCGGCCTGCGTGGCGCTCGACGCCCGCGACGGCGGCTGTGCGTGCGAGCAGTACCGCGACCTCGATCTCGGCCGGCGTCATCGGTATCGCCGGCGGGAGCAGCTCGGGTCGGTGCGGCTCCTCGACGAGCTGCGCGACGTGCCGCGCGCTCACGAACGTGCCGAGGTCGCCTTCGACGGTGCGTTTGCTGTGCGGCTGGGGCTCAGTGGCTATCGCGCGCATCTCCGGCGACCCTTCGGTCACCGAGTGCACGTCCGTCGTCGCGCCGCCGACGTCGACCACGACCAGATCGCCGAGCTCGCCCGCCAGGAGCTCAGCCGCGATCAGCACGGCGCCTGGCGTCGGCAGGATGCGGCCGCTCACGAATTCGCTGATGCGCTCCATCCCAGGCGCGTGCACGATGTGCTCCTCGAACGCGTCGTGGATGACGGAGCGGGCGGGCAGTATGTCCAGTTCGTCGACGCCGGGATACACGTTGGCCGTCACCCGGACCCTGAAGCCTGAGTTCTCGAGGAACGTGCGGACCTCCGCCTTGACGTCGGAGTTGCCCGCGTAGACGACGATCGGCCTGATCGACAGTTCCGCGAGGCGCGCGGCGTTGAACAGCACGGTGTCGGTGTCGCCGCCCTCGACCCCTCCGGCGAGCAGGATGAGGCTCGGATCCGCGTCGTCGATGCGCAGCAGGTCCGCTTCGGTAAGACGCCCTGCGGTCTGGTACTCGACGACGCCGCCCGCTCCGAGCGCCGCCTCGCGAGCGGCCATCGCGGTCATCTTGCGCGTTAGCCCGTGCACGGTCATGCGAAGCCCGCCCGCGGCCGACGAGGTCGCGAGCGTGACGCGGGGTGCGAGCGGGCCGGTCGCGGCTTCGAGTTCCGCTCGAGCGGCCTCGACCCCGATGCCGACGTCGCCCTGCAGGACCGAGGTGGGCGCCACACCCTGACCGAGAAGCCGCGGAGGCCCTTCGGAATCCGGCGCGAGCCCTTCGAACGCGCTCACGACGGTCGTCGTCGAGCCGATCTCGGCGACGAGCGCATCGATGGCGCGCGGCTCAGCCATAAGGTGTCACAACGCCCGAGCGCGAAGGGTCTTGACCACGAACGTCGCGACATCGATGCCGTGGGTACGGCGGCCGAATCCGGCGTCCATCCCCCAGGAGCGAGCCAGCTCGTCGTTGACCTGCGTGCCGCCGGCGATGAGCAGGACCTTGTCGCGGACGCCCTTCTCCGCGGCGAGGTCGGCAAGCTTCTCCATCGCTTCTCGGTGCATGTCGCCGTGGGTGATGATCGTGGAGATGAGTACGATCTGGGCGGCGTGCTCGATGGCTGCGTCCAGCACCTTCTCGACCGGCACGGAGGTGCCCAGGTACTGGCAGTGGAACCCCCACTTCTCCAGGCCGCCGTGCTTGATGTCGATGATCTCCTGCATCCCGACCGAATGCTCGTCCGCACCCACTGTCGCCGCGACACATCGCAGGTTATGAGCCGCGACGAACTCGCGGATCTCCTCGTCGGACAGCGGCTCGGGCTTGTCGGGGATCACGAGGGTGGCCGGGTCGATCGCCACGTCGAGGCGGCCCTTGATCTCCACCAGCGTGCCTTCCGCTGGGTGCATGACCTGCCTGTGGATGACCTCGACATCGGTGAGGTTCATCGAACGGCCGAGCTCGAGCGCGGCCGCCTCGGCGACCCTTTCCGCTGCCGGGAGGAACATCGTGACCGCCACGTAGCCGTCGCCCGCCCACTCCACCTCGGGCTTGATCAGTCCGCGGTTACGCATATCGGCGGTCGCGGCGAGGCGGACGTCGACGTTGTCCTCGGGGTCGAGCTCGTCGATGAAGGGCACCTTGGAGTCGTCGCACAGCGTGCAGCCACCGATCGAAGCGCAGGGGCGTGTGTCGGCGCCGCGCGCGGCCTCGCTCGGGATGTGGTTGACGCCGAAGTGGTGGCACACCGGCGCGAAGTAGTCGTCGGCGCGCGGCACGATCGTGCCGACAGCCACGCCGCCCTCCGACTGGCGCGCGATCCCGTCGTCGTTGGTCTCCGGATACTCGCCCGAGTCGACGAAGTACGCCTCCTCGACACCCGCGAAGTACCCGCCGTCGCGCATCATCGCCTCGAGGAACAGCACCGCGCGCTCCTTGAGCTCGCGGACGCGGGCGGCGAACACCGGGTTGGCGCGGTCGATCTTCACGATCTCCCGCAGACCGTCCATGCCTACGAGCGACTGCTTCGCTGTGTCGAGCGCGGCGATGTTGTTGTAGTGCCACGGGACGTTGCGACCCTCGTCGGGCGTGATCGTCGACTGGACATCGGCCGACGTCAGGCGCGAGATCATCAGGTTCATCACGTGCGAGACGGTCGCGTCGCGCGAGTCCGACTCCATGTAGCGGGTGTTCTGCTGGGCGCGCATCTTGTACTCGCCGAAGAGGTCGCGCAGCGCCACGGCGTACGGCAGGTCCATCCGCATGCACGGCGCAGGTGCGGCGTCGGGCGGCGCGGTCGATAGAGCGATCTGCTCCTTCGGCATGCCCACGGCCACCGAGAACGCGCAGTTGATGGCGTGCTGGACCAACAGCTCCGGCATGACCTTCCACGCCTTGACCGCAGTCGCGTTCGCGTTGTGCGCGCCGTCGATCTGCAGGATGCCGGCCGACGCCATGACGTGCTTCGCCACCGCGGCGTCCACGAACGAGCGGTACATGTTGATGTTGCGGTACAGCACGTTGTACTGCGGGTCCTGGTGGGCGCCGTTGACGCCCTCCTCGGCGAACATGACCGCGATCTCGGGTCCCGCCACGCCGCTGACGTAGCTGTGCAAGTTGATCGGCCGGCCGACCTCGTCCTCGATCAGATCGAGCGCGCGGCGCGTGAGCCGGCACTGCTTGCGGGTCACGGCTATGCCGCCGACGCCCTCGGGTGTGCCTTCGAGCAGACCGTCCATGTGGCTCTGGCCGGCGGTGCGGATGACCATCATGTGGTCGGCCCCGTGCCACGCGGCCATCCGCATCCGGCGGATGTCGTCCTCGGGGCGCCCGGAGGCGATCTCGGTGGTGACGACGCAGTCCGGCTGCGGGTCGATGTTGTCGAAGGAGTGCGCCGCAGGGAGCGGGACCGAGTTCGCGAGCCCCTCCGACGTCTCCTCGTACTCGAACTCGTACAGGCGCTGCTTCGGGACCGGTGTGCGCCATGTCCAGCCGTGCCGGCGCGGGCGGTAGTCCGCCAGGCCGTCGAGAAGAGCCTGGACGTCCAACTTGGCGTCGGGCCGGAGCGGCGTGTCGATGGGGCGCGGGCTCACTCGGCGCCTCCCCACTTCGCCTCGGCGAGGTCCCAGCCCTCGTCGCCGGCGAGCCGGGTGGCAGCGGCTGGCGCCGTGCAGTCCCACTCCTGCATGCAGAGCCACACGACGTGCCCGGCGCCGTGGCCGAGCAGGCCGCGCTTCTCGCACTCGGACACGACGGCCATGCAGGTGCGCGAGTCGAGGCCCATGCGCATGAGCACGCTGCGCTCGATCGACGGCGAGGTGTGCGTGTGCGCGAGCTCCACGAGCGGCTCCACGCACTCGTTCGAGAGCTCCCAGAAACGGGCCTCGAGCTGCGCGTCCGTGAGGCCCGCGAGATGAGCGCGGACTTCGGTGAACGTGTCGGGACGGACCATCTAGCCCTCCTTGAGCCCGGCGACGATCTCCTCGACCGCCTCGGGGGTGCTGTTCGTGTCGGCCGCGAGGAACGCGATGTCCTCGGCGGAGGGGACGTAGCCCTCACCCGCATGCGAAAGCGCGTTGCGGACGTAGCTGTGGCGCAGCTTACCGAGGTCCATCTCGACCGCTCGGATCTGCTCCGGACGCTCAGGTATCACGATGCTGCGCCCGGGGACGCTCTCCCTCGGGTCGCCCAGCCGGACCTCCACACCGTTCTCGCGAGCGAAGTTCAGCTGCGCCCAGTGGTGCTTCCCGGCGCCGGTGTACTCGGTCTCCTGCACGACGACGGTGGCGTCGCGCGGCAGGTCGCGGGCGATCGAGATCGCCGCGGCCATCGCGGTGTTGCCGGACGGGCCGCGCTCGAGACCTTCCAGCTTTGCCATCGCCTCGGTAACGTAGAAGACCTCGCCCTGGCTGACGGTCAGGTAGCGGTCCATGTACCGCAATGCGCGCGCGGCGTTGCGCGGCACGTCGGCGCGGTCGGGCCAGGTCGCGAACGGCACGCCGAACCCGGTGTGCCCGGTCGTGAAGCTCTTGCGGTTGAAGTCGGTGTCTGAGGCCATGTGCAGGCCGGACAGGTCGACCGACGCGCTCACCACCTGAGTGGTGTGCGCACCCGCGCGTGCGAGCCCGCGCGCGGTGCCGGTGGTGTTGCCGCCCCCAGCATGCGTGATGACGACCGCGGTGGGCGGCGCGCCGGTAAGAGCGGTGATCTCGTGCGCAACCTCGGCTCCGAGCGTCTCGATGCCGGAGATGCCGTAGGTGGAGTAGAGCGACGCGGCGAAGTAGCCGGTCTCGTCAAGCAGCTCGAGCATGTGGCTGAACAGCTCGGGCCCGACCGTCATCTGGATGACCTCGGCGCCGAACGCCTCGCAGATGCGCGACTTCTCGATGATCTCGGGCTGGCCGACGTGGCGCGAGTCGAAGGCCTCCTGACAGATGATGCAGGTCAGGGACGCTCGGGCCGCCTGGCTCGACACCGCTGCTCCGTAGTTGCCGGAGGTCGCGGCGATAACGCCCGCGTAGCCCTTCGCCTTCGCGGCGTGAATCGACATGCTGGCGCGACGGTCCTTGAAAGAACCCGCCATGTTGGCGCACTCGTCTTTGACGAACAGGCGAGCGCCCTTGCCCGGCTCTGCGTAGGAGCGCACGAGGTCGGTCAGGTTGTGGAGCTCGAGCAGCGGGGTGCTGCCCACTCCGGCCGCCGCCTGGATCGCCGTGATCTGGTCGAGGGAGTAGCCGTGCGCCGCCATCATGCCCTCGTAGTCGAACGCGATCGGGCTGCGCTCGAACTCGGAGTAGTCCATGCCGAGCGCACGCTTCATGATCTCACCCTTGCGCGCCAGTATCGCTTCGGTGCGTGAGGCCACGTCACTCACCGTCCTTGCGCCACGCTGCGAGCCGCGCCCGAAGATCGCGGCCCACGTGAGTCAGCTCGGGCGCGGGGCGGCCGAACGTGTGCGTGTAGCCGGGGTTCACGTCGGTCAGCACGCCTGTGACGGTCCGCCCGGTCGTGGTGTCGATGGCGAGGTCCTCGCCCACGGTCGCCGCGGCGCGCGCGAACCCCTTGATCCATACGAGCAACGGCTGCGCCGCGGTATCCGCAGGCAGATTGGCCGCACGGTCGGCGGGCTCGAGGAGCACATAGCGCACCTCGACCCAGTCGCCGACGGCGCACTTCATCGTCTCGTCCATGTGAGGGCCTTCCCTACGCCGTGGGTGACAGGAACCGCGGCAGTGGCATGTCGACCACTGTGATGATTCCCGGAACCGCACCGCCGATGAGCGGGATGTAGTTGCCGACACTGGCGTAGGTGCCCTTGCCGCCCGGGACCTCGGGACAGTTCGACATGTTGATCTCCGGGTCTCCCACGATGTGGATGTAGTCGCCGGTGTCCACGCCCTCGAGCTCGGGGTGGATCTGCTGCGGGTGCACGAGTTCGATCTTGAGCTCGCCCGCCTTGTCGTAGGCGCGCGCGATGTGGCGGCAGCCGGCCACGTCGCCGGGAGCCACGTGCACGTGCGGCGTCGAGCGCTCCACGGTGCTCACTATCGGCTCGCGGCTCTCCTCGATGCGGTCGATCTCCCACCCGAGCGCGTACGCGATGAGCCCGATCGACTCGTGGAATCCGATGTGGCCGACGATCGAGCCGTCGGCGATGCCCGCCTCGAACTGCTCGACGGTGGTGCCGACACCCTGGCTCGACATGACCGTGGGCCCGAAGGGCGAGAGGTCGTTGATGCGCGAGGCCTCGATGCGGGCGACCCGCAGACAGACCGAGGAGAGCGCGATGGGCAACGCGTCCAGGATGAAGCCCGGGTTGATGCCGGTGCCGAGCACGCTNACTCCGTGCTCGTGCGCGAGCTCGTCGATGTGGTCGGCCCACTCGGCGTCCGTGGCCCACGGATACGAGAGCGTCTCCGCTATGCAGATGACGTCCGCCTCGGCGCGGATGGCCGCCTCGACCTGGNCGGTGATCTCGTGCAGGTTGCTCGCGGTCAGGATGCACACGACGTCGGGCTCTAGCGCGAGGACGGCGTCGATGTCTGCGGTGATGGCCATGTCGTGCTCGTAGTGCTCCCCCAGAAGCCCGCCCAAAGTCATGCCGTGCTTCTCAGGATGACGGTCTATGACTCCGACGAGTTCGAGGTCGCGCGGCCTGTCGAGGATGTAGCGGAGTAGTCCTTGGCCCATCATTCCTGCGCCCCACACGGCGACCTTGATCATTCGGGAGCTCCTTCGGCTCGATACAGAAACTGCTCCTGTGTATGCAGACTGTATACCGTCGAGCCCGTGCGCGTGAACCCGCGAGGGGCGAGCGCGGAACGCTCCCATGCCTGCCTCGAACGCAACCACGCGCGAAAGGGAACATACCGGCTATGGTGTCTGTCCGCGCTCGCCCCGGATCCCTCGGACATCCACTCAAGCGCGCGTCCGGCGAAGGACTCGCCTGACGACCCGGCCGCACCGACCAACCCCATTCCGAGGAGTGTCATGCCATCGATCCCATCGGTTCGGCCTTCGGGCCACCGGACCCCTCAGCTCGAACGGACCCCGACCGGCAGCGTGCCGTCGTCGTGCCTCAGCGATCGGCTACCCCATGCCGCGCCGGTCAGCAGCACGGCGATCGTCTACTGCGAAGCCAACTTCGGAGCAGCCGACGGGAAGACGGCCAACGGGCTGATTCGCCACTCCGAGAAGTACGAGATCATCTCGGTCATCGACAGCCATCTCGCCGGGATGGACACGGGGGAGGTGCTCGACGGAGTCCCGAACGGAGTCCCAATCTGCGCGAATCTGAAAGATGCGATCGAACTAGCCGGCGCTGTCCCGGACTACTTCATCTTCGGGGTAGCGCCCGCGAGCGGCATGCTCTCGCCGACGGAACGTCGCGTGGTGCTCGACGCGATCGGTCGCGGGATGAACGTCGTGAACGGCCTGCATGAGTTCCTGAACGACGACCCGGAGTTCGCGGCGGCGGCTGCCGCGCACAACGTGACGATCGCCGACGTGCGGCGCCCCCGGGACAAGAAGAACCTGCGGATGTTCACCGGTCACATCTCGACCGTCACCTGCCCGCGCATCGCCGTGCTCGGCACCGACGGCGCGATCGGGAAGCGCACGACGGCGGCGATACTCACGCACGCACTCAACGCGCGCGGGATCAAGGCGGTCCTGGTCGGAACGGGGCAGACCAGCTTGATCCAGGGCGCCCGCCACGGCCTGGCCCTGGACGCCATCCCGGCGCAGTTCTGCTCGGGTGAGATGGAGGCGACGGTGGTCGAGGCCTTCGAGGGAGAGCACCCGGACATCATCCTCATCGAGGGGCAGGGCGCCCTGAGCCACCCCGCATACCTGTCCTCGACCTACGTCCTGCGAGGCAGTCGGCCCGATGCCGTCATCCTGCAGCACGCGCCCGCGCGACGCTGGCTCGGCGACTTCCCCGATGTTGCGATGCCGACGCCTGCGAGCGAGATCAACCTCATAGAGACGTTCGCCGACACGAAGGTCATCGGTCTCACCATCAACCACGAACACATGACCGATGCCGAGGTGTCCGCGGCGATCACGCTCTACGAGCTCGAGTTGGGGATCCCCGCGACGGACGCACTCACGCGATCGCCCGACGCGCTGGTGGACATGGTGGTGCACGCGTTCCCCGAACTCGGGCGCAAGCTACACAGCAAGCGGTAGCTGCGCTCTCAGGAAGTCCGAGGCGTTCGCGTATGCGAACTTCTCCGCGAGCTGCTCGCCGTAGTTGAAGGCGACCGCGTCCAGAAGGCCGGGGAGCGAAGTCTGGTCTCCCAGTTCGCCCATGTCCGTCACGCCCCAGTCACTGCCGATCGAGATGGCCTCCTCGCCGGCCAGGGAGACGATGCGGTCGATGTGGCGCAGGACCTCGTCGACCGATCCCCGACCCAGGAAGTCCGGCACGAAGGCGAGTCCCACCAAACCGCCGTGCTCGCCGAGCGCCCGCAACTGCTCATCGGACAGCCCTCTGGGGTGGTCGCCGACCGCTCGCGCGAACGAGTGACTCACAAGCACAGCGGGCGCGTAGAGGTCGAGTGACTGGTAGAAGCCGGCTTCGTTCAGGTGAGCCAGGTCGAGCAGCAGGGGGCTCTCCCCGAGCGCGCGGACCAGCCGCTGACCGGCGTGCTTGAGCGGTGCCGCGACGTCCTGGTAGCAGCTGAAGCCATAGTCGGTCTCGTAGTTCCAGGTCAGCGAGAGGCTGCGCAGCGAACGCTCGGTCCACAGCCAGTCCAAGTCTTGCGTCTCGATCCCGGGCAGATTGAATCCCTCTGAATGCGGCAGGACCCCGGTACGGTGGTCTTCGGCATCGACGTCCGCGACCGTGGTCATCAGGCGCAGGGACGCGGCATTCGCCCTCAGGAACTCGTCGTGCGCGTCGAGCTGGGTGAGCAACGACGCCTCCGCGGCATCCGGGTACAGCGATGACCAGATCGCTGCCGCGCGGGAGGAACCCGAGAGGTAACTCGAGCCATAGACCGGGAACCCGCCATCCAGCCTCGCCACACCGGACAGCATGTCCTGATGCAGGTCGATGAAACCAATGCCATGACGAACGTTGTGATTCGGCAACGTCTCCACCCTCGCCGTTCTCTCGCGCTCCAACCGGGCTGAGACGCCGCGCCCGAATGCCATCACACCCAAGTTCGCATATAGCACGTTCGGCGGTGCANCGGCACGATCTCGTCCATGTCGCCGATGACCGGCCGCCTTGCATCGCCAGATAGCGAAAAGGGTTCCAGCGTGAAACGATTCGGGGAGCGCTGCCACCTGGCACCGCCCGGTCGCGCTTCGTCCGCGGGCTCGGGCGAGAAAGGGACTCGCAACGCCGCACCTGTAGCGGCGGGAATCGCACGCATCGTCCTGCCCCTATACTGGATCGCAGGACACCAGAAGGGGCCGCATGAGACTCAAGTACTTCAGCTTCGGTGCGACGTCCGCGATCCTCACCAGTATGGCGTTGATCGTGGGGCTCGGGACCGGTTCCGAGGGCAAGGTCGCGCTGGTCACCGCTCTCCTTGTGATCGCGATCGCCGACAACATCAGCGACTCTCTCGGCATCCACATCCACGAGGAAGCCAGCCAAGGCGAGGTACCGCCCCGCTACGTCAGCGTGAGCAACTACCTCGCGCGGCTGCTCATCTCCCTGACCTTCATCGGCATCGTATTCGTGTTCTCATCGCTGATCGCCCAGGTCGTCGCGCTGATCTGGGGCACGGCGCTCATCGTGCTGCTGACCNTCCTGATCGCCAGGGAAAGACAGCAGCCCCCGGTCCGCGAAGTGCTCCGCCACCTGGCGATCGCCGCATTGGTCCTCGCGTCGAGCCAGGCGCTCGGATACCTGATCCACCGACTCGTTTAGCGAGGGCCCTATGCCTGACGATGAACGCCACANCCCCGACGCTGCTGAGAACCCCGAGGACATCGGCGGTCAAGACCGGCTGACCGTCGAGGCGGACACGCTGGTACCCCCCTCAGCGCTGGTGAAGCGAGGATGGGTGGCCAGCACGTTCGAGTCGTTCCGCTATCGGGACTTCGCTCTGTTCTGGTCGGGCGCGCTGGTGAGCAACGTCGGCAGCTGGATGCAGAACGCGGCGCTGGCCATCCTCGTCTGGGAGATCCAGCCCGCACGCGCGTCGTTCAACACCGGCATCGTCCAGGGCCTCGCAGGGCTTCCCGTGCTGTTCCTCGCGATCCCGGCCGGCGCGGTCGCGGACCGGGTGGACCGGCGCAAGCTGCTGGTCTGGATCCAGGTGGTGCTGCTCGTGCAAGCCGCCGCGATCGGCATCCTGTACGACACCAAGGTGCTCAGCTCTGTCCGGCCGGTCCTGTCGCTCGTGCTCGTCTCGGCGCTCGGGTTGATCGGCGGTATCTTCATCGCGTTCCAGGGGCCTGCGTTCCAGTCGATACTGCCGGACCTCGTTCCGCGGAAGTCATTGATGAACGGCATCGCGCTGAACTCGGCCCAGTTGCAGTCATCCCGGATGCTCGGACCTGCGATCGTGGCGAGCATGGTGCTCATCGGCGCGGGCATGGGGCTCGTCTTCTACATCAACGCCCTGAGCTTCCTGTTCGTCATCGCCGCGCTGCTCGCGATCCGGCCCCACGTCGAGTTCCGGGCTGGTCACGGGACTGAAGCGGCGCACAACCCTGGCGAGACGAGCGCGTGGAAGATGCTTACGGCCGGCATCGCATACGCGCGCGAACACAGCGCGATCGGGATGCTCATCCTGACCACGGCGCTGCTCGTGTTCTTCGGCTTCCCGTATACGATCATCCTCACGGCGATCATCCAGGCGCGCTTCCCCGGCGCCGACGTGGCTCAGCTCTACTCGATCGTCTACACCTTCAACGGCATGGGCGCCCTCATCGGGGCGCTGGGTATCGCCGGACTGCCCGCCACGATCAAGCGCAGCCGCATCATCCCGGTCACGCTGGTGGTGTTCTCGGCGCTGGTGATCGCCTTCTCGTTCGCGCAGACGCTGCCAGTCATGATCGTGTGCACGCTGCTCGCCGGCGCGGCGTACATCTCGACCAGCTCGCTCGTGATGACCTCGATACAGGCGGCGGTGCCGGGCTACCTGCGCGGGCGCGTGATGGCCCTGTTCATGATGGCTTTCATGGGCGTCATGCCGCTGTCCGCGTTCGCGTTCGGCCCGCTCGGGCAGGCGATCGGCCCGGACACCGCCGTGCTGGTGGGCGGCGTGGTCCTGCTCGGATGGGCGTTGCTGCTGGTCCTGCGGCCGTCGTGGCTCGACACCGAGAGGCCGGCGCGTCAGGGCTGAACTCCGGCCCGATCGGCCCCGGCGCGGCTAGTCCGCCGGGATCGCCTCGAGGAACACGTCGCCGTACCGTTTCAGCTTCGCCTCACCGACCCCGAACACCTCCAGGAACTCGTCCGCGGTCTGGGGCCTGCGGGCCGCCATGTCCGCGAGAGTCTTGTCGCTGAAGACGACGTACGCGGGCACGCCCTGCTCGGCGGCGATCTCACGGCGCAACTCGCGCAGCCGCTCGAAGATCTCCTCGTCGACGTCCGACCCGGACAGCGCCACGGACCGTGGGACCTTGCGCTTCTTGTCGGCCTTCACGTGCACGCGCGGGCGCGCGAACCGCAGCTCGGTCTCGCCGCGCAGGACGCCCCGGGCGCTCGGTCGGAACTTCAGCGCTGAGTACTCGGCGATGTCCTGGTACAGGTAGCCGTGGTGGATCAGCTGGCGGATGATGCTCGTCCACTCGTCGCGGCTGCGGTCGGCGCCGACACCGAAGACGCTGAGCTGGTCGTGCCCCCACTTCGCAATCTTCTCGGTGTTCGCGCCCACCAGCACGTCGATGACCTGACCCGCGCCGAAGCGCTCGCCCATGCGGTAGACCGCCGACAGCGCCTTCTGGGCGTCCACCGTCGCGTCGTAGAGCTCGGGCGGGTCGAGGCAGACGTCGCAGTTGCCGCAGTCGTGATCGAGCATCTCTCCGAAGTAGCCCAGCAGCACGCGCCGCCGGCACGTCGTCGCCTCAGCAAAAGCCGTCATCGCGGCGAGCTTGTGCATCTCGATCCGCACCTGCTCGGGGTTGCTGCCGCGCTCGATCAGCCCGCGCGCGGTCACGACGTCCTGCATGCCGAACAGCAGGAGCGCCTCGGCGGGCAGCCCGTCACGACCCGCGCGGCCGGTCTCCTGGTAGTAGCCCTCGATGTTCTTCGGCATGTCGTAGTGCACGACGAAGCGCACGTCCGGCTTGTCGATCCCCATCCCGAACGCGACGGTGGCCACGACGACGTGCACCTTGTCCGCCGCGAACGCGTCCTGGACCTTGCCCCGCTTCAGCGGGGTCATGCCCGCGTGATAGGCAGCCGCCTTGACGCCCTTCTTCACGAGCGCCGCCGCCACCTGCTCGACGCGCTTGCGGCTCAGGCAGTAGACGATGCCGGAGTCGGTGGGGTGCTGTGCGATGAACCGTTCGAGCTGCTGCGGGGCGCTGCGCTTGTCCTCGACGGTGTAGCGGATGTTGGGGCGGTCGAAGCCGGCGGTGAACACCGGCGCGCCGGTGAGATGCAGCCGCTGGCGGACGTCCTCCCGCGTCTGGTCGTCTGCAGTGGCTGTGAGGGCGAGAAGGGGCACCTCCGGGAAGAGGTCCCGCAGCTCGCCGAGCTTCACGTACTCGGGACGGAAGTCGTGCCCCCACTGGCTGACGCAGTGTGCCTCGTCGATCGCGAACAGCGCGATCGGCATGGTGCGCAGCATCTCGAGAAAGCCTGAGAGCATGAGGCGCTCAGGCGCGACGTAGAGCAGGTCGAGCCGGCCGGCGCGCAGTTCGCGCAGCGTGTCGGAGGCGTCCTCGGCGGATAGCGACGAGTTCAGGCAGGCCGCGGCGACGCCGTTGGCCTGTAGCGCGTCGACCTGGTCCTTCATCAGCGAGATCAGCGGGCTCACGACGATCGCCGTGCCGGCGCGGTGCAGCGCGGGCAGCTGGTAGCACAGCGACTTGCCGCCGCCGGTGGGCATGAGCACGAACGCGTCGCCGCCTGCCACGACGTGCTCGATGATCTCGAGCTGCTGCGGCCGGAACTCATGGATACCGAAGACGGTGCGGGAGGTGTGTTGAAGCTGCTCGGTCGTGACTTCGGGCACGGTTCCCCTGACGTGGACGATGACGGGTGCGCAGGCGACTATACGGGACGGGTGTGACGCGCGCCTCACCGGACCCTGTCGGGGTATCGTCTCTTCGGCAGCTCTGACCCGACGGATTGGTGCCGCGATGCAGAAGACGATGAAGGCCCTGGTCAAGCCGACCGCGGCTCCCGGAGTGTCGCTCGAAGAGGTCCCCGTGCCGCGGATCGGGGCCGGCGACCTGCTCATCCGCATCGAGAAGGTCGCGATCTGCGGGACCGACGTGCACATCTACGAGTGGAATCCCTGGGCGCAGAAGACGATCCGCCCGCCTCAGATCCTCGGGCACGAGTTCGTGGGGAACATCGCCGAGATCGGCGCGGGCGTGAGCGGCTTCAGCGTGGGCGAGCGGGTCTCCGGCGAAGGCCACATCGTGTGCGGCGTCTGCCGCAGCTGCCGAGCGGGTCGGCGCCACCTGTGCACGAACACCGTCGGCGTGGGCGTCAACCGCGACGGCTGCTTCGCGGAGTACCTGTCGCTGCCGGCCACCAACGCTTGGCATGTCGCGGACTCGATCCCCTCGCGGGTCGCGGCGATCTTCGACCCGTTCGGGAACGCCACGCACGCGACGCTCTCGTTCGACCTCGTCGGCGAGGACGTGCTCATCACCGGGGCGGGCCCGATCGGGATCATGGCGGCGGCGATTGCGAAGCACGTCGGCGCCCGCAACGTCGTCATCACCGACGTCAACGACTACCGCCTCGATCTCGCTATGCGCATGGGCGCGACGCGGGCGGTCAACGTCCGTAACTCCACCGTCGCGGACGTCATGAAGGAACTCGGCATGATCGGCTTCGACATCGGGCTCGAGATGAGCGGCAACGCGAGCGCCTTCAAGACGATGCTCGAGAGCATGCATAACGGGGGCCGCATCGCGCTGCTGGGCATCGCCCCCGGCCCGGTCGCGATCGACTGGGACGAGGTCGTGTTCCGGGGGCTGACGATCAAGGGGATCTACGGCCGCGAGATCTGGGAGACCTGGTACAAGATGCAGACGATGCTCCAGAGCGGCCTCGACATCGCTCCGGTGATCACGCACGAGCTGCCGTTCGCGGACTACGAAGCCGGCTTCGCCGCGATGATCAGCGGGAACAGCGGCAAGGTCGTTCTCGACATGGGAGGTCTGTGATGTTCGGGAACATGAAGGACGCGCTGCGCTCCGAGATAGAGGCCCTGCGCGCTGCGAGCCTGTACAAGACCGAGCGTGTCATCGTCTCACCCCAGGGCTCAACGATACGGGTCGCGAACCCGGGCGCGGGAGAGCCGCGCGAGGTCGTCAACTTCTGCGCGAACAACTACCTCGGGCTGGCCGACGACCCGCGGGTCGTCGCGGCCGCGCACGCTGCGCTCGACCGTTGGGGGTTCGGCACCTCATCGGTGCGGTTCATCTGCGGGACGTTCGACGTCCACAAGGAGCTGGAGGCGCGCCTGTCCGAGTTCCTCGGGACCGAGGACACGATCCTGTTCTCCTCGGCGTTCGACGCCAACGGCGGGGTCTTCGAGCCGTTCTTCGG
>JGI24130J36418_10000073_pt1 | contig 25524 bp, 30 predicted proteins | sample BarGraNGADG00212_FD_36418 | JGI IMG/M metagenome (IMG submission 36418)
GTGCACCGCGCGTCCAGTTCAAGCCGGACATAGTCCAGGAACCCGAGCGGCTTGAGGAACGAGACACCCGGAGGGACCTGCACATGACGCTCATCGAGCCAACTGCGCGTGCGCGGGTGCGTGCTGACGACGACGGGAAGTCCCAATCCGCTGATCTGGCGGAGGATGGCGATGATGGCATCGAAGTGCGCCTCGTCGTCCACGTTCTCCTCGCGGTGCACGCTCACGACGTAGTAGTCTTGAGGAGTGAGTCCCAACCTGCTCAGAACGTCGCTGGCCTGGATTGCGGGCAAGTAGTGGTTGAGAACTTCGTACATCGGGCTGCCCGTCGTGATAACGCGGTCAGGAGCGATGCCCTCGCGCAGGAGGTACTCGCGTGCGATGGCGCTGTAGGGCAGGTTGATGTCAGCGATGTGGTCGACGATGCGTCTGTTGGTCTCCTCGGGCACGCGTTCATCGAAGCAGCGGTTACCTGCCTCCATATGGAAAATGGGGATGTGGCGCCGCTTGGCGGCGATGGCTGCCAGGCAGCTGTTGGTGTCGCCGAGAACGAGGACGGCGTCGGGGTGCTCCGCCTGCAAGACTGGGTCGATGCGTGCAATGGTGAGACCGATGGTCTCGGCGGCCGTCGCCCCAGCTGCATGCAGATCAATGTCCGGCGCGCGGAGTCCAAGATCGCGGAAGAACACGCCGTTCAGCTCGTCGTCGTAGTTCTGGCCCGTATGGACCAGGACGTGGTTGACGTGCTCATCAAGGCATCGAATGACACGAGAGAGACGGATGATCTCGGGACGGGTCCCGACGATGGTCATGACCTTCATATTCCTGCCTCCTGTGCAGTGACGGGTTCGCTCAACATATGCGACACCGGCATCAGGTCCACCTGAGGTCGGGCATGTCGTGAATCGCCGTCGCCAGTTCGTCCAGCATTGTACCATAGTCGTGCACCTGAAAGCTGAAGTCCGTCCGAGTGCATACCAGCGTGCGCTGGCAACGGGGGCTTCCCTGTGGCACAACCTGCACACCGCGTATGTCGAATGCGCGGGCGATCTCGCGCAGAAGGTCGTACTTCGAGATGGGCCTGTCCGGGACCAAGTGATACAGGCCGCTCAAGTTCTCCTCGATGGCCGCACGGACCGCCTTGGCCAGCTCGAGTGTGGTGACGCCCGTCCAGAGAACGGACGCATAGCCAGGCACCGGGCCCGTCTGACACATAAACCACTCGAAGAGACCAATCCCCTCTTTCTTCAGTTCAGGTCCGACAATCGAGGTCCGGAACGTCAAGTGGTGTGGCGACCACACCTCGCCCAGCGCTTTGGTGCGGGCATACAACGTGGTACCGTCCGGCTCAGACGCCTCGGTGTACTGGCCGCTCATGCCTGAGAACACGCAGTCCGTGCTGAGATGGATAAGCCGGAAGCTCAGCTCGTCTCCTATTCGTGCCAACCGGTGCGGCAGGTAGCTGTTCAGGAGAATAGCCCGTCCGGGATCATCGTCGGCTGCGGCGTTCAGTACGCCCACGCAGTTCACCACCACGGCAGGCTGCACGGCTTTCAGCGCATCCGCGAGCTGGCCGAGGTTCTCGACGTCGACCTGGCGGTCGACGAACTGCGCATCCTGCGTTCGAGCCAGACCGATGACCTCGTATCCCGCCAGTCCTGACAGGTATCGCTGGATCATGTGCCCCGCCATCCCGCGAGACCCGAGAACAACAACTCGCTGGCTGCTTGCCATGTTGTCCTTCCCTGTCAGGCCCACTCTAGCTCCCACGAGCAAAGGAACCGGGTTGTTCGGCAGTGCCCTCTCGTTCACGTTTCACTTCAGGCAATCCAGCCAAGACCTCCTGAACCTCGTCCACGGACAGGCGCTGCGCGTTTGCCGACGTGTAATCGCTCTGCTGGATTGTGTCAGTATTCCCTTCTGTGAAGTATTTGTCGTAATTGAGGTCCCGGTCGTCCAGATGAACGCGCCAATAGTCCCCCATGTCCTCGGAACGGCACAACTCTTCGGCCGTCGCAAGGGTCTCATGGAGCTTCTCCCCATGACGGGAACCGATGACCTGCACAGGGATGTCGGAATGGAACAGCTTCTTGAGGGCCATCGCCAAGTCGCCGATGGTGCACGCAGGCGCCTTGCGGATGAACAGGTCGCCTGGCTCGGCGTGCTCCATGGCGAACAGGACCAATCCGATGGCCTCGTTCATCGACATCAGGAAGCGGGTCATCGTTGGTTCTGTGACCGTAAGCGGTTCGCCACGCTTCATTTTCTCGATGAACAGGGGGATGACCGAGCCACGCGAGCACATCACGTTGCCGTACCGGGTCACCGCGATGACTGTCTGCCTGGTGTGTCCGCCGTCCCTCGCCGCCGCGTATGCAGTCTTCTCCATAAGAGCCTTGCTCATGCCCATGGCGTTGATGGGCTGAACTGCTTTATCAGTACTCAGACACACGACGCTCTTCACCCCGTGGGCGACGGCCGATTCGATGACGTTGCTGCTCCCCAGCACGTTCGTCATGACCGCCTGGATGGGAAAGAATTCGCAAGAGGGGACCTCCTTGAGAGCAGCAGCATGGAAGACATGCTCGACTCCCTCCATGGCCCTGTCCACGCTGGCACGGTCCCGCACATCACCGAGGTAATACTTGACCCGCGAGTCATGCAGTTCTTTGCGCATGACCTCCTGCTTGAACTCGTCCCGGCTGAGAACGCGAATCTCCGGGACGCCTTCTTTCAGCATGTACTCAAGAAAAGCCCGCCCAAAGGACCCTGTACCACCCGTAACGAGAATAGGTTTCTTGATTTCGCTGCGATTACCCATGTGTTGACCTCCAGTGGTGCTACTCATAACTATAATAAAGCCCAACACGCTAGGTGCGTTGGTCGGTCCTGCGATGAACTTGACCCTTCACGATGTTGACAACTGTTTGCCAGGAACTGCACTGCTCGGTCTCTGCACGTTGAGTGTTTTGGTCCCGTGTCACAGACAGCAAGTCAGTTTCCACCGAACGTTCAGACTCGGCGGCCTGCATAGCAGATGCAAGATCCGCTGCAGAATCGCTAGCAAAAAAACGGGCTCGAGGGTATCCGTCTAGGATCTCTCTGGCAAAAGGTGTGTCTGCTGCAATCACCCAGGATGCCAGTTTTCGAGCTTCAAGCAGCGGAAGACCGAACGTCTCAATAATAGATGGAAACACCAATATCGAGTGCTGCAGCGTGAGTAGTACCGCACGTCGTGATATGGGGCCACAGAATTGCACAGCATCCCCCAATGGTGTAGCAAGCTGCTTGATCCTTTTGGCGTAGTCATTCTCGTTCCCGGTGATCGTCAAGGTGAGCTCGGCATGATGCCCTTGTGCCTGTAGGAGGATGAGCGCCCGGATTGCTACTTCGAAGTTCTTGTAGGGCATCGCTGAGGCTGGGTAGAAAAAGCCGGTTCCTGGCCGAGCGCAAGCTGCGCCCGAAATGTCAGATTCGTCGCTGACAGTCAACGAGACATCACAATCGGGAGGGACAACGACAATACGACTGGAATCCACTCGACTGGAGATAGCCAGAGCTTGCTGCATCCAATGAGTCTGCACTACTGTCGTTGACGCTCTCCGGACACTCCACCGTATCACTGGACCAAGCACCACAGCTCGCACTGCCATCTCCCTTTCTTCACTTCTGAAGAAAGACCACCGATGCCATCGTGCAAACGGCAGCGACTGGTGCACATAGACGACCTGGGGCACTTTGGTAAACGCTACGGCTGTGTTCTGAAGCGAGAACACAGCATCCGGTGCATAGTGCTGCACCAGGCGCGGTGCTATCAGTATCTCCCAGGTCAACCGATGTACCCAGCTTCTCTTGGGGTAATTATCTCTCACCACTCGAACCCAGGGGACAGATGAAGATATGACATCCGACGAGACAAGACATATCCAATCAACGCCTACGTCCTGCAATGCGAGGTAATTAGTGAAATCTTTCAGGACGCTCAGAGCTCCACTGCTGGAAGCCGCTATGTCAACCACCACTACACGCGGCCGTGAAGCATCTCCATGGGCACTGTCAATATCAGTCCTGCGAATCAGACGTTGCGTGATAGTCTCCTCCATCATTGGTCTAGACACCCTATACATGCCATCTCCTGAATACTACATACCGTCATACCAGCCAGCAGATAACCCAAGCCTGCAACTCTGATTTTCGTCTCATATTGACGTCTACTTCTCCGACTTCAGTAGCCGGTCGAGCTCGACGACACGCAATCGGGCTTCACGGCACAAGTCCTGCTTCCCTCTAAGGCTCCAGTACCATACCCTCAGCTGGGCTTGCTCCCGTTCGTAGCGGAGAAAGCGGCGGAAGTCCAAACCGTACTTGTCGTAGAAGTGACGTACAGTTGCGTGTTCGACGTGCAGCAAGGCAAACAGCTCCGGTGTCCGCATTCCCTGGCTGGATCCGCCCAGATGAACAAACCGTTTGTGTCGAAAGAAGCGTCCATGCCAGCCCTCGGAAAGCATGTCGATCCGGTTCCATACGTCGGATTCCTCGTAGCCCATGAATAGCTCTTCGTCGAAGCAGCCAATACGCTGGAAGACATCCCGGCGAATGAACATGGCCGCACCCGAACACGCCATTGTTTTCGCGTTGAAGTGCCCCATCAACGAAATCAACCGGGGAATTCCGTGCGGATACTTGGTCACATACTGATCTCGAAGGAAGATACTGGGAGAACGCTTGTGACCTCCCGTCAACAGCTGGACGCCGAACACTGCCAGGCGCGAATCACTCTCGAACGCTGAGATGGCAAACCCAAATAGAGGCTCGACCAACTTGGTATCCGGGTTCAGGAATAGCAGATACTTGCCTGTCGACAATCGTTCCCCCACATTGTTCCCCTGTCCATAGCCACCGTTCTTGGGATTGCGAACAGCTTGTACCCATGGGAACTCATTACACACGAGTTCATACGTCGAATCACCCGGCGGGCTATTGTCAACGACCGTTACCTGCAAACGATCTCCGACGTCATTGAATCTCTGGATTGACTGAAGGCAGGGCACGATGATACTGCTACTGCAGTATGTCACTACGACAACGGACAGCGTTGACAATTCAGGCATCCCTCATTCCTCCTGCGGAGACTGGGTCACCAATGGCTTGTCGTGAGCATTGCTCAGCGCATACCCAACTCCTATTACCATCCACAAGAGTGCGTCAACTTTATAGGTAAACACACTAGGCTCTGCCAGCCCGTCAATGAGTATGGCGATGAGGGAAAAGAAGCCTCCCATAGCCCAAGGCGAGAATACGGCCTTGATTCTCATGCTGTGAGCAACCAGCAAATAGACACAACACCAAATCATGGTACCAACCATACCCGAAAACATCAGCAGGTCCATGATGAAGTTGTGCGCACGCCATAACTCAACGTTGTACTCCATACCCAACCCCATACCCAAGATCGCGGGACTGTTTCCAAGACCAGAACCAAACCAAGGATGCCTCAAGAACGCATCTAGAGCTTCCTTAAGGATAAATATCCGACCGCTGGAAATGAAATTCAGTCCAACCATGAGACCACCATAACGCTTGACAAGCACCAAGGCTCCAACGAATCCACCTATGGTCAACAGAAACGCCAAACCAGTCCAGACAACAACTCCCGTCCTAGTTCTACCCAATCGCGCTCGAGACAGAAGGTATGCCAGTAGAGTACACAGCAGCGCTACGAGCGTTGCGCGAGAATGAATCAGGAGCATTCCAACGAATAATGCTGCCAAGACAACCCAGGCCAATCTACCCGATATCTCTCGCCCCCTGATACACAAGAAGAGAAAGAAGAGGATCAGCAAGGGCCCACCTAGATAGTTGCTTGCACCGAATGGAACAACCATGAAAGCCTTGTACGCTCCGGAAGGGATTCCTTGTTGAGCTATTTCTAGCGCACGCCAAGCAATTTGTCCTACAAGAACGAAAGCATAGATAGCCAGGGCACCAGAAATCCATCTGCGATGGTACCATCGTACCAAGTTGGACCAGCAGAGAAAGGACGCGGCCGCATAGGCAAAACTCAGGTAGTTCCCCCAGAAATGTGGAAGAGCTGTGGTGGCAAGTGGTAGCAGAAGCTCCGCCAACATGAGGATCTGTAGCGCATTGATCATCCCAAGCCTGATTCTCCTCCGCGCCACCAGCCATAGACAAAAAGTTACTATGCTACCAGCCAGGAGAGCAGTACTTATCATTGTGGCGTTGTCACCGGGCAGCAGGATACCACAAAACAGACTCGTGACCAGAAATATGAGAGAGATATCGCCCATTACTGGACTACCCTCACGAGACCACATAGCACACGCCCACCAAACAGATTGTCCCGGCACATAGTTTGCGTCAGCTCGCTCGACACACTACTCCCAGGCCAGCTAGAGGACCATGTGTGACACATCGCCCATTCAGTGGCACGTAACGCAGCAGGTCCATCGATCCACTTGACGTCTCTGAGACTCATCTTCACCTGCACACGAAGTGAATCCGGTCTGTCCTGCCGGTGATTCCTCGACAACCATCGACTACTCCCATACCAATTGCATTCAGCTTCTCACGCCTGTTTGTCTCAAACAGAACGATCAACACGACCTCTTTGATCGCATTACATCCATCGCAAAGAACCCATCTAGTATCGAAGTGCCAGTGTTTACGATAGAACAGAATTCGATTTCGGGTAATGTAGTACCGTCTAAGAGCAGAGTGGTTCGAAACTAAGGGCCGCTTCCAGAGAAGCCGATGCCTTGTGGGGCTCCCTGCGCTATGTACCATGACGGCGCCGCATACTTGGACAACTTCCCAACCATGTTGCCGACACCTGAAACAGAAGTCGTAATCCACGTAGTCCAAAAAGAAGCCTTCATCGTAGCCGCCAATGGCCTCCCATGCTGCCAATCTCACTACACTGCCAGCATTCATGCAGAAGTCCACCGCCACGTCAGCGTCTGGAGCCACACTTTGACGGCCAGTTGGGTCACTCCCTATAGATAAGGGACACAGCACCGCAGGGAGGCGTGTCCCTCCCCACCGATCGATTCCACGCATGAGTTGTTGAACCAGTCCGACCGGTGCAACTGCATCCTGGTCCATTAACAGTAGCCATTCGTACCCTTGACTGATCGCCAGGGTGGCCGCTTGGTTGTACGCACCAGCTACGCCAATATTGTCCTTGTTCACTATCAGCACGACACCGAATTCTGCACAAAGTCCTGCAAGCGCCACCTCGCTCTCTGGCTTAGAAGCGTTGTCTATGACAAACACCGCCGACACCTGAGGCAAGACACTGCAGAGGGTCAACCGTATGTCTAGGTTAGGGTTGAACGAAATGATGCACGCGGCCACGTTGCGAGCACCTTGCGCCACCGTTTCCTGCAATCCACTGACTCCTGCGCAGGCAGGCTGACCGTGACTTCCAAGGGCATGTTGCATCTCTTTCACCAAGAACCTCGCAACCACGAAACAGACTGCGCCAGCGACTCCGTAATGCGTGAGACTGCCACCCAGCCCAACTGGTGATAGATCTTCTGGCTGTCCAACGCATATCTCCGGTCATGTCCGGGACGGTCGGGGACGAAGGTGATGAGTTTGGTGTAGTCTTCCTCGGGTTTGCCGGTCTGTTGGGCGAGCGCATGGAGGAGCAGGTGGATGAGGTCGATGTTGCTCAGCTCGTTACCCCCACCGACGTTGTAGATCAGACTAGGGGTACCTTTGTGCAGGACGGCGTCGATGGCGTGGCAGTTGTCCTCCACGTACAGCCAGTCGCGGACGTTGAGGCCGTCGCCGTAGACGGGGATGGGTTCACCAGCCAGGGCTTTCTTGATGGTGAGGGGGATGAGCTTCTCGGGGTACTGGCGGGGACCGTAGTTGTTGGAACTGCGGGTGATGAGGGTGGACATGCCGTAGGTGCGGTGGTAGGCCTGGGCCATCAGGTCTCCCGCTGCCTTTGAGACACTGTAGGGACTGCTGGGTTTAATGGGAGAGTGTTCAGTGAACTTCTCCGTGCTTGCCAGGGGAAGGTCGCCGTACACCTCGTCAGTGCTGATGTAGAGGAAGCGGGCCGTATCCATGCAGGCGTCCTGCTGCCACTGCTTCCGGGCCACGTCCAGCATGACCTGGGTGCCCAGAACGTTGGTGCGCACGAAGACGTCGGGACCATCGATGCTGCGGTCCACGTGGGACTCGGCGGCGAAGTGGACGACCTTCGTGGGATGGTACTGTGCGAAGACGGCCTCCACGGCGGGACGGTCGGCGACGTCGGCCTGCACGAAGGTGTAGCGGGGGTCACCTGCGACTTCCTTGACATTGTCGGGGTTGCCGGCATACGTCAGGGCGTCGAGGTTAATGAGATGGATGTCGGGATACTGCTTCATCTGCTGGAGGACAAAGCAGGAGCCGATGAAGCCACAGCCGCCGGTGACGAGGATGGTCTCAGTCATGGAGCAATACCTCGTGGTACCGCAGGAGGCAGTCGTCGAGGGCGTCCTCCCAGGGGCGCATGCCGTTGAGCTGTTCGAGCTCGAACTTGCGGTCGGCCAGGACCGACCAGGCGGGACGGCGCGCAGGCGCAGGGTAATCCACCGTGTGAATGGAAATAACAGGGACATTCAGGCCCAGGCGGTGCACGATGCGGGTGGCGAAGGCGTGCCAGCTGGCCTGCCCCGCGTTCACGCAATGGTACGTCCCGGAGCAGCCGTCCTCGATGGCTGTCCAGAGCTGATGTACGACGTCCTCGGTGAAGGTGGGACTGCCGACCTGGTCGTCCACGATGCGCAGCTCGTCCTTCTCACGGGAAAGGCGCAGGACCGTGCGGACGAAGTTGTGCCCGGTGCTGCCGTACAGCCAGGCGAGGCGCAGGATGAGGTGATCCGGGTTGGCCTCGCGCGTCGCCTGCTCACCCTGCAGTTTGGTCCGGCCATAGACGGAGAGGGGACCCGTGGGGGCCTCCTCGTCATATGGCTCCGCCCCCGTGCCATCGAAGACGTAGTCGGTGGAGAAGTACACGACGCGGGCCCCGACGCGCCGGGCAACCTGGGCCACGTTGCGGGCACCCAGGACGTTGACGCGGTACGCCGCGTCCTGTTCTGTCTCAGCCCGGTCCACAGCGGTATAAGCTGCGCAGTTGACGATGACGTCGGGACGGGCAGATTCGACGACTCGTGTGAGACTACCCCGGTCCGTGATGTCCAGGTCTTGGAAGGTCAACGCTGTGACAGCGGCAAGAGGGGCAAGGAGGCGCGCCATATCGGTGCCTAGTTGACCGTCAGCGCCCACAATGAGCAGCTTCATCGCACTCATCTCTTCTCCCATGGGGTCAGGGTTGGCCACTGCTGGTCTTTGCTGGACAAGAGGGGCATAGAGGCGACAGGAATGGGCCACGCGATACCCACAGTGGGGTCGTTCCACAGCAAACCACCTTCATCCTCAGGATGGTAGTACTCGTCGCACTGATACTCGACATCAACCTCCGGAGACAGGACAAGAAAACCGTGTGCAAAGCCCTTGGGGATGAAGAGTGACCAGTGATTGTCGCCGCTAAGTTCGACACCTGCCCATTTGCCGTATGTGAGAGAACCAAGTCGGAGGTCGACACCGACATCAAAGATGCGACCTGTCACACAGCGGACCAGCTTGGCTTGTGGGCGTGTCTTCTGGAAATGCAGCCCGCGCAGGACACCCTTGGTCGAATGCGAATGGTTGTCCTGCAAGAAGATGCTCGTGATATCAGCTGCCGCAAACTCGTCCGTACGGTAGGTCTCGAGAAAGAACCCCCGTGCGTCACCGTACACAGTCGGCTTGATCACGATCAGGTCCGGGACACCCAACGGCTCAAAGGTGAACTTACTCATGCTGTCCGTCCCTTTTCTCGTCGAGATTGAGCTCAATGTTCTGGGCCAGATCGTTGGCCGTGCGCAACGATGGGAAGGTGCCAGCATCCGTCCACCAACCCTGCAGGACATCGTACGTCATGGTACCGGCACGGATATACGCGTTGTTGATATCCGTGATTTCCAGTTCGCCACGATGAGATGGGGTCAAAGTCGGGACGATGTCAAAGACCTGAGGATCATACATATAGATGCCGGTGACCGCCAGATTGCTCTTGGGGTTAGCCGGCTTCTCCTCGATACCCAAGATATGCCCGTCCTTGGACAATTCGGCCACACCAAAGCGCTGGGGGTTCTGTACCTCTTTGAGGAGGACCCGTGCACCCCGTCCTTGGCGCTGGAAGGCTTCGACGGATGGTGAAAGATTGTCTTGGAAGATGTTATCCCCCAGAATGACGCAGCAGCTGTCGCCAGAGCAGAAGCCACGAGCCAGTCCCAAGGCCTGGGCGATGCCGCCTGCCTGATCCTGCACCTTATACGTGAAGTTGAGCCCGAAGTCATAACCACTACCCAGTAATTCCATGACATCCCCCATGTGATCGCGGCCGGTGACAACAAGGATGTCCTTGATGCCCGCCTGCTTGAGGCGAGCAATGGGATGAAATACCATGGGATAATTCCCTACAGGCAAGAGATGCTTGTTGGTCACAGCCGTCAGGGGAGAAAGACGGGAGCCGGTGCCACCTGCCAGAACAATACCTTTCATTGCAGTTCCTCCTTCATCAGATTCTTGCTCCACTCATTCCATATGGCGTGGCACGCGGAGTGTTGCATCATGTGCATCCGTCGCTGTGCAAGCAACCAGGCCACGATCCATCAAGTCCTCAGTGAGAACGCCGACGGAACCAAGGCCCAGATGCAACGCCAGCTTCTTATGCTCCGTACACGCCCGGGTACCGTCATATACAACCAAATCATATTCCTCAGCACTGCTCAGACACCTAGTTTTTGGAAATCCCGTTCTTTCTGGAATCCTTGTCATCCCTTGTCCAACCTAAAATTCATGTTATCCTCCACTACCCATCCCAGTGTTCGGTCTGCCCGATATGCCTCCGTTGCGCAAGTGCAAACACTAGTTCGGCAGTCAAGCTGGTAAAATCATGATCCGGGGCTGCGTAAAAGGCAGCACGTGTCTGAAGGCTCTTCAAGCTCTCCTCATCTGGGTTGGTCTGTACGAAGTGCACGATAGATTCGAAATCGTCAGCGCTAAAAAGTGCGAGCCCACTTGTGCCTGGAACATCGCTCATACGGACGAGTTCGGGAAACACGAGATTCACGAGTGGAATACCTCTCGCTATCAACCCCGTATTCAGAGTACTGAAATGGGCTAATATTTGCCGAACTTTTCTCGGAGGATTCCCTTTCGAATTGTCTATGAATTCTGCCTGCGGAAAACACCAACGAAGCAGCTCCGGGTCATTGCTTGGATGTGGCTTAACGACCAATCGCAAGTCTTTCCCCAGATGTGCACTCAGTGCGGCTGCCCAGCTGTGAAATCGCTCCTTCGGTAGAAGGCCCATCTCCACAAATGCTTGTGCTACATAAAGTACTGTCCGGCTCGCAGGGTCATAGTCGAACAGGTTGACGACACCTGACGACATGTCATAGCTACCGACGACGTGGATATTCTGTTTCTCATAGCCCTGCCTCTCGGCTAAATCAACGTAGTACTCGCCCAGTACGGCAGCATGATCACAGTGGAATTCTGGCAGTATTATGGTAGAGAGGATGCTCTCGTTGGATAGCTTCATCCTGACTAACTTCCTGACTACCGGCAATGATAGTGTATGTCTGATCCCGACGGTGCGAACATAGTATGCGCTACTAGACCTCCATCTAGACCTCCATCTATACCTCCAGATACCGCGCTTTGAATTGCCATTTTTGACCGGAATCGGTGACAACGCACCATCCTGGATCCACAGGGTTGGTATCCCCTTTTGTCTGCATGCTGCATTCATAGCTGCATTGATCAAGAAACCGTCATGGACCATGACTACGATATCCGGCTTCACTTCCTGCAGGATATTGCGGAAATCATAGCCCTTGTATTGGGAGATATCTCGGAACACGATGTCTCCGGTTGCGTGTGTCTGGGAGCTAGCACCTGACCACGTGTCCGTTGGTGTCTCAATGCTATGCATCGAGAGCACCGTCGCTGTGGCCGAATCCTTCGATAACTGTCGAATGGCATTCCAGACGTCCAGCCTCATACGGTTGAAGTCAGTCCTCACCATCTCAAGAAACAGCACATGTATCATATGTGAACAACCAGACGGCACATGATGCCCCATTGGTTTGGCCGCCAACTGTTCGGCAGAAATCCTTGACAAGATCATTGGATTCGTTGTTGAGCTGGGCATAGGACGCTTATTCCCTGCCAGGTAATCCGTTCTCGGCGTTTGCGTACCGCGCGCCCGCCAAGCATCTAACCCCCTCATGACTAAAGGCTCCATCCATCGTCGACGATAATATTCTGCCCGTTTATGAATCGAGAATCGTCAGATAGCAGGAATACGAGCGTACCAGTCAGATCTTTCGGGTCAAGCATCCCTTTTGACATTGAATACTCTGCATACCGTGTCAGGAAAGACGCGGGTTGCTGATCTTTTATGCCTCCCGGAGAAACACAATTAAAGCGCACATTACAGCCCCTATAATACTTTGCCATATACCGCATGACGTTCTGTATACCTGACTTGATCGCGGCATATTCAACCGGCATGGTCATCGTTGTTCCTTCATATATTTCAAACCTCGGCGCAACCATCCCATAGATGGATGACATACTTATTATATTGCCTCCCCCCCGAGATTTGAAATAGACTGCGAACTCCTTGCTCGCGAGAAAGTAGCCACCTAAATGCAAAGCAACATTTTCGCAGAAACTTTCGTATGTGACATCTTCCAGTTTTCTGCCGTATTCTCGGTTTCTCGGATATGCAGAATTAACCAAAGCGTCAATCTTACCTTCACTTTCCTCTATTACCTGAATGGCTGATCGAATGGAACTTGAATCTGTTATATCCAAAGCAATACCGAAGGCACGCTTATCCGTTCTTGCTGCATTGATTTCGTCAGCGCAACTCCTGGCTTTGGATTCATCAACATCCGCAACAACGACCCTTCCTTCGGCCGCAGCAATAGCTAGGCATAACTCACGTCCGAGCAGACCTGCGCCACCTGTAACCACAATAGTCTTACCTAGCAGCGTGTTCATTCATTAACCTCTTTCCCATGATGAACTCAACGAAATCGAAATCTATCTCGGTATCGATGTCTATAGAACGTTCCTCAGGCATAACATAAAGACCGGTTTTATCATGGACAACTCGATCGTTGTCGAGGAGCGATTCACGTTTCCAGATATAGATGGAAGCATTCATATCAAAACAGGGCGGGGAATCTTGTCTCCGCACTGCCGGAGTCACCAGGTTCTTCGAAATGAATACCCTGCCGTTCTTGTCCTGTTCAATGAGGTTAAAATATGGTGACTTTCGCGCAGGCATGGCGGTAATTACGTTGTCCCATCCGCCATTTATGAACAACGCCCATGCTCCACGGATGTCCCCAGGTGTCCTGAGAGGCGATGTAGCATCGAGGTCGACCAATGAATCGAAACGCTGATCGAAATGATCTTCGCTAGAAATAAGCGCATGTCGAATGACAGGGATCTTTGCAACAGAATCGCCTGCTAATTCAGAAGGCCGCCTAAAGAAAACTTCAGCACCAAACTGTTTTGCGGCATCAGCTATTGCATCAGAATCAGTGCTGACGACAACGTGAGCAAATATCCTTGTAGACAAAGCAGTTTCTATCGAATAAGCGATCAACGGCTTACCATGCAAAAGGCGTATATTCTTGTTTATTACGCCCTTTGAACCACCTCTGGCGCATATTGTACATAGTATATTCCTACTCATGTTGCCAGTCCTTCTTCTCAGATTTCCTTATCATTTCAATAGTCTGCATGACCGCAATTCCCCCCTCAAGACCACAAACATCAGAACTGCATCCTTCGAGTATGGCCTTGTGCATATTGCTGTACGTTTCGTTTCGATCAACTACTAAGCCCGAAAGAATACATTCCCGCCCTTCATCGGTTCCAATGTCCATGCTTCCAGCCACAAGATCTGCAAAAATTGTAGCATCCTCGCAATGTACCACTAGCCGCCGAACAGGTATACGGCTGAGATAGTCGATCGAAATACTAGTCAGAATAGCCTGATCGGTTAAACCAACCATTGACATAATATCATCAGAATCAATCTGCAGACGCGACACCTTACGATCTAGAGCACGTAATTCAGTGAAGTTCCCGAAGAGCCACTGGGCATAATCCAGTTCATGACTCATATCGAGGAGTACACCGCCTCCCCGTTGCTGCGATGCTGAATACGAATCTCGATAATCAGTATCGGGACGCCATGTAGGAAGATACTGTCCTGCCTGTATGTATGCAGCTAAAACCTTTCGTGAAGCTAGTTCTATTTTGAGTTTTTGTAGTACCGGATGGAAACGCAAATTATAGCCTACAAAAACGATATTATGCACAGTATTAAAAGTAACAGCACGATCAAATATCGGTTTTTCAATGAGAACTCTAGAATTTCTAGCGACTTGTTCAATTGCCTCAAAATCCTGTAGATGGCGGGCTGTTTCGGAACAAATAACATAGTAATCATAGGAGCCTAACTTGGGAACGTCTTCGATGTTCTTGTACGAACCCCGACCTGTGTCGCAGTGCCTGCTTACGGTTTCGATAAGTGCTGCCGGATATAGAGCTGAGAGTATAGCATGATGTCTTTGCCCAATCGAGCCCATGCCATCTATGAGAATCTTCATCACCTTTTTGCTCAAACCAGACCCTTCAGTGCACACTCATCAATGTCTCTTCATGCTTCTTCAGCAGGGAAGCGGCGGAAGTACGGCTTTCGGACAGTGCCAATCCGTGTGGGTCCAGACACTCTCTCGCCACCGATCATATCAATCGTTCTCATTATTCAATAGTTCCCCACTCGAAGCAAAACCAGAGACACGCTCATATTCGTCCCAGCGACCGACGTCGAACCAGCCCGCATTCACGGGAAAGACCTCAACCCGACGCCCATCTTCCGATGCTTTCTTGAGGAGGTCGGGCATGTCTATCGATTCACCATCAGACAGATAACTAAGCATCGATGCGTGCAGCGCATATACTCCCGAGTTTATGACGAAGTGCATCTCAGGCTTTTCCTCCATGTCAAGCAACCGATATCCATCATTTTTCAGGACACCGTAGGGAATGGTGCTATAACGCAAGACACCCAAGACCGTGGCATCGTTGCCATGCTCGACGTGAAAGCGGTAGAAAGCATCAAGATTGGTATCGACAACGATGTCGCAGTTGGTCACCAGGAACGTCCCCGAGAGCTCTTGTTGCATCAATTGCAGGCCACCTGCCGTTCCGAGGAAGGCAGGCTCCTGCACAAATGTGATGGAATAGGGCCTGTGGTTCTCGGCAAAGTAGCTCCTGATGATGTCGCCCTTGTAATTGACAATTATGCGAAAATCGGAGAAGCCATATTCGGAAAAGCGATCCATGATTCGTTCGACGATCGGCTTGTCTCCCAAGGGTATCAGTGGTTTGGGCAAAATACGCGTAAACGGGTCCAATCGTGTTCCCTTGCCCCCTGCCATGATGACCACGGTGCAGTCCTTGCGAGCATAAGCAGCCGCTGCTGGCAATGTTGTGTCGGCCCATGTCCTCAGTCCCATCAATGTGCCATCATCCAGTACCACCGGCACTGCATGAATAGAGTGTTGTACCATCAACTGAGTCAGTTCTTCCGCATCAAGACCTGGCCCGGCAGTGACGGCCACGGAAGTCATGATACTTGAGATGGGTAAAGAGAAATCCTTGTCGGCAAGAATGGCGCGCCGTACATCTCCATCTGTCACCACTCCCAGCAACTTCTTCGAGGAATCAACAACCAAGAGAATCTGCAGATGCGCCTGGTTGAGTGTAGCCAAGGCAGCACGGATGGGTACATCTGGAGTGACACAAGCCCTCAACCACTCATCTGCCATCATGAACCTCCTTGAGATCCGCCCATGCGATACCCTGATCGCTAGCCGTGCCATTCAACAGTCTGAAACCAACAATCACGTCGATGTACTGGGCGTCAATACCCGAACTGCATCCCAATAGTTGGAAGGAAAACCGAGCACATGAAGGTAGATTCCTACTCTGTCCCTCTTTATGCATCGGTATCCTTAGTAAAGTACGTCTCAATTACCGGCGACTTGCATTCCTTAATCGCCAAATACGGAGATGTACCAAACACGACCGAATTAGGTGGTATATCTTGGTCTTTGACTAACACATTTGCAGCTAGGCATGAGTTGTCTCCTATACTACACTGGCCAAGAATGCTCGCTCCAGCATATAGAACAATCCCTTCCCCAAGTTCAGGATAGATTCCCCTATTACTTCCAACAGTGCAGTGTTGTAGCACAACGAGATAATTGCCGTACTTTGCCCTGCCTAGTACAGTGCCTAGCGGATGCCCAAACATAAAGATCGAAGGCAATTCAACTTCAAAGTAAACATCTATGGAATGCAGAATCTTATTCAGATAGTAGATCTTAGTAGCTAACAAAGTACTATCAAACGTTCTATAGAGCGTATTAGACAAAAAGTAGAGAAACATTGCATATTGATCTGTATGACATACGTCAAAATACACATCGTCATTCCTACGAAAGTACTTATTCCTACTATGAGAAAAGCAGTATTCTACTCTTTCAAGTGACTCGTCGATAGATCTTGTCAGGTGCAAGTTATCATCCACTTTTGGTTCAAACATTAGCAGGCTGCTAAGTTGTCTTAGGACAAGTCTATTCAAATCATCTCTTGATACAGATATCAACATCTTGCCCCTCCATTCTTAACTCGACGATCCTCTCTACAGACTCAAGGACTGAACAGAAACATGTGTGTTCCGTACTTGCTGATATGATTCCTTCCCCATTCGTAGCACGCCTTTACCATCTGTTAATGCCATCTTCTGCATCCTAATCCTCCTGTCTTTCTATGAGATGCACCCTATCGTTGGACAGACAGCCGAGCATGTGAAGGCAGATTCCTACCCTGTCGCTTTTACTAACTTGTCTTGGTATGCCCCCTCCTGTTCGTCAAGCACTTCTCGATCTATCTCTTCTCGTACTTGATAACCCAGACGCTGGTCCGGTCTTGCATCATTGCAGAACATGAAGTACTCCCTAAGCGATCTCTTCAGCTCCGGTACGCCCTCATATGCCTTGAGACATACGTCTTCACACTTCACCGTCCTCCGCAGCCTTTCCAGCAAGACGCTTTCTGACGCTCCGCCTTTCCCGTTTTAGCTCCTACACTATTGTAACTTGCACGTCGGCGGAAATCCACGTCATTCAACTGTCCAGTTTTGGGGGCCACAATGAACGGACCGGGAGTCATACCACCGAAGTGTGTGATGCAGCACAGACCTCCTATGTACGGATCGGCACGTCTGGAGCGATACAAGCCCTCAACCACTCATCTGTCATGATGAACCTCTTTGAGATCCGCCCATGTGATACCTTGATCGCCAGTCACGCCATTCAACAGTCTGAAACCAACAACCATATCGATGTATCGGGCGTCAATGCCTGAGGCCGAACGCTTGAGTGCAATATTCGTGTTGGTCAGCACTGTGTCGGCAGGCAAGTCTTCCGCTGCCACAATTCTGCGTCGCACGACAACGGCTGTGGCAAGTTCGCTTGCATTTGGCCTCTTGATGCCGTCGCCCATGCCCGCCTCGACCGCCCGAATACTCTGCACCATCTGTGCGAATTCGGTGGGGTTTGCGCTAGCAGCATGGTCCGGACCAGGCAATGTCTTATCCAGCGTAAGATGTTTCTCGATTATTGTCGCTCCCAATGCCACAGCAGCAGTTGGTATGGCGGACCCCAGTGTGTGGTCTGAGTATCCAACAGGTAGATGGAATGCATTCCGCAACGTAACCATGGCTGACAGGTTCACCTCGTCGTAGGGACACGGGTAATTGGTAGTGCAGTGTAACAACGTAAGCGGAGGAAAGAGTCCGGACGCGACGTGCGGCTGATAGCTCAGCAGTTCATCCACCGCCATTGCCACTTCAGCCAGAGTGGACATGCCTGTCGACAAGATGATCGGAAGCCCTGCCCGTGCTATTTGGCGCAGGAATCGCAGATTGGTGACCTCGCCGGAGCCAATCTTTATTGCGGGCACGCGTAGGTGGCTAACCAAGAAACTCAGGCTGATCTCGTCGGCGGGGGTAGACAAAAATAGCAGTCCCTTAGATTCACAATACCTGTGAACCTCCGTGAATTGATCTGTAGTTAACTCCAGCTGCTTCAACATGTCCAACTGACTGCCAGCAATACCTGTATTGACTTGCTGATAGTCGGCCATGTGTGCCTGACTTGATGCTACCCTCGTCGCATGGAATGTCTGGAACTTTATTGCATCTGCTCCGGCAGACAGAGCCGCATCAACAAGCTGCATAGCCACACCAACCTGCCCATTGTGGTTTACTCCTGCTTCTGCAATGACAAAAGTATGCCAGCTAGAAGTACCTATGCCACTCATTTTGATTCACCTCTCCCACGACCAGTTTGTGCAACAACCGCTCACGCGGCACACCAGCCGCCCACCTCAGCGCCGCGAGCACGTACTTGTCAGCATTCCCGTCACCGTATGGGTTCGATGCCACTCGCATCCAGTCGCCCGTTCTTGCCCGTTCTATGGCACGCGTGATGGCTTCCTGTGATGATGGGTCACAGTCGATGACACTCCCTGGTTGAACTCGACCTCGCTGCCTCGATCCAATGTTGATCGAGGGTACTCCAAGCGAGGGGACTTCAATGATGCCACTGGATGAATTGCCCAGAACCGCCACACAATGCCTGGCGAGAGAGAGGTATCCCTCTGCTCCCAAGCTATCGATATATGCAGCAGACCCCTCATGTTTTGACACGTAGTCTGCTAATCCAAGGCGAATTGTTTCACTACCCACATCAGCACCGCAGTCGGTGAACACAACCTGTAAACGACTATCCTCGATTGCATTTAGCATCATCTGCAATTCCTGGTCGAATGAACCTGAGGCAGTTGGCGGGTGATAAGTGCATAGCAGTGTCGGTTTGTCGAGTGAAAGGCCAATCTGATTCTCCAAGGTGTGAATCGGTATATCCACTAGATGCATAACGGTATCCAGACCAGGAGCACCCACAATATGTATGCGCCAATCTTCCTCACCTAGCGCACTCACTGTCTGCGCATACTGTGACATCGCCACGAGATGCACATGCGAAAGCTTCGTTATCGCATGGCGTACGGTATCATCAATAGCGCCTTCGGTGCGTTCGCCACCATGCATATGGACCACAGGAATTCGCGCAAAGGCAGCGGACAACGCTGGCACAAACAGGTCGTAGCGATCACCCAGAATCAGAACGAAGTCGGGATGCCGACGTTGGAGAATTGCCCCGAATCCGGATAGCCCAATCCCAACGGAAGTTGTGATGCTCATGGCGTCATCACCGACAAGCAGGTAAGGCATGAACTCCGCATCAGAAATACCATCTGCCTGCAACATCGCCGAGATAGATGCGCGAGAAGAAGAACAATGCGATCCACCGGCCACTACGCACAGTTCAAAATCTGTTGCATCGGCTAGCGCCGACAACACGGGCCGCAATGGGCTATAATCAGCCCGCGAACTGGTGAAAGCCAACACTGAGATGCTTTGCATGCTAGCAGACCTCGTGCCCCTGAATTGGACGTGCCGGAACTCCCGCAACAACAATGCCGTCAGGGACGCCCTCTAAGACAACACTACCGGCACCCACAACAACGCTGGCACCAATCTCAACACTTTGAATAATGGTGGCTCCAGCACCAATCATCACCTTTTCATGCACGTGGACCCCACCGCAGATTGTTGCGCCTGGACCAATATGACAATGGTCATCTACGACGACGCCGTGCTCAATAATGGCCCCAGTGTTAATGATGCAGTTCCTCCCGATCAATGCATTTGCGTTTATGATGGCTCCCGGCATGATAACGGTTCCATCACCTACTACCGCAGACGTACTGATGACCGCATATATGCTACGCAGACTAAGCGGCTTCAAACCAGCTTTGAGAGCTCTCTCGAAAAGGAGAGCCCTCTTTTCTCCCGTACCTATCGCTCCGATTGTTACAACAGCATGAGTCACGCCCAAGAGATGCAACTCTGCGAGGTTGTCGTCGCATCCAATCACTGGCAGTCCGTTGGCGCATGTGGCAGTTGATCCGACGCGCTCAACGACACCCACAATTGTCATATCAGATGCCAATTCTCTAATGATATCGACGACTTCGCTGCAATGCCCCCCCCCACCAATCAAGAGGAGTAGCTGCGTACCGAATTGATTTCGCTTGACCAGATCCAACCTGGTGGAATCTGGTATGCTCATTGGACGACACCCTTGAGAGCCTCCGTCATTGAAGACGCGACCGAGATGACAGATTCACGAGTATTCCTCGCCGAACTCGGCAGGCACAACCCGGTCGCGTAGAGGTTGTCAGCTACGGGACACGATTGAGCGTATTGTGCGAGATAAGGCATGTCACCCAACGGCCTGAAATGACGTCGGCTGGGGATCCCCTCTTTCTTGAGCGCCAGCTGGATACTGTCCACATCGCTGTTGCCATGTATACTCACCGCTGAGAACCAGAAGCTTGATTGTGAATCCTTGTGTTCTTTCTGAAGCACTAAGGAGGCAGTATCCAAGAAAGCCTCACTATAGATTCGCCTGAATTCTCGCTTGAGTGCGAGAGCATCGGGCAGCCTCTCCAACTGAGCCAACCCCATGGCCGCCTCAAGGTTGGTCATGCGATAGTTGAAGCCCATTTCGCTATGAGAGTAACCCGGCACAGGATCTCGTGCCTGATTGACAAGATACTTGACATGGTCAGCAACTTGATCATCGTCAGTCACTATCATACCACCGCCACCGGTCGTCAACACTTTATTGCCATTGAAACTGAAACAGCCCATGATCCCAAAGGTACCAGTCTTCCGACCATGCTGTTCTGCCCCCAGACTCTCCGTAGCATCCTCGATCACCGCAATCTGATGCGCATGGGCCAAGTGCGTGAGTGCGTCCATGTCGCACGGATTCCCATAGAGGTGCACCGGCATAATGGCCCGTGTGTGAGGATTGATGGCATTCTCGACAGCTGATGGGCTCATGGTCCAAGTATCAGGGTCAACATCAACAATCACCGGTCTGGCACCAACGTACAACACAGGGTTTACGGACGCGATAAATGTCAAAGCCGGTACAATGACTTCATCTCCCGGTCCGATACCGAGTTGATACAGTGCCATGTGGAGTGCTGCTGTTCCACTTTGAACAGCGACTGCTCTCTTGGCGCCCACATAGGCCGCAAATTTCTCCTCAAACTCAGGAACAAACGGGCCTGCAGTCGATACATACGTTGAGTCAATAGCTCTTGCCAGGTAATCCTTTTCAAGACTCCCAAGAACGGGATCGTCAAGAAAGACCGGCTGCTTACTGTTAAGCACATCGCTAGTATTAGACATTGTACACATCCGCCTTGTAGATATCCAGATGATGCGAAATCCAGTCAACTGTCTGTTTGAGGCCACTCTCGAGACTGGTGTTTGGACTCCATCCCGTTGTCTTGTGCAGAAGAGAGCTGTCGCAGACCAATCTCATGACCTCGCTCTGTTGGGGCCTGATCCGCTCTTCATCGATTGTGACACGGACTTCCTTCTGCGTCAATGTTGCGACAACATGCACAACATCGGCTATTGAAGTCTCTCGACCAGTGCCTGCATTCATCGTCATGCCGACTGACAGATCAGATGCTCCTGCTGCCAAGAAAGCTGACACCGTGTCATCAACATAGTTGAAGTCCCGTGTCGCCTCGAGGTTCCCCAACCGGATACTCGTCTGACCAGACAAGACCTGGGTGATTATGGTGGGGATAATCGCCCTAGCCGACTGGCGTGGACCGAAGGTGTTGAATGGTCGGATAATGGCCACAGGCAGTCCAAACGACAAGTAGAACGATCGGGCAAGATAGTCAGCTGACGCCTTTGACGCTGCATATGGAGACTGCGGGTTGATGGGATGGCTCTCGCTGATAGGAACCTGCTGGGCTGTTCCGTATACTTCGCTCGTGGACGTGATGATGACCTTGCCTACTCCCAGCGTCCGGGCAGCCTGCAGCACATTGTAGGTGCCTTCAATGTTGGTCTTGATGTACGCGAGTGGAGATACATAGGAATAGGGGATACCGATCAACGCGGCCAAGTGGTAGACGCGTTCACAGTCCTTCATCGCTTCTACAACCATGTCGTAGTCACGAATGTCACCAGTTACAATCCTGAGGCGAGGTTCATGTCGAATCTCCTCAAGCCATCCGAGACCACCCCGTGAGTTGTAGTGCACAAACGCCACAACAGAAGAACCCTCCGCCAGCAATCGTTCCACCAGATGCGATCCGATGAAGCCGCCAGCACCAGTAACCAAGCATTTCTCTGAGATCGCCACTAGACCCTCCTACGATGTCACAGAACTACAGGAATACCATGACGCTAGCACGCCTGTCATCGTCTCCTCGCCTGTGTCGACAAGGGTCACATGCCAGTTCTCGGCGCGCAAGTCATGCAGTTCCACTTTGTTGTGTTCCAGATCGATGGTCACGTCGGACATGTGCAGGACATAGTTAGCAAAATATTCCTTGATGGCATACCCCTTGTACCCAAGACAGATGACAAAATCCTGGATGCCATACGCCGCATATGTCTTCATGATATGCCACAGGATAGGCTTGCCGCCGACTTCGACCATCGGCTTCGGGCGAAGAGCCGTCTCCTCACTCAGCCGGGAACCGATTCCTCCTGCAAGGATGACTGCCTTCATGACTCTCCCCCTGCCACCACAGCCAGCAGACTCTCGCCCCACTCGTTGGCGATACCACATGGCACACGGTGTGTCGCGTCATGCGCGTCCGTCGCTGTGCAGGCTATGAGTCCACGATCCACCAGGTCCTGGGCAACATCGTCACCCCTGCCGCGGTCCAGGCTCGACGCATTGACCTGGGCAAGGCAGCCGCGCTGGACCCAACGCTCCAGGACGTGCCAGTCACTGCGAACGTACGCGTAGCGCTCGACGTGGGCAAGGACAGGGACGAGACCCTGCAACTGCAACTTGAAGATGACATCGTCGACGTAGGTGGGCAGGTCCTCGTAGGGCAGTTCCAGCAGGAGGTGCGTGCCCCGGTCGGCGAGGGTCAGGATGTCGCCCTTCTTCACACGGTCGGGCAGGTCGGGACAGATGAACGCCTCGTTGCCCGGCAGGACGGTGAGAGGGATAGCGCGGCTGTTCAGCTCCGCCTGCAGGTCTCTGGCAGTCTGGCGTACCACGGCGGGGTCCGTCTCATGCTCATCCTCGATCCAGTGGGGCGTGCCGATAACGGTACTGATGCCGGCTACTGCGGCGAGGCGCGCCATCGCTACGCTGGTAGGCATGTCCGGTGAGCCGTCATCCAGTCCCGGCAGGATGTGGCAGTGGATGTCGACAACGCTCATGACAGGGGCGGCGTCTCCTCGGGCTTGACAGGTTCGGTGCTGTATGCGCCGTAGGTACGGGTGTAATAGTAGTCGTTGACACGGCGACGGGCACGGTTGAGCACGACGCCCAGCAGGTTGGCATGCGCCTCCTCCAGCACTTCCTGCACATGGCGCACCTCACCACTGCGGGTCTTGCCGGCCTGGACGACCAGGATGACCCCGTCGGCCAGCGACGAAGCCACGACCGCATCGGTGACGGGGAGGATCGGCGGGGTGTCCATGATGACCACGTCGTATTCCTCCCGCAGGCGATCCATCAGGTGCTTCATGCGAGCACTGCCCAGGAGCTCGGAGCTGTTGGGCGGGATAGGGCCGGTGGTGATGACCGACAGGTTGGGGTAGTCCTTGAGGGTCGTGAACACCGTGGAATCGGCGTCGCCAACGATGAGGTTGGAGAGCCCGCGCTGGTTGGGGATGCCAAAACGGCGGTGGAGGGTCGGGTTGATGAGGTCGGCATCCAGCGTCATGACCTTCTTGCCCGTCTGAGAGATAGTCTGCGCAAGGTACTGCACGACGGTGCTCTTGCCCTCGTTGGGGGAGGCGCTGGTCACCAGGATGACCTTAAGCTCCTTGTCCACGGCCGCAAACTGCAGGTTGGTGCGCAGGACACGGAATGCCTCGGCCACCGGGCTGCGTGAACCCTTGTAGCCGCCGTACCCATAGCCGTAATTGTCAGTCTTCGTCTTAGTAGGCACGGCCATGGCGAGCCCCCTTTGCATTCATGTCCGGGACCACCGCGAGCACGCGGAGGCCGAAGAGCTTCTTGACGTCGTCGGGTGTCTTGACCGTATCGTCGAAGTAGTCCACGAGGAAGGCGAGCAGGACGCCCAGCATCAGCGCTGCCACCAGGGCCACGGCGATGTTGAGCAGGGGGCGCGGGCTGACCTGCTGGGTCACGGGCACGGCACGGTCGATGACGCTGACGTTCTCGACCCGGTTGACCAGGGTGGGCAGCTGGGTGATGAACGAGCTGGCCACGGTGTTGGCGATGAGTGCAGCACGCGCGGCATCCTTGTCCTTGACGCTGACGCTGATGATCTCGGTCTGGCCCTCCACCTGCACGGTGGTCATGCCGGTGAGTTGCTGCACCGTCTCGGGCAGCTTCAGCGTATCGATGGTTTCTTGCAGGACGGCACGGCTGGTGATGATCTTGGCATACGTGACGGCGAGGGAACGGTTCGTCTGGATCTGGCTGATGTCAACGCCATCCGTGGGCTGTGCCGCAGTTGCCTTCTCGTTGACGATGAGCGACGTGTCGGCCTGGTAGACAGGCGGCATGATCACGTAGGACTGCAGGGCGGCCAGCGCCACGGCGACAAACACGACCACAAGGACGATCCATGCACGGCGCCTCAGGACGCCGAGAACGTCGCGCAGACTGAGTTCCTGTTCCATCAGCAGACACCTCGCAAACAAAGGATGACGTGATGTTGTGAAACCATAGAGTGAGCAGCCCCGGCGACGCTCCGATCGAGCGAGATCTTACCTATGCCGGGAAGGGTACAGCCAATCAAATTCGCCGTTCCAACACCCATATGCCCTCTTTTCCGTGGACTACCGTCCACGAGCAACCACCGGACGTTTTTCACGCGCCCTAGACCATTAAAGCGTACCCCGTCGATTGCCACAGTCAAGTGCCAAGCAAGACGAAGTTAGTTGTTTCCCTTCTCCTGGAGTTGCATGGCACGGTCAAATGCCTGACCGGCGCCCGCTTGGTCGCCGGCAGCATTCCGAGCGACCGCCAGGATGAACCAGCTGTCGGCACGGAGGGGATTGCGGTCGACTGATGCCTGCGCCTCGGCGCTCGCGCCCGGGTCCCCCTGAGCCAGCTCCAGCCGTGCCAGGGCGTCGTGGTAGGCCCACATGCGCGGGTTGAGCCGCGTCGCCGTCTCGTACAGCTGCTGGACCTCCCC
>JGI24130J36418_10000075_pt1 | contig 25429 bp, 25 predicted proteins | sample BarGraNGADG00212_FD_36418 | JGI IMG/M metagenome (IMG submission 36418)
TACTGTCCACTGTGCATAGACCGTGACATCTGCTGTTACTGACGTACTTGCTGTGAATGCTGTACCACCCGTTATTGCTGTGAACCAGCCATTTAAGGTATAGCCAGCCTTTGTTGGAGCTGCTGGCAGGGTTACTGTTGCACCGGAAGCGATGCCGGTTATTGGGGCTACTGTACTTCCGCCCTGGCTATCAAAGGTGATGGTGAAAGTGTTGATAGCAAAGTTGGAGGCCACACTGATGTTCGCCCTCACGTTCGTGTCGGTCCTGGCAGCGGTAGGGTAAGCATCACTCCAACTGACGAAGTGGTAGCCTGAATTCGGAATGGCGGTCACCTCGGTGCCGACGGTACCTGCGTATACGGCCTGCGAAACCGTGCCTGTGATCGTGCCATTCGCACCTGGCGTGTAGGTCAGGGTGTAGGATTTGATGACGAAGGTTGCAGTTGCATAACCGTACCACGGGTTGGTCCAAACGGTGGTACCGCTAACATAGTACACTGTGAAGCCGGGCGCACAGGACTGAAACATGTTGCTGGTCCCTGAAGGCGCGTTGCCTAAGAAGTATGCTGCGGTCAGCCCCGTACAATTATAGAACGCATAAGTGGCGATACTGGTCACGCTGCTTGGGATCGTCACACTGGTCAGTGCAGTGCAACTCTGGAACGCACTACTGCCGATACTGGTCACACTGCTCCCGATGGTCACGCTGGTCAGTTTCGTACAACCCCGGAACGTAGCCTGGCCAATACTCGTCACGCTGTTCGGGATGGTCACGCTGGTCAGGGACGAACAACCATAGAACGCACCGACGCCAATACTGGTTACGCTGCTTGGGATCGTCACACTGATCAGTGCCGTACAGTTAGAGAAAGCAAAATCGCCAATACTCGTCACGCTGTTCGGGATGGTCACGTTGGTCAGTGCCGTGCAAGCGTAGAACGCCTCAGTGCCAATACTTGTTACGCTGCTTGGGATCGTCACACTGGTCAGTTTCGTACAACCGTAGAACGCACCATCGCTAATACTCGTCACGCTGACTGGGATGGTGAACGATGTTCGAGTATTCCCTATGGGATATTGAATTAGGACGGTGATGTCTTTGTCATACAACACGCCATCAACACTGGCATAGTTCAAATTGTCCCCATTTACAAGAATTTCAGTCAGTCCCGTACAATCAACGAATGCACTGTAGCCAATACTCGTCACGCTGTTCGGGATGGTCACGCTAGTGAGCGCCGTGCAACCATAGAACGCATAGTCGCCAATACTGGTCACACTGGTCCCGATGGTCACGCTGGTCAGTTTCGTGCAACCAGCGAACGCATTGTTGCCAATACTGGTTACACTGTTAGGGATTGTCACGCTGGTCAGGGCCACACAACCACTGAACGCACCAAAACCAATACTGGTTATGCTGTCGGGGATCGCCACGCTGGTCAGTGCCGTGCAAACGTAGAATGCATCAGCGCCAATACTCGTCACGCTGCTTGGGATCGTCACGCTGGTCAGCCCTGTGCAACCCCGGAACGCATAGTCGCCAATACTGGTTACTGGATACCACCTGCCCAGCGTACTGGGGATGACGACAACACCTCCCGCTCCTGTATAACCTGTAATCGTAGCGTTACTGCCAGCAACGGTATAGATATAATCCCCTTCCGTGATGTTCGCCCTTGCGGAAGGCAGAGACGCAAAGACCCCGGTGAACAGTGACAGGACAAGACAGACTGCGATGAAAACTGACAGGACCTTTCTCATATCCTCTTCCCCCCTTGAGATTTTTTACCTTGACAACAGAACTATCATACCCACGCGGTCGGAAAACATCAAGCGTTCTGTTCATTTGCTGAATTATCTCGACAACTTTCGTGGAACCAAACCTAATCGCTTGGTGAATTCATGTACCAAAGAGCAAGGGCACAAATCAGAAATACCACGACTACTCCGACGATTTCCATAAGGTTCTCTCCTTGTTTGTCGTTTTTGGACTTGCTTGGGCAAACGGAAGGGGCGGAATCGCACCGCCCCCTGCCGTTCTGATCGTTGACAATTCCCCTCGCCTGGCATCTGCACCAAGGGTGGCACCGGAGACGACTGCTCCTCCAAGACGATTTAGATATTCAGATCCTTGAAGATAATCGGGGCGAAATTTACGTCCCGCTCAATTCTGGGAGTAGTGCCATCAGGCATCTTCAACGACTCGAGCTCGTCAAGACTGAATTCTCCCCATTCCTTCTCCTGGCCAAGAACGTACCCGAAGAACAGACACTCATTGGGGTCATATTCGCAGACGTACCAGGTCCATTGTGTATAGGGATCGAAGAATTTTACATGGAGGACTTTCTGTTCGACAGGAATTTCTTCTGTCGTATAGAGCGGCGGGAGAGTTGCTGCGATTGCTCGTGGTAGAAGTTGCATATGGCTCTTCCTCAAGGACAAGACGACGCCTCGAGGGGCATCAATCCCGGGGAAATGTCCGTGCCGGCCCACCCACAAGTTTTTCGTACTGTGCTTTCGTCAACAGGTGTAGGAACGGGACGCTGCAACTGTTCATTGCAACGAACCTTGCGCCCTCAACCGAACCGAACTGGGTCACAAGGTTCTTCCGCTCTTCCTTCGAGATGCGCGGGGTCACCGTTCCGGTCATGCACCATTCCGTCATCTGATCGGCAAGAGCGAGGTAGGCACCAATGCGCTCGGGGTCACCCTTGCCACTAAAGAGGTCCGCCACAACCTTGAGCGTTGACTGCCGTACGATTCTCTGACTTTCCTCCGGAGATCGCGAATTTGAGGCCCTGTTTTCCGACTCGACGGAAATCGTTGGCTCCTTTTCTGTGTTGGGAATGGCTCTGGGACCTGGAGTAATGGCTTTCAAGGTGAACTGGTATTCCCTAAATTTCTCGTTGTATCCTTTCAGTGTCGCCTCGACAAGGTCTCCAACGAAAGCCTCAGCGAACGAAAAGGCCGTGCACTTGTAGTCTTTCCCGACATCGTCCCTAAGCACAAGTTTTTGCATCTGACCGGAACCCCCGTCCTTCTTATCGAACGTTTTTTGTGCATCTGCTTTGCTGATGGTGTACATTGGCATGTCTACTTCTCCTTTGAGTCAAGAGATTCGAGTTCTAGTCGTTCCTGCCTGGGCAGAACGTCGGAGGATCCGCAGCAATGTCTTCTGCCAGGCGCTGCATGGTCCCATCCCAGATAATGCCGGCTGCCTCCATCTGTCCTTGGACAACGAGCCGGACCACTTCATCGAACGATTGCGGAAAGGACGACGTCTCTGTCATCGGTTTCGTCCTCCTCGACGGGGAGCATGTTGCTGGACAAGTTGCATGACCGGGCGACAGCTTCCTCGAGGAGCGAGTCGATTGCATTGCAGTGCGTAAAGACGGATCGCAGAAGCAGTCTTGCCGGTGCAGGCGAATCTTCTGCGTTGATGCCGCTTATCCTGTTCCGGATCGATTGGGTGTCTTCCAGAGTCGAGACGACTGCCTGGAGCAGACTCTTGTTCATGTTGACTCCTTTTACTGGCATCAGTTTCCGTTTCTCTTTCCACTTGGAGACGTCTGGCCGGGGACTGTTCCGGCTTGAGCATTGCCTCATATGCCCTTTCGTCGTTGAGGACCGCGATCAGGTCTATGACCGGCGTCTCCTTCCACCCGGCGAACGTCGCGGAGTTCTCCCGCCCGATGGAGCCGTAGGTACGCTGGTCTGTCTCGAGTTGGGCTCGCAGATGATTCTGGCGATGGATCCTTCTACGCAATCCCCTGATAGTGCGCCTCCTCGTCGGCGTACGCCATGGCAATCTCCGCCTCATACTCGCCGGCGAGGTACCGGTCGTAGTTAGCCTCTTCCATTTCGAGGAAGTCGTGTTCCATGTCAGACAGAAACTCTTCCAGTTCGCCGTCTCCTCCGCCGTCATCATCGTCCACATCCGCGTAGTAACGGTTCAACAGTCTTTGCTCATCGTTGCAGGTATCCCATTCCGGGATACTGCGCCCCAGTTCCTGCTCCATGGCGTTGACCTCAAGCTCAAACAGGTCAGGCATGTCGTCTGGAGCTACCTGGTCGTCGATCACCAGCTGCCGTTCCTCGATGATGTCCGCGGCGAGCTCAGCAGTGAAGCACATCATGCACCTCCCTTCTTGATAGGCTCTCGCATGTTTCCGATCCAACGGTAGTGCGTTCTGGTTGTCATAGTGCTACTTTCCCTCGTACTCGTCGCCATCATCAGTTGGCGGTTCAACAATCATCCTGGGTTCCGCCTGTGGAAGTCTTCCGGTCTTCTGTCTGGTCGGAGCAAGAGCCTCGATCCTGGCGCGGGCAAAAACGATTCTGTCGACTCTGTCGAAGTCACCTTCAAGCAGTGCGCGTTCCCATTGAACTCGGAGAACGTTCAACGTTGCGCCCTTCATGCTGTCACATTCTCAGTGTCCGGATCGGTCTGACTCACGTGAAAGACGACGGCGGAGACAGGGAAACTGTGTTCTTCGGTTATCCCGTCGGACTTCGCCGTTTCCTTGTGCGCGTAGGTCAAAACGTGGACGCCATGTTCTCCTTTCCTGACGTGCCGATGAAGAGCATTCCAGGCATTGAAGGTAAAGACGTCGACACGAGGGTGGGCGTCGATTCCTTTGGCTGCATATGCTGCGATGATGAGCAGATCGTTGGCACACATCCTCCCTTCCCGTGCTCGTCCAAGGGCAGCTGTCTGCATGGCAGCTCGTTCTGCATGGTTGACTCTCTTCCGGCGTTCCCTGATACGATTCCTGGTCACTTCCATGGTTCTCTCCTTTGCCGGCAGTCTGTCCGGCTTCCCGTCATGTTTCTGTGCTTGCCTCGTGCAGAGTGCTCGGGTGTTAGACCAATCCCGCCTTCGCGAAACTGTAGAATACTGTCCGCTCGTTTCCTACGATGATGTGGTCAAGGACTTTGACGCCTACATACTTGAGTGCCTGCACGATTTTGTTGGTGGTGTCAATGTCTTCCGAAGAGGGATCTGTCTCTCCGCTTGGATGATTGTGTACTAAAATGACACGGCTCGCGTGATGAATACAGGATTCGCGGACGATGTCGGCAGGATCGACAACGCTGGCACTGATGCTCCCCCGGCTGACTTCAATAGGTGCTCCGATGACCTTGTTCCGGATATCGAGCAAGACGGCGAAGAAATGTTCATTGTTCTCGTCGTGCAATGCGCCCAGGTTGTGGAGGACATACTCGATCGCATCTTCCGCGCTGGTGACCCGGATGACCGTCTTCGGCCGGTCGTGTTCGAGAACCAGGGCGCGGGCGAGATCGGCAGCTGCCATGATACGTGCCGTCTGGATTGTTGTCAGCACATCATCAAATGTGTCCGGGGCGGTTCTCAGTGCCCGCAGGAGTTCGGCCAGGCTTGGACGTTCGACATGCTGGTCACGTGCGGCCTTCGCAAACAAACGAGCAGCTGCTTCTGGCCCGAGGATTACGGAAAGCGCGGCATTGGTGTCCGGATCCTGGGTGACCGGACTTCCGGTCGTGCGTTCACGAACATACGTCACAAGGTCAGCCGGTCTCATGGTTCCCGGGCGAAGGTTCTTGGTGCTTCGATCCACATCTGTGCTGGGAAAGAGCGTTTCAGGCATACGATCTCCTTTCAGAATCTTCCTCGACGATTTGAAGTGGTGACAGTGGAGAAATGAACGCAGAAGACGCCGTGCAGTAACCCGGATCGGGATGTGTCGCCAGGACTCTGGAATGCAGAAAGGGGGACGCCGCATGTGCGGCGTCCCCCCGGATGGAACCTTCTCAGACAGCCTGAAGGACGATGCTCTCCAGGCTCCGTACTAATGTGCGTAGACGGTCAGTGAACCTCTTCGATCACGGACACGGAAGTCCCTGCCGGCGAAGAGGGCATCTTCGATGTCGAGCGCATCGGCAGGATTTTCCTTCTTGAGCTGATCCAGGGACGCGATTGCCTTCATCTTTGCGCCGCACGGATCGCGAAGGACGATCTTGTACAACGTCATGGCTGCTCCCTGTGCAGATCAGGCGCCGGCGAGGTCGAACTCGGCGAGAAACTCGGCGTCATCCTCGCGGGCAGGTACAAGATCTGCACCCTTGGTCTGAGCTTCGAGAATGATGGACTCAAACGTGTCGCCGAACTGGTGGATCCCCTGGAGTTCCGGACGTTCCGCATCGGCAATCCAGACGAACGTGTCAGGTACGACGGACCACTTGAACTGGCGGGTGCCGTCGGCGTTGAGGGCGTAGCTGCCATCATCCATGCGGATGACGTCGCAATGCACGACGACGTGCTTGACCTGGGCATTGGACTCGTGCCCGGTGTCGGTTCTCAGCCACGGCTTGACCGACAGGTTCTTGTACTGCCGATCGAAGGCATACGGACGATCCTTCTCATCCCTGACCACGTCACCAGTATTCGTATCCAGGACGTAGAGCTTGATGCGACCGAAATTGTCCGAGAGCTTCCTGGCGGTTCCGCAGTTGTCGAGGACGGCACTGGCGCGACCAGAAATCGGGCGAGTGATGATCTGCCCGTCGGAAGAACGCATGGTACGCTTCAGCAGAGAGGAAAGAGAAACGACGGTATTGGACATGGTGCACCTCCAGGGTTTCATCCGTCAGCACTGCTAGGCCTGAGCGAATGTGAATCAGCGGTTGCCAACTCAAGATTGGTTCCGTCCTATGTCCTGCATAGGAAGGTTCACACCAGTCTTCAATTGACAAAGGGAAAACGTCGTATGAGAAAAGTGAGACACACACACGAGAAAACCGCCCCCGCATTCGTACTTGCTCGTGGGGGCGGTGCAGTTGCATCTGTCTCGAAGAACACAAACCATGGGAAAGGAGGGTGCGTTCTGTGCACCCGCCGTACTTGCACCTAACTACTCGAGCCTACCTCTGTTGACGGGCGAGGGAGAGGATCTCTCCGGGAACTGCTGTGGTGAGAGGGGAGACACCATACTGTGAGCTTGTGAACGGCACATGGCAGATGCGATCCTGCTTTTTACACTTTGGGCCGGGCGAGAGGGCTCAGGAAGCGCTTATCAAGAGAGGGTAGGTGGCATGGGAATACATATTGACATCTTTATTGAGTATTGGATGCTGGGGTCGGCAGAACTGGAAGCGGTATGTCTTCGCTAATCGTCAATATCCATCGAGTCGGAGGGTGCTTTTGGTATTACCCGACAGAGAAGAATCTCTCTCGAAACTTGTCTCTTCCGTAATAATTGACGGCACCCCACGACATGAAGAAAAACTGTCCCGTTTGGAGGGTGCATCACTACTCGCACGAGGCTGGTTTTGTCAAATCTACGAAAAGGCTGGAGACTTCACTTGATGAAAGAGGACTACTTGCCCGTCGATTCCCTCGTGCGAACCGCGAACGAAGGTTGTGGCGGGCGAGTGGTAGAACGATTTACAGGAAGCAGGAGGGAATCATCTGCTCACTGGTGACATGAGCACGGAGCCAGGCGATGTCCTCAGCGCTGACATTCAAGTCACCCTCTGCGTTCAGGCTGGCTTCTAGCCTGCGGGCGATGTCGGCGCAGCGATTCTCATCAGCGGAGACGATTGGCGAGAGGAAGCACTCGTCGTCTTCCAGGTCAACAAGGAACGCATCCCACATGCCCCAAGCAGGCCTATTGGACAGCATGCGGGCGATGACAGGGAAGGGCATGCCACAGCGGAGATACGGCAGGATGACATACTTGACGCCATCATGAACTGCGTACAGGATATTCTCCTCGGTTACAAGCGCGTAATCGCCATGCTCAGTACGTGAATTCATTCGAAACCTCCAGGGTGAGAGATAGGGTACACAGATCACAGAAGGCGAGTTCCGCATCTGTAGTTGCAGTGGGAACTCGCGCACTTGGATCTGGTACTAGATGAATCGAAAACCCGGGAAGGGGGCCGCGCGTCGTATGCGCGGACCGAACTTGAAGATGCAACCTCGACGTCATCTCTCTTGATGACGGAGCAAACTGACTAACGACTTGCGAAGCAGAAGGCTCCGCCAGATGAGTGAGCGCGTAGAGACGGCGAAGCCGCACGTGCGGGTGATCCAACGGGCAACGCGAGTAGGAATGATGCTATCGATACCCCCCATAAGCAGTCCCAGGTATAGATGGAAGAGGTTTGGGTGGGTTCTCAGGCAGTGTCAAGGAATTCGGAATATTACCTCACTAATGCTGAACTCGTTGAACCGGCATGCCTTCTGAGCAACAAATGCTCTGCAGAGGCATTTTGCCATGCAGTCAACGGCATGCAGAGGTGAGTCCTCTTGAATCAGGGCAGGGACTCTCTTGCTCCTCGCCCAGAGAGTGTGGTGTTGCTTCCCTGCCTCCGGATCAGGTCAACCAAGCCCAGCGTCACGCTCCCAGAGAGGAACCGCCTAGTCTTGTAGGGCTACCGAAGACCGGGATCTGTCGTTATATCGCCGCCTTCGCTTCCTGTGTCTCACTTAGTCGATGGTCAGGCTTACAAAAACTGCCTCTCGAGCCACACATGCACCCTCACCATAGTACACGGCTTCGTAGCTCCAGAATTCACCTACTCCTATGAACTCGTCAGGTCCGAGATAGGCATCTGCTCTACCGAGGGTGGTGCCTTGTTGACCGATGATGTCGAACGTAATCTTGATGTTGCTGACGGGAAACGTCGACTTGTTCGTTACCGTGCCGACGACCAAAATCATCTCATTCGTCACGTACTTGAAGTGCCAGTTCTGGTCAACGACGAGATTGGGTTTCTCTTCGACGGGCGTTGTGACTTCGGGCACTCCTTGTATCCTTGCCGAACACCCTGCGCTTGTGACCAATGCTAGCAGTATAAGAACGACAATGACGCTCCTTTGCATAGCTCCTCCTTCAGTTCTCAAGCTCCTTGATCGTCCATGGCTCATGACCAGCCTCTGTCTGTGGGCCGTACATGTCAACTCGAACGCTCGGGTCCACCATCGGTCATTCGCCACCAAGGCAGACCGGGTGGATAGCAAGGACGACCAGAACCCTGCCCGAGGAAAGCCGTCATGGGCAGCCGCCTCCCCTTACGAGCACGTCTCCTCACCGACCCAACAAGATCCAGATAGATACGAAAGGTTTCAGGCCTTGATCCCATGCACCGAACCAGGCTATTGGCATGTTTCCTATTAGGGCATTGAGAAGTGCGTCGTCTTTCGACGTAATGATCCAGGAACCATTCACTCTGTCTAGCATGATTCTCACGACGTTCGAGGTGACTGTTGGCGAACTCGATGCGTCTATTGCGCTCCGGAAGTACTGAGGAAACAGAGCGTAGTAGTCGGCATCGAAATCCACATTTGGCTTGGCTCCACCGTAGGAGAATGCTTTGGCAGCTTCCTCAATGTAGATGCTGTACCAGTCGAGAGTTGTTATCTTTACGTTCACTTCTGCCTTGTCGCCTTCGACTGTCGTTCTGCCGACTTCGTATGTGACCCGCTGCAGAAGTGCGAGTGTATTTCTGACCTCCGTTGGCTCCAACTCGGGCATTGTGTTCACTCCGCCAGTACACTTGATGGCCGTTTCGAAATCGGCTTCGGTCATCGCATCTAGAAAACTCCTCACTGTCTCGACGAGCTGCTGGTCCCGTTGAGCCTTCGACTCGAACGCGTCGGAGAGTGTCTTCTGGAGAGTGGCGAGATTGGCATCATCCACGCGAACACGTATATCTTTCTCGATGGTCCCATCAAAGACCTTGACCTTGATCACGGCGTCGGTTGGGCCTGACTTCTGACTGCTTGACCTCACCGCCACATCTCCAAACAGCACGTACTGCTGTTTGTCCGAGGTTTCTGTTGGCGCGACAACAAGCTGCTCTGTGCCGGACTCATCATTCAGCGTAAGTCCGACTGCCTGGCGCTGCCAGTACTGTTGATTCACCAAGCCATAGAAGTAGTCCAGGGTCGCTTTGGTGATGGGCTTGGGACTGCACCCGCTACCTGCGATCAACGAAAATACTAGCACTACCGGCAGCAACCATCGGGTACGTTGTCGAACAGCGTACTTCACGATTCCCCTCCCAGTATCAGCAAGTCTGTTGTGTTCAATGGGCGTCAGGCGTACTTCAGGCAGCGGATGAGTTCCTGCAACGCAGCCGCAAGGTTCGAGAAACCTTCGGCAGAGCTTGCCAGGGGAACTGGTACAGTAAGTAGCTCGAAAGGGGCACCTTCGGGAAACGCAGTTTCAGAGAGAGTCTGAACAAGTCGTCTTAACTGCCTCAGGCTCGTGACATCTGTCAGGATACCCGTGTTCAGCGATTCGAGGTGTAACTCGATCATGCCGTTTGACCGTATGGTGCAGACCCGAGTGCTTGTTGCCAGGTGATCCACGTATGCGGTGACCGATGCCTCGTGTGATCCCATTCCCCAGACAATTGCGTCGACGCTGTCTTTGATCCCGAAGAGCAAGCGGCGAACGACCATTTGTGCTGTGGCATCGACAGAAGCCAGGATGTCATAGAAGGTCGATTGGGCCTGTGGTTCTTCCTCGACCCAAACGGCGGGTTTCATTGCCTCGCCTCGTCTGGCCGTGACGTAGTCTGATTGTCGGAATCACTAGAGTTGTTGCGGGTGAGCGCTGCAATGATTTCCTGGTTGTCGGGCCACGCTGCGACCATCCATGACAGGCCCCAGAGCAGGCCGGCTGCAACAAAACTGAAGCCGATCATGCAGGTTCCCATTGACTGGTAGTAGTACTCGGCAACCGAGTTCCCCGACTGGCTTGCCAGCATGGACATTCTTACTCCGCCTCCAATCAGGAAGAGAAACCCTATTACACCAGCAATAGCCAGTATCGTCGAGATTGTCTTCTTGATGCCATCTCCCCCGCTCAGTCTGGAACTATCTTGGTGAGAATGCCGTTCTTCTTGCACGGGTTTCTTCGATTCCATCTCGGCTTCCCACATGCTAGGCATTCCAAATCTTGACATGGCAACCTCCTATCGAATGTTGTACGTTTCCAAACAAACCCTTCCGTCAGGATATTTCGCCCCTCCAACAGATATTTCGTGTTCCGAGAATAGTCTGGTACAGAAGAGTAATTGATTCAAGTAATGATGATCCTCCTGGGCAGAGACACAGACCATACTCCAGTACTAGGCATTGCCCAGCGATGTTAGGAATCCCTATGTTGCCGGTCCAGACTTCGGTTCACGTCCAGGAGAGGGGGTCAGAATTTCACCCCCGTCTCGCAGAAACCCGTTCGCTCGCAGTTCCTGCATGGCACCCCGAACAGTGTTCCTGGAGAGGTTCGTCGCTTTCACGGCTCCATTGATCGAGAGGAACCGCACCCCGGTCCGGATCTCCTCGTCGAGCAACGCCAGGAAAACGTTACATGCACTGGGTGACAGGCTGGAAGCGGCGATTCCTAATTGTGCTGCGTTGAGGATCTTTCTGGCCCGTTCGTCTGCGTACTTGCATCCCTTGCAGTCCATCCATCCAAACCCGTCGAGTAAACGATGAATGGAATCACAGCCGACGTCGTACTGGTGGCCGGGAACGCTACCCTCTGGTCCACGACGGATGATCTTCTGGAGTTCCCGGGAGGGGAGAGGGTGCAGCAGACGCTCATTCTTCGTCTGCAGCAACTTTGCCGATGCTTCGATGCTGTTCCGTGCCGGTTTTCCGACCAGTCCCTGATACAGGACGTACAGGGCGTTGTTCCGTTCCCCGTTTGCCAGCTCCCGCGACCAGATCTGATCGAGGCACGCCCTTCCACCGTCACGCAAGGGCAATGGCCGCACGGGAGGGAGCTGCTCGTGTGGTTCGAGATTCCGGAGCGTCTCCTGTGGCAGATCCTTGATGCACGAAATGGAGCGCACGAAGTCGTACGTCACGCCCGTATTGTGTGTGCTGACCGGCGCGACGACGTATGCCCCCACTCCCTTGAATTCGTACGGAATCCCCTCCGACGTCAAGTTCGCGGAAGGCAACCCTGGAGGACCGGTATAGTACTGATGCCAGCCCCTTCCGGTCTTGACTGTGGTCGTCCCGGACGTTTGGAATGGGCGGGGGATCTCCTGCCTGTCGAAGTCGAGGACGTACAGGCTGCCGTATCCTGTCACCAGACCGATATTGAGTCCGGCACCTCCCAAGTCGAGACTATAGTCCGCGAACCAGGAAAGGATGTCGCCCGTCGAGGCCGCTTGCGTTTGATATGGTTTCCAGCTCGCATGTCCGTCGATAATGGGCAGTGCTTCCGTGAGTGGTTCTTTCCCCTTCGGTTGCAGGGGGAGCACCGACCATCCAAGATCGACGTATTCCTTCACCTGGTCCTGAAGTGTCAGACTGTTCCCGGACCGCATGGCTACGAACCCTTCTGGAGACCAGCTCGCAAGCTGGCGCGATAGATCCCGTACGCTTCGCGCATGTTTGCTCCGGTGCCAGGGCCGCTACGTGTGTCGATGGCATCGATGAATGATTGTGGGAGCGCCCGCACCGCGCAACGCAGTATTTCGTACACGGTGCTCTGGCTCACACCCGCAAGGATGCCGAATTCTCCCGGCTTCAACTTCTCCTGGTTCAAGTACGCGACCAACGGGTTGCTTTCGTAGTTCAGTTGCTTCATTTTCTTTCTCCTCATGGAACAGGTGTAGGAAGAGATATTTCATTCTTCCCCAATGTACTGTCACACGGACCTCATTTTCAGTTTCCTCAGGAGGAGAAATAGAGTCTGGATGCTACGTTACGAGAGAATCCCTTCACTGACGAGGCGCAGATATCTTGTTGAGATTGTGTTATCGTCCCTGGAAGGTATACTCGTGGATGAGTCATGCGTTGACACAGTACTACTACGAAGACGGGGGGTTCTGTGACACAGTCGACTGAACGAAAGGAAGGGCGGCCTGATCGTCTTGTCCCTAACATGCCGGAGACCAGGAACGTCCGAGTGTACCAGAGATGAGCCAAGTCACTATCGAGAATCCGGTCATCAACTCACCGTATACAGAGCCCAATCGGCATTTCCAGTTCAACGATGAGGGAATCACCAACGAGGTTGCGGAAGGGCGTCGCCCGAGCTCCTACTTTGTCCCAATTGCTCGCCCGAAGGGAAAGGGAGCCCAGGCAGGACTCTTTGATACGGAGTGGCTTGAGGAACGCATCAAAGAGAACGATCTCATCAATACGATTCGTCAGCGTGTCGGTGTTTGGCGAAAGGGCGGATATGCCAGTGTCACACCGGTCACCAGACATCTCCTGGACTACTGGACAGACCCAACCCGTGAGCGGAAGCTCTTCTTCTGTCAGATCGAGGCGCTGGAGACCCTCATCTACATTGCTGAGGCCGCAACGAAGTGCGGTGACGCATGGTTGGAGAACCAGCTGATCGAGGAGAACAACACATCGAACCCTGGACTGCCCCGCATCGCCATGAAGATGGCGACCGGATCGGGGAAGACCGTTGTCATGACGATGCTTATCGCCTGGCAGACCCTCAACAAGCAGGCAAATCCCCAGGATTCGCGTTTCTCAAACACGTTCCTTGTCATCACGCCTGGCATCACGATACGGGACCGTCTCCGAGTCCTCCTCCCCAACGACCCACAGAACTACTACCGGCAGCGTGACATTCTGCCCGTTGCCGAGATGGAGCAACTGGGTCAGGCGAAGATCCTGATCACGAATTTTCAGGCCCTTCAGCCTCGTGAACATTCCAATGCTAGCAAGCTGACGAAGGTACTGTCGGGTCAGATCGAAACAGGCGTCAACAAGGAGACGCAGGACCAGATGGTTCGGCGTGTATGCAGGGAACTGGGCACCAAGAAGGGCATCGTCGTCATCAACGACGAGGCCCATCACTGTTATCGCCGCAAACCGGACGGAGAGGAAGAGAAACTCGTCGGCGATGACCGCGAAGAAGCTAAGCTGCGAGAGGAAGAAGCCAGAGTCTGGATCTCCAGCATCGAGGCAGTCAAAGCCAAGCTTGGCGTGAAAACCATCTATGATCTCTCTGCTACACCCTTCTTTTTGAGGGGTTCGGGTTATTCGGAGGGGACTCTCTTCCCCTGGGTTGTTTCGGATTTCTCGCTCATCGATGCGATCGAGTGTGGCATCGTGAAGGTCCCGCGTGTCCCCGTGGCTGATGATTCGATGACCACAGGCCAGCCGACCTACCGAGACCTCTGGCTCCACATCCGGGACGGTCTCCCGAAGAAGGGACGCAAGACCGACGAACTGAAGGGTGAGCCCAAGCTTCCAGTGAAATTGCAGGGAGCATTACACAGCCTCTACAGCAACTACGAGAAATACTACAAGTTGTGGGAGGGCAACGTCAACGCACGTGCCCAGGGCGTCACGCCTCCCGTGTTCATCGTCGTGTGCAATAACACGAATGTCTCGAAGCTTGTGTTTGACTACATCGGAGGATGGGAGAAGGAGATCCACAAGAAGACGATCGTCCAGGCAGGTGCACTGCCGATTTTTCGGAATGACGATGAAGAGGGAGGATGGTTGCAGCGACCAAACACCATCCTCGTCGACAGTCAGCAACTCGAATCCGGGGAAGGCATGAGCGATGAGTTCAAGAAGTATGCCGCAAGAGAGATTGACGAGTTCAAGGCGGAGTATCAGCAGCGCTTTCCGGGACGTGATGCGGAGACCCTCACCGATGAGGACTTGATGCGTGAAGTCATGAACACCGTCGGCAAGGCTGGCAAGCTCGGTGAGCATGTCAAATGTGTTGTCAGTGTGTCCATGCTCACCGAAGGATGGGATGCGCAGACCGTAACACACATCCTCGGCGTACGCGCATTCGGCACACAGCTGCTCTGCGAGCAGGTTGTCGGGCGTGCGTTGCGTCGCATGAGCTATGTCGCGAACGATCAGGGATTCTTTGAGCCGGAGTATGCTGAAGTCTACGGTGTTCCTTTCTCCTTCATCCCGTGCAGCGGTTCCACTAAGGAACCGAAGCCGGGCAATCCTGTGACTCGGGTGCGGGCGTTGGAAGACCGGATCGCGTGCGAGATCACCTTTCCTCGGGTCCTGGGCTATCGGTATGATGTGACTGGTGAGCATCTCAGCGCCACATTCACCGAGGAGTCGAAGTTTGCCCTCTCCACAGCGGACATCCCGAGCAAGGTCCAGGTTGATCCCATCGTCGGAGAGTCCAGCGTTCACACGCTGGACGATCTGAAACGACGGCGCCCAAACGAAGTTGCCTTCTGGCTTGCAAGAATCATGCTCGAGAAGTACTTCCGGGATGAAGAAGGAAACGACAGGCCGTGGCTGTTTCCGCAACTGCTCTCAATTGCCAAGCGATGGCTCGCCGAATGCGTTGTCCTCGGAGATAACACGTTCGTGCAGCTACTACTTCTGACTGAGTTCGCTCACGATGCAACGGACCGCATTTACAAAGCGATCGTTGCCTCTACCGGTGAAACCGCAGTGCTCAAGCCGATGCTGCGGCCATATGACACAATCGGATCTACGCGCTTCGTCGATTTCGACACGACGAAACCAGTCTATGCGACCCAGGCCGACAAGTGCCACATCTCACATGTCGTCGCTGATACGGAGTCCTGGGAGCAGAAGATGGCCGAGGTTCTCGAGGAAATGCCTGAAGTGGTGCGGTATGTCAAGAACGCCGGCCTTGGTTTCACCATTCCCTATGCTCTCAACGGCGAAGAGAAGAACTACATCCCTGATTTCATCGTGTGTGTCGATGACGGACACGGTCCAGATGACCTATTGAATCTCATCGTGGAAGTGAGTGGAGAGCTGCGAAAGGACAAGGCGGCAAAGGTGGCGACAGCTCGCACTCTCTGGGTTCCTGCTATCAACAACCATGGTGGATTTGGCCGGTGGGCATTCGTTGAGATTACCGACCCATGGAACGCCCGCAGTCTCATCCGAGGCTTCCTCAAGCAAGTGCAGCAAGGCCGGACAAAGGAGCGCATCAATGGCTAACAAGAAATCTGTGTCGGTCGAGGTAATTCATCATCAAGACAAACGCGTCAACATCCCCACAGAGGAGTTGCGCGATTTCGTAGCTGACGAGGAAGGCACACCGAAGACAATCCTGTACCCCCGTGATCCTTCTCTGGACCCTCAGCTGGTGTGGAAAGGGAAGGATGAGCAAGACCAGAAGGACCTTGCTGTCCCCATCGTTCCAATCTACGTCCAGGAGAAGATCCAGCCACAGGCCATCATCAACGCCCTTCCCCGCATGAAGCAGCCCGAAGACGACCAACCGGACCTCTTTGCTGATTTCGATGGTGGTCCTGCGGAATTCGACCAAAAGGTGGACTTCTACCACCATGATCAGAATTGGTCAAACAGGTTGATTCTCGGCGACTCTCTATTGGTAATGACCTCTCTTGGTGAGAAAGAAGGACTCAAGGGAAAGGTTCAGACTATCTACATCGACCCGCCGTACGGCATCAAGTTTGGCTCCAACTGGCAGGTGAGCACACGCAAACGGGATGTGAAGGACGGCAAGGCCGAAGACGCCACCCGTCAGCCCGAACAGATACGAGCCTTCCGCGACACCTGGAAGCTGGGTATTCATTCGTATTTGGCCTACCTGCGAGATCGTCTGGTTATGGCACGCGACCTTCTGACGGAGACGGGAAGCGTCTTTGTTCAAATAGGAGACGAGAATGTACACTTGGTTCGATGTCTGATGGATGAGGTGCTTGGGAGCGACAACTTCCTATCACTCATCTCGTTCTCGACGTCTTCTGGGAGGACATCGGCGACCCTCGATTGTGTCTCCGACTATGTCTTGTGGTATGCGAAGAACAAGGCCTCGGTCAAGTTTCGCCAGCTGTATACTCAGAATCTCGAGGCGTTCAACAAACAAGGACAAGATGAACGCGGCGAGTATGAGCTTGCTGATTTGACATCGCAACATCCAAGCAAAACAAGGAATGTTGCACTGACCTTTGAGAACGGCAGTCATGTGCCATCAGAGAACCGCCAATGGGGTTTCGATCCGGCGAACTTCGACAAACTCGTCTTTGCAGGCCGTATCGTGAAGTATAGCGACCGCCAGATCAGGTGGAAGAAGTACGCAGATGAGCGGCCATTGGGCAAGTTGAACAATCTCTGGACGGATACTCAGTTTGGAGCCTTCACTAGCGAGAAGATATACGTGGTGCAGACACAGAGAAGGGTGATTGAGCGCTGCTTGCTGATGACCACCGACCCAGGTGACCTGGTTCTCGACCCAACCTGCGGCAGTGGCACCACAGCCTATGTGGCTGAGCAATGGGGTAGGCGATGGATTACCTGTGATACCAGCCGCGTTGCTGTGGCACTTGCTCGTACCCGTCTGATGTCCGCGAGATACCCATACTACCTGCTGTCGGACTCTGCAGAAGGCATCGCCAAAGAGGGGGAGATTAGCGGCAAGAGGGATCTCGGGCATAGGACTGACGACGATATCCGCAAAGGATTCGTCTACAAACGCGTTCCTCACGTCACGCTCAAGTCTATTGCCAACAACCCGGATATTCACAAAGGAATGACACGCGAGGAAATCGACGCTGCCATAGCGAAACATGCCGACACAGAATTGCTCTACGATCAACCATATGAGGACAACAAGCGGATTCGCGTTTCTGGTCCACTTACGGTTGAGAGTCTTTCTCCGCACCGTGTCCTGTCGACTGCCGATGACAACCAAGACGGCGCGGTGACACGGCAGGAAGCACAGAAGCAGCAGGATTTTGCAGGAATGATTCTGGACAACCTCCGGAAAGCCGGTGTGCAGAACACACGCAAGAACGAGCGGCTCAAGTTCGATCGGCTGGATCCATACCCTGGTTCATGGATACAGGCAGTTGGGCAGTATGCAGACGCAGACGGGAAGACGCAGAGAGTCGCCATCTCAATCGGTCCTGAGCACGGCACTGTCGGTCCGCAGCAGGTGAAAGAAGCTGCTAAGGAAGCTGTGCAAGGTGTTGGATTCGACATGCTTATCGTCTGCGGCTTTGCCTTTGATCCGCACGTGTCCGAGGAGACAAAGCGGTATGGCAAGCTGACCGTGCTCGCAGCCAAGATGAATCCGGACCTCGCGATGGGTGACGAGCTGTTGAAGAAGACAGGGGCAGGGAACCTCTTCATGGTCTTCGGCGAACCAGACGTAGACATCAAGAAGCAGAAAGATGGCAAGATCGTTGTGGAGATCAAGGGCGTCGACGTCTACGACCCGACGACTGGCCAAGTGAGGAACTCGTCCACGGACGATATTGCCTGTTGGTTCATCGATACAGACTACAACGGCGAGAGCTTCTTTGTCCGGCATGCCTACTTCACTGGAGCAGAGGAGCCCTACGAGAATCTCAAGCGGGCACTGCGGGCCGATGTCGACGAGTCCGCCTGGAGTGCTCTCTACAGAACAATCAGTCAACCGTTCGCAAGGCCGCAGTCCGGCAAGTTCGCCGTCAAGGTTATCAACCACTATGGTGATGAGGTCTTGAAGGTATTCTCGGTCTGATGGGCGTCAGACGCGGGCTCCGTGTGTCGCTGATCGGTCTGGTTGCTCGGTCTCCTTGCTGAGCACTGCAGAGAGAAGCGATGCAGCGATATGCGACAGATCTTGTAGTAGGAGTTGACGACTTCCGCGATTCCGGTTGGCAGTCAGCAATCGTTGCCAGCAAGGGAAAAGGCTACGTAGGAATGTGGGAAGCGCTCTCCGGCGCTGCCCAATCTGCAACAGAGGCAGGCAAGGCCTCGGTCGGGAAAGTGCTGTGGCTGCTCTCGAACGCCTGCTCAATGATGCTCACGCCGAGCAGTGCTAATGAACCTTTCAAGCCGTTTATGGTAATGAACGGCAACCGGACATCATTGCCCGAGGATTTTGGAGAATCTGACATCGAGTTCTTCTGTGCAATTGTAGACGAGATTGATGATGCATGGTTGCAGGGACGTCTGGCTGACCTGATCTGGCTGGTGAGGAGGACCCCGCGGAGTCCCAAGCACGGGCTGATGGCTATTGACGCCTACCGCAAGATTCCCCTCGATGCTGAGACGTGGGGCCGTGGGGGAAATGAATGCTGGGAACGTGCGATCAGTCTAACTCAGAAGCTACGAGCTGGAGCGGGTGACCGCATGAAGGACATCGAGTCAGAGATCATAGCCGCATTCCAGGCTACTAGGAGCGAAGACGGGTTTCTTACTGTCCGGCTGGCTGACCTGTTGGCCACAAACCACCTTGCACTTGGGAATGCCGCTGACATCGCCAAGAAGTTGGAGTCATTTGCTCGGCTTTTCGATGGCCAAGGCGACCTACACAGTGGAAGAGAATACTCTCTGGCTGCCGCATTCTGGTTCCAACAGTCTGGGGAGGCTGAGAAAGCAACGGATATGAAGGCATTCGTTGCTGAGGAGTGGGCCAAAGAAGCCGTCGCTCGAGCTTCGTCAGATCAACCGAGCCATGCGGTCGCAGCGAGTTTCTATGAGAAGGCAATCCAGACCTACCGCTCTATTCCACGAAACGAACGCGTTGGCCGCCAAATCGATACGCGAATCGCCGACCTCCAGAACAGCCTGAACGAGGCGAACGAAAGGTCGGTGTGTGAGATGAAGTCTTTTACCTCAGACCCCATCAACATCACGCAACTCGTCGAGACCGCGCGTGAAGCTGTCAGGGGGAAGTCTGTCATGGACGCACTAGCTGCCTTTGCAAGCATCTATCCGGGCGAACGGGTCGCCGAGTTGCGGAAGACATCCGAGAAGATGCTCAACGAATACCCGGTCCAAGCCGTTGTTTCGGTGATCTACAAGTCCAGAGATGGTCGTGTGATCGCCAAGCGGCCAGGCATGCAGCTTGGCGATACCAGCTCTAGGCAAAACCAAGAAGTTCTCGAGGCAGAGATGGTGAAGTATTACACCATGGAGCTACAAATTGCTGTTCAAGGCTGCATCTTGCCCGCTCTAGAGGTCATGGTTCTGGAACATCGGTTACGAGAAGGCGACTTCTTCTCCATTGCCATGAATTCCCCCATTGTTCCCCCAGGCCGCGAACGCCTCTTTGCGAAGGCTCTCTTTGCAGGGTATGAGATGGACTTCGTTGTGTCGCTGCACCTGCTGATTCCTCAGCTCGAGCACCTGGTTCGTTATCGCCTGAAGGCAGCTGGCGCCAAGACTACTACTCTCAGCGACGATGGAATTGAGACGGAGAACGCATTGGGCACACTGGTGGACCTGCCGGAGACAACCAAGATCTTTGGGGAAGATATGGCATTCGAACTCAAGGCACTCCTGTGTGACCCTAGGGGACTAAATCTCCGCAATGAGCTCGCTCACGGTCTGCTAGACGACAGCGTGTTCCAATCCATGCAAGCAGTCTACGTTTGGTGGTTTGGGCTGAAGCTGGCATTCAACACCTTCTGGAATGCACGAAGGAAGGCAGATGCACAGACAGACGTAGATAGCAGTGGATAAAGCAGATGTCATTTGCAGGTCAAGGCGGTCGACGGGCCTTAAACAGGCTACGGAGCATTTTGTCGATTCGTGTGACATGCGGATCGGTCTGACCGTGTCGCCAGGTGTGGACGGGAGAGGTGGAGAATGGAATACAGCCCAATTCGAGTCAGCGACATAATTCGGCAGGTCAATCGTGACATCTATCTCCCGGCTATACAGCGGGAGTTGGTGTGGGGTAGAGATCGAATTGAACGGCTGTTTGACTCGATTATGGCTGATTTCCCCATTGGGTCATTTCTCTTCTGGCTGCTGGAGGAGAAGAACAAGGACGAGTGGCCCATTTACGAGTTTATTCGAGATTTCGACGAAGAGTCCCCACACAACAAGCCTGCAAACATGGCTGGAATCACGAAGGACATCAAGCTCGTCTTGGATGGCCAACAGCGCATCACTTCGCTCCTCATCGGACTGCGGGGAAGCTACCGCTACTTCTACTATCGTTGGCATGAGACTCGCCTCTACCTCAATCTGTTGAAACCCCCTATACCCAACGATGACAATCCGGAAGAACTGACCTACGGTTTTGCTTTTCGAGAAAGTGCCGTTTCCTATGGAGACACGCCACAACTCTGGTATCTGGTGGGACGCGTTTTAGACTTTGAGGACGCCGAGGATGCGAAGGCAGACATGAAGTCGCAGCTGGCAACGTTACCAGAAGACCAGCAGGACAACGCCAACAAGCTCATCGGTCGCCTGCACAATCGTATCCATACGTCACTCGTCGGGAACTACTACGAAGAGAAGTCGCAGAACTACGACAAGGTATTGCAGGAGTTTGTGCGAGCGAATTCGGCGGGGCAACCTCTCGAATATTCTGACCTCTTGCTTGCAACCGCAACTGCGAATTGGGAGACGCTTGATGCACGTAAGGAAATCCATGACTTCACCGATTCACTCAACGAGCTCGGTAATGGATACACTTTTGGCAAGGACTTCGTGCTGAAAGCATGTCTGTACCTTACTGAGGACCTGCCTATCCAGTACAGAGTCAAGAATTTCACGAAGAAGAACCTCCACATTATTGAGGAGAACTGGGGGAGAATTAAGGATTCTCTGTCAACAACAGTGAGGCTCATCTCTCGTTTTGGCTTTAACGACAAGAACGTCGTGGCTCCCTTGGCACTCCTACCAATCGCTTTCTACATCATGAACCGCGGCAACTCCTCGTTCGACACATCATCCAAGGCCGAAGATGCCGAGGCCCAGGTTGCTATCCGCAGGTGGTTCGTATTCTCAACCCTCAAGAACGCATTTGGCGGTTCATCTGATACTACGTTGACCCGATTGCGGGATTCGTTGAATGCCTGTGACCCGACGGAGCTGTTCCCCGCTGATCTCCTTTACAAGTCACTCGGAATCGAGCCTCGATTCAATGACGCGGAGATTGACCGCATCCTCGGCTATGGCTACCAAGGCCGGTACACAAACCTGGTCTTGTCGCTGCTATACCCTGACCGTGATTGGAAAGACGCGGTTTTCCACGAGGACCATGTCTTCCCGAAGTCAGAGTTCCAGGTACGGGCTCTGAAAAAGCGGGGCTTCAGCGACGAAAAGATCGAAGCCTATATGTCGTCGTACAACACCATCGCCAACCTTGAATTGCTCACTGACTCAGAGAACATATCAAAGAATGCCATACCTTTTGACGAGTGGATCAAGACGCGGGATGATGCGTTTCGTAAGAAACACCTGATCCCCGACATCCCCAACCTTGAGTTCGATTACTTCGACGAGTTCGCAAAGGCACGTACGGATCTCATTGTGAAATCGTTGAAGGGGATATAGGTACTACTATCGTGCCTAGAAACCGGTTGTAGCGAGACGGGGTGCCGATTGCCCGCTGCATCAGTTGCACAACGATTGTCACCCGGGGAAGAGGCTCGTTCTTTCGAATCGTCTCTGTGGAGTTCTTTTGAGTCGGAGGCATGCCTTGCAGGATACTGAGAAGTCAGACTGGATTCTGTACGTGCGCAATCTGAACGACCGACACCTCAACAGGCGTACTTCTTCCGGGTTCCAAGCATGGACCATTCTGGCTTTCACAGGGTTCTGTGTTTCTCGTGTGCTTCAGCTCATTCCCCATATGATGGCAGACACAGAGTTTCGCTCTGACCTTCTTGTGGTCACATCTCTCGAACTTTACGCGGTGGCAGTAGTTCTCCTTCCTCTGCTGGCGGGGCCGCTCACCAATGGCTATCCGAGCCATCGGCAGTCGAACCATGTCCGCGTAGTCACTCCACTCAGCTCTGCACAGAAGGAGATCCGAGGCTGGGGCCTGTGCGCAGTCAGTATACTGTGGCTTGCTCTCGCCGTCGTTACCGCAGCCAATACCAGGCCGCGCTGGCTGCCCGACGTATTCTGCCTGATGTCTAGCATGGGCCTCTGGCAATCCGTGCTCTGGATTGTCGGCTCGCGTTGGCGTTCGGTTCTTGAGCCGCTGAACGTGAACCCGTGGACCATGCTTGGCAAGGGCTTGAGGAACTGGCTGTGCTGTGTTGCCACTGTGGTTGCTGCCATAGCTTGGGTGTTTGCGTACCGATCCGCCACCGTCACATCTCTGGAGAAGGACGGCATCAACCTCTTAACCGCAGGATCTGCCTTCATTGGCATCCTATTTGGCCTCTTCATCTTGAGTCTCGTTCTCGCCGATTCCCTACGCGATTCGTGGCTCGAAGAGTTCGAGACGACCGTCTTGCTTGAGGACCTCCCGGCTGAGAAGATCAGGGATGGTCTCATCCTCGGTTATCTGGGCCAAGACCTGACAGCCTCTCTCGAACGTCTCAAGGCATCTGCAGACGACGCATCAGGCCATTGTGTCAGCGCGGTGGAGGCGGCAACGAAAGGCTACGTCTACACCGCAACGCTCGAACCGGCGAGTCCCAACTTCTCTGGCCAGTTGAACGGCAGCTTTGAGTTCATGAGTCGCCTCCCGACCGTGTTGGCGACCTCCGTAATGCCAGCTATCAGTGAGCTCGAGAGAGTTGCGGACGCCATGCGGAGCTTTATCGACACGGGTGAGTCATCCTTCACTCGGGAGATTTGGGTGCAGTTCGAGGGTACTCTGAATACCACTCTAGAGGCTATGCAACAACTTCAGAACCTTGTGCGAAGTAACTTGAGGGGTATGATTTCGGACTTCGCCGAGACAGCTGCCAAGGCGCACAGAGGGAAAGAGGCACGAGAAATCATCGAGAAGGTGGAAGCTCTGCTGTGAGCAAGGACGACCCAACAGGGAGCCTCTGCCTCTGGAGTTGGACGCCCAATGCTCACAGTCGCCACGAGGAGACAGCAAGGAGACCTGCTTCTCTTTGTCCTGACACGTTGAGGAACTAGCGCGGGCGTTATGCTTATGCTGACATCGAGGCAAAAGGCCAGCACGAAGCGATCTTGCGCTAACGCCGGATACCTGCGGATGACGAAGAAGCCTCTCCTGGTGAGGGGTTTTTGCTACGATGGATCAACGTATTCCCATGTTGACCCTTCTCTCCTGTCGATTAGCAAAAACATTGTCATCGTGTCATACTTATTGTAGAGAGTACAATTTTCGCTGCGATGTCGTATGCATATAGCGTACTGTCCCTACTGAAGGAGGGACTCATGCGAAGAACGCGTCTGCTGAAGGTTCTGGTAGCGATTCTCCTGGTCGCAGAACTCCTTGTCCCGTCGGCAGCTACCGCCTTGTCGTCAACGACGATCAAACTGTGGATCGGCAACGCATCCATGTCCGTCAACGGAGTGCAGCAACCGATCGACACCCAAGGAACCAAGCCCGTCATCGTCGCAGGCAGGACACTGGTTCCTATTCGCGCCGTCATCGAAGCATTTGGGGGATCCGCTGCTTGGGAGTCCTCTACGCGCAAAGTCACCGTCACGCTGGGAAAGGATTCGCTCGACCTCTGGATTGACAAGCCACAGGCATCGCTGAACGGCACCACCCTTGCGATCGATGCAGCAAACTCCGCGGTTGTGCCCGTCATCATGAACGGGCGGACGATGCTGCCGCTGCGGTTCGTCGCGGAATCCTTGGGTATCGACGTGCAATACGCGGATGCCACGAAGATGATCACACTCATGTTGACTCCGCAGGGACCGCCCGCGTCCACGAAACCTGAACCTCCGACCAGCCTTGTGGTAACAGCAGATAAGTATCTCAGTATCAAACTTACCTGGAATGAACCGATGAACAGTACCTCTAAGATCGTCAGTTACAACGTTTATCGGACGACCACGCCGGAAACGGTTGGTGGAACTTCATCTCCGTGGGAATATATTGCAACGAGTCGTGTCTGTTTCTTCGACGACCTTCCTACTGCCGGCACGGTAGTGAATCCGGGTGATGATACCTTCAAGAAGATCTTCTATTATTGCGTAACGGCTGTCAACGCGACATCACAGGAAAGTATTCCCAGTAACGTCGCTTCCGCAACACCCCGTGGACTCGATGGCTACTCTGGAGCAGCCGAGGGACTAGAAACGGCTCTCGGCAATTCGTGATGTCTGATCTCTTTACTATATAAATTGCGGGGCACTCAGACTGGAGATTCTCGTACTGACCGTCGCGGCGGCTATTGCTCTCGCCATTTTGTCTCTGGTGAGCGGCATGCAGGACGATACTCCTCGACCGGGCGGATCGTACTATGACAAGGTGTGACAGCTGCCGGTATTCCCAGGCCGGGCGGTATCATGATCGGACGGTCTGTGGTCCCCAGGCGGGGGCCTGATACACACAATGATGTTGTTGTTCCTAATGAAGGAGGGACTCCCGAGAAGAACGCATCTGCTGAAGGTCTTGGTGAATATCCTGCTGCTCTCGAGGACACGTCAATTGCCAAGGACCAGTTTGTGCTTGTTGTATAGTGGTTCTTTCACCATTGCTGGCCACTTTCCGGAAGAGCCGTGAGTTGTTCCATTTGACAAGGAGGCGCTCGATGCTTTGTCCAACATGTGGAAAAGAAATCCCTGATGACCCTGTTC
>JGI24130J36418_10000087_pt1 | contig 24126 bp, 28 predicted proteins | sample BarGraNGADG00212_FD_36418 | JGI IMG/M metagenome (IMG submission 36418)
CACCCGTCACAGACAACGTCCTCGGGCTTGACCTCCATCCCGTAGGCTGCCGACCATGCGGCGGCCGTCTTCTCCTGCAGTGCTCTATCACCGGTCTGGCCGGCGACACAAGCTGGACAAATCGTACAATTGAGACCGCACGCCGCGATCATCTCCATATCTCTCTCCTTTGTTGTTTCACTCACTCCAGCGCGACGACCGCGAGCTTGTTCTCCCGGCAATACTTCTTGCAGGACGACAGTTGTGCCTGGACACCCCAGTGTTTGGACTGCTCTTCCGTCGAGACCCTCAGATAAACCGTGGCATTCTTGAACATCAACAAGTCCTCCCGTGTGAGTTATGAACGTATCATATCACGGATTCGCGTCCTGTTAAGTTAGAATTCGGGACGCTTTCCCTATCCTCTTCTGGCATCCTTCTCCTCCGCATCGATTCGTCTGATGCAACTCGGCATCTGCCCAAAGTTCAAGTAATGTCAGGGTCCCTGACGCCTATCCCGACGTCCAGCTGCAGGACACTCTGGCATTTCACTTGCATGGCCGGTATCAGCCCAACTGAGCAGCTCAGACTGCACCTTCTTGTTCCAAGGTCCGCGCATCTGAAAGGCCATCCGGGACGGCGACAAGGGCAAGGGGAGTCGGTGGTGTTTCGAAGTGGTACTGGAAACGCAGTATTGATGCTGCGTTGGTGGAGATAGGGGCGAACAGGCAGTCCTGCGAACCATCTACGACGCTACTGTTCAAGCTGGTCTTGGAAGTCGTGGTAGGTCGTACATGACGCGGATGGAAGACGTGGAAGAACTGCCGCGGGCACTTCTGTCCTCGCAAGCGCCCTCCCCCTAGAACAGAAGGTGTGCAACACACAAGCTCGCACTTCCGCTCCCTCCCCTCTTGGTGCACTGGACAAGAGTAGAGTCAGCAGTGTNCCTTGGCGAATCTCCTNGAAGTTAGTCAAAACATCATCACGGCGCTATATTNAATGTTAGAGAGATTGGTCTCCGCTGCAACAACCTACGGATGCCGACACGGCAGCCGTTCTCGATGACGGAGGGGCTCATGAGAAGAATGCATCTGGGCAACATCTCGCCCGCTGTCTGAAGTCCTTAAGGAAAACATGGCAGATGCAAGGGATATCGAAAGGGCAGTGAACGATAACCAGATCTTCAAGGCTGATATCAGTTCTGGCTGGAAGATTCAGGTAGCAAGAGCGTAACCCTACTCCTCGCCCGTGGGGATGAACGCGGGCAATTGGAGGCCCCATGACACATAAAAGACAAAGAGGGCCAATCTCTCAATGACTTGCAAAAGAACAGAAGAGAGAACTCACATTGAAACAACTGAACTTGCCGCCGGTACTATGAGTTGGTTAGACGGCAAGGCAGGGAAAAAGAGATTCAGGAGGGGTATATGAGGAATTGGCTTAACGGAGACAATCAGTTTATATTTATGGTTATAATGACAATTATCATTCTTGCCGGACTTATCTGGATGTTTGCGTCTTTCGGCCCGATGGCCGACTAAAGAGATTGCGTATTGCATCATCTAAGAATCATCGTGAACGGAGAGGATTTGCCACAGGAACCTCGAGGATGTCACGTAGGGGGCTGGACTTACAAAGGTGTGGCTTGGGGCTATGTCGATGTCAAAGGTACGCAGTACTGAGAAGACTGACACTGATCGTGTACATTGATGCCCTTCATGAGGCAGGAGTCGTGAGAAGAACACAGTCCATTGATGTCTTCGTGGCCAATCTCCTTGTCGTGGGGTTTTCTATCATGTCTGTGGTCCCGAGGACAGGGTTCGCCTCGCAAGGTCGGGGTGCCGTATGAATGGCAAGGAGACGGCGCGCTAGTGGACGACTTCGGCAAGGGAATTGTTGTTCTCATCGTTATGATTGTGATTGGCATTATTGCGCAGTACCTCATCAACTATGGTGGCCCTTCCGATGAGTGAACGGGCCCTTGCTGCAGGTTTGGGCGGCTACTACGGCACCTACATCATGAGCCAGAGCAAGCTGCCCGAGGAAGCGGAGAAGCTGGTTAGAACTGCATTGTAGCTGTTCTTCACAAGTCGCCGGGACATGGGACCCTCGCCGCTGCCTGAGCTCGAGCAGCGAGACTCAGAGCGCTGGATGTTGTGGCAATGTTCTAATGGACTAGAATAGCTACCGAAAAGTACGCGCTTGTGGAGGGGTCATGGGTGAAACGGGCACGGTACTGTATCATGTCACAGATATCCACAATCTTGGCGACATCTTCGTGTCCGCCATCCATTGCAGGGATGGTGCGCACAAGCGACGGGGCTGGACACCGTTTCCAGATGCCGTCGTGCACAGGCGGAAGGAGCCCATCCCGCTGACCAGCAATGATGTGACGGAGTATGTGCCCTTGTCCTTCTGTGCAGACTCGCCGTTCCTTTACGATCTGACAGACGACGCGAGTTCGTGGGGGCAGCACCAGCATCGCCGCACGTATCACGCACCTGTCGACAACGATGACGTCGCGATCCTCTGCCTTGATGGCGCCAGAGTGCTGGAACTGCCGGGAATCATCTACAGCGACGCCGATGATCGAAGCCGCTCGGTGCACTTCTATGAGTCCTGGGAGCTGCCCGCCCATGTCGACTGGACGGCTGTCACCGCGGCCACGTGTCTGGACGACAACGTCAAGGCACGCAAGGCGGCCGAGGTCCTGGTGCCGAGGTACATCCCATCCGCGCTTATCACCTCGGTCATCCTGTATTCCCACGGTGCCCTTGAGTACGTCCAGGATAGACTGTGCGCCCTGGCCGCTGACAATATCGACGACGACAAGCGATTCGCGCGCTTCATGAACATGCTCCGCGTATGCTCAGACCGGTTCTTTCCGCAGTATACCGGCGAACACTAGCGCGTCTGGTGCAAGGTACATCAAGGGCGTTGGCATCTGCTGATGGAGACCACAGCCAGATCTGTCCCGGAGGAGATGCTTGGTGCCCTGAACCAAGAGATCATCGCAGAGCGGTCGGGGCACTGGCAGGCCGCAAGGGCTGACAGTCTGAGCGAAACCGAGATGGAGAAATTGCCTGGCTCTTGCCTTCCGTGACCAGGAGACCAGGGGGGATGCTTATGGTGACAGTAGTTTCGATAAGGGCTGGGCGTAGTGCAGTGTGTGTGGACGACTGTGGAAAATCGCTGACTCTACCTCTGGACCAGTTGCCTGTGGGCGCAGCTGTCGGATCTAGATTGTCGCTTGAGGCAGTGCTGGGGCTTCCTGCGACTGTAACGTCGAGGAACCGTGGTGCCGAGAAGAGTGGCTCCCCTCGCAACGAACCGAGCGCTCTGACGAGTCGAGCTGAGCAGGCGGGCATGACGAAGCCGCTTTCGCATGCGAGCCAAGGTGTTGGAAGTGCACTTGCCAGCAATGCAGCGCGGCGGATGATTGTGACCGAAGTGCGCAATCGTAGAGACGCCGTGCTCGTGGCCGAGAACGGCACAACCATGTCGAGAAGTATCTTAGAGTTGCCGGGGAAGATTCGACCGGGCGATGTGTTTCTGGTTGCCGGGGCTCATGCCGAAAGGGATCCCGACTGTGAGCGGTGGTCCGATGCGTGTCGACGTCACTCCGTGGCGAGGGCACAACAGTTGAGACTGCATCCCGCTGACAGCGACCCGACTTGTTGCCAGTATGCGGCCGGCAGGAGAGAGTGTGCGCGCAGCGAAGCCCTAAGCCGCAGTACAAGCAGTCCCTCTACTCCAGTCTATGGCTCGCCTGAGAGGAATTGTCAGTTTTGTGGGTGGTCTCCTGAAGAGATTGCGAAAGCGACTGAACGGGAAAAGCAGAAAGAACAGGAACAGCGTGCGCTGAAAAGACGACAGGAACAGGAATTGCGCGAGCTCGAAGGACGACAAGAACAGGAGAGGATATTGGAGGCACTACGGCGGGGGGACTATAGGAGACCCAATGAGGATTGGCGTGAGCACGAATAAGTGCCATTGGGATTCACCGATGGTTCTGGGTGCTATCGGGTTGAGCGAGGTTGGTTGCCAGAGAAACATCTAATCCGACCAAGCAGCCGTAACTGCGTGTTTGACCTAGCATGAATGCTCCCTGGAAACAGTCCCAGGGAGCATTTGCTGATGCATGGTGGTCAGGCCTCTCCAAATGTTAGCACGAGGCCAAGAGACAACAAGGGACTCTCCACACGAAGTTGTTCCTCCGAATCTTCTCGCCGGAGTATCCATCTCCAGGCCTGCTCGCTTGGCTGGACTTCGCGTCGAATGGCTCGACGTCCATTGACATGACAATCCAAGACCACCGTCAGAAGCGCATGACATGCGTGGCCCACTGCCACCGGAAGAGTAGTCTAGGAGCATCAGTGTCATGTGATCTCACGGCGATTGGTGAGCCGATCGACCAACAGCATGCACGTAGCTGCCGTTCTTGGGAAGAGAGGAAGGGGGAGTTGCTAGTGAGCCTAGAGCAAGAAGCTTCGCTGGCACTGCGATGAACGGCGCGACACCGTGAAACGAGCGCGAGGCTTCCCTCGTCCCTGGTTGGGAAGTCACTGTGCGCGCGTCCGGAAGGCGACACCTCTCAGCCATCCTGCTGTAGCGCCGGGCAGTTTCTTTCGCATGGGGACCGCCTTTGTCCATATCCCAGGAGCTGCCCTCCAGCGCCTACGTGATAGAGCAGATCTGTCATCTGTCTCCTTGAGTTCCCCCGTGTCGCCCCGGGTCGAGGTCGAAGGTCCGCTTACTGTGCTCGTCACCAAGGGAAATGACAGCTGAAGAGGACGCTCAGATGCATTTCGAGGTAGTCTGGAAAGCCGCCAAGGAGAACACGAAGCGCGCAACATGAGTAGCGGATCGACTGCTCTGGTAGAGGAGGGCGTGGAGAAAGAAGGAATCGCAGGGAAGCACTGGAGGATAGGGGAGAGGCCCCACCTGAACCTCCCCGAAAAATCGGCTCTGACAGGGTGCAATCTTTCGGTCGGTGTCAGGAACGTCAAGCCTCGACGGCACAACACGATGTCAAGGAAGGAGGAACAAGAGCAGTGACCGAGCATCAAACACTGGCTGACATGCGTCGATGCGCTTGACTCTGTCGCGGTGCTAGATTGGCCGAAGGCTACTTCGCAGGGCTGCCGGTAGATGAGGCAGAACTTGGGTAGTTGGCCGAGATCTTCGCCAAGAGACTGGTCATGGCGTCTTTGAACCCAGTTGAACTCACCTGCAGTCTCCCCGACTTCCTCCGAATCTCCATGAATGGGGGGAAGCCATCTTCGCATTCGAGTTTCTGGATGACGGACGAGTAGTCTCCCAAATCCACCACCTTGTGTGCTTCCGGTCCAATCAGGATTCCATCAAATCGCGAATTGCCGCGTAGCGTCTCAAGTTGGAAGTGCTTGTTCTTGACGTAGTCGGTATGCAGTTCAAGCTGATCCTTCTCCACAGAGCACTGCCGGGCAGCCTTATAGATGTCGTTGACTTTGACCACGTTGGAACCTGCCAGAATCAGAATTCTAGGCTTGTGCGAGACCGATGCAGCGGCCGAGCTGCCATAGTCAACAGCAATTGGCTCGGCCGGTTCTTCCAGACACGATTGAATCTCTCCGGAGACCCAGTGAAGGAACGTCGACAGCTGGGGAGCAGCGCTCGAGGCTATCAATCCGTCCGCTGCTCGTTCTAGCCCCCCTGACGTGAGGAACTTGATGATGCTGTTCCTCGTCTCCCTCTCAAAGGCACCTTCATACCTACGATTCAGCTCATCCAGTTGGCCGAATACTTCGGCAAGACAGACTGATCTTGAGGGGTCTTCTTGCGTTTGCTGGAGTGCAGTGTCCAGGAACTCCGCTACGACGCCATGACATTGTCTATCATCGGTTGATCCGAGAACATCCAAAGCCCCCGCGACGTACCGGAAGAACCTGACAGGATGAAGAAGCGTTTGGAGAGCCGACTCCCGGTCGGAGATGTATGTCAGTTTGGCTGAGTACAAGAGAGCCCAGGCGGGCACACTGGATTGTTCTGCCGGAGAGAGGTCTCTCAGGAACAGTAGCCAGTTGTTTGCCTCTCGGTAGTTCTGATACTTGAAACAAAGCTGTGCCATCATTCTTGACGTCATCAAGAACTGATGGGGATCGTCGCTGAACGTCAGCCCACGCCGCAACACGCGTCGGAGAGCCTCCATAATCGGAAGATCCAGTGCGGGGTCTTGTGTGCATGTGTCAAGAAGGTAGCTGCAAGCCAATACGACATGCTCGTCGTCCCTGTCGCTGAGGACGAGATCTCTTGCTTGTTGTCGCAGAGTCTCGTCGGAGGGCAGCCCAGAGAGCCTGTTTGTAGGTTCCATGTCGTTGCTGGAACTTGTCATTGTAGGACGGGCTCTACGTGTCCCGTTGCGTTCCTGGCGGCGAGGCAATGGCTAGGGGGTGGGAGTCACGAGACGCAGCATATCGAGGAGTGTCTGAAACTGGTGACAGCAGTGAACGCAAATCCTGGTCCGTGAGGCCGTGCGACTGCCAGCTGTCCATCGAGCTGACGAGGTTGCTCTTGAACTCGTTCCAGTCGCCCCATTCCGCCTGTTCTGTAAGCTCATAAGCGTTACCTCCCGTCATGCTGCGCACGTCGCGCAACACGAGGAGTGCGTGCGTTCGGTCAAACGACCAGTCCCCTTCTGCAACAACATGAATGCTGTGTCTTGAGCGCCTGAGAACGTAGGTGGCCCGGATACCTAGCTGCATGACTCGAATGCGTGTCGGTGGGTTCCCAAGCACTACTAGTGCTTGGTCGGGCTCGCACACTACTGTGAATTCGTTGCATTCACTCATAGTAATGTCCATCGGTCTCCTAATCCAAGCTGGAGACTCGAGCAAGCTTGACGGGAAGATACGGTGAATAAGGAGCTTCTGGAGACGTTGGTCATACACGGACGCCGTGACCGCTTTCAGCAGGGCCATGCGCGAGTCGTAGTTCTCAATCCGAAGGCAGATGCCGAGGCATGCGAGGGACCCGGAAGTCAGGTCATAGCTGAAAGTCGGGTCTTCGTTGGTCTCCGAGTTGGCCGACTCCAGAGGCTTCGGAGGGCCGGCGTATACCTGTTCACTCAGCATGCAATGCACGGCTCTGTCCACCAGCAACAGGTTCTCGGGTGTCTTGAAGCGGGCTGGCAGAGAGCCGATACCGTGGATGAGGCCGAACAATGACCAAGCGAGCCGGTTCTCGCTGGGATGCAACTTCAGACTTGCCAGTTTTTCCTCAAACTCGTAAATCACAGGACTGCTCACTACAGGCCACAGCGCCCGGAGCACCGGCAACGAGACTAGTCGGTCGGGGGTCATCTTTACCCGCCCACTCTGAACCTGCTCCAGGTATTCGATCCCCTCGCGGTAGTCCGTTATCGGCGCTTCTGCAGCTGTCCCGCAATTCGTGCTTGACGTATCGGGAAGCGCTGCTACGGCATCTCTAAGAAGCCCCCAGAAAGCCGTCCGATCATCAAGTGCAGATGGATTGCTGGTCCCCAGACAGCGCATTATCCCGAACATTGCAATCTCAGCAGATCGATTGGCTGGCGTCGCAGTTTCCATTGGGTTCTGGAATTGGCTTCCAAGCATCTTGAGCGCATATCCCGCGGTTCGGAATGGGGTGAGGTCTCGCGTGTCAAAATCGCTCCGAGGCATCGATTCTGACAGAACACCGAAGTGCCGAACGGCTGCACTATGAAACCCATCCCAGGCGATGGCGCCCTCTTGTGCGGAAAGACCGGCGCTCACCGCAAGGACTTCGAGCATAGATTGGTCTAGATTCACCTGTCCGCCTGAGGCTAAGGTCATCGTCGAAGTCGTGAGGGCTGCTGCCAAGAACGCCCGAACCCGAGGAAGCGCGTTGAGCTGCATCTTGCTCAGTCCAGCCATTGGGGACGCGTTCAGTTCTTCAACCCTTCTTGCAAGTTCTTCAAGGCTCAGACTGTTGTCTCCCGAGAAGGCAGTCGGATCTACAACGCCCCAGCTGGGGTCGAAGTACAGGTTCGGAGAGATGAGAGGAACGGCTCCCAGATGCTCGGAACTCCGAAACAGTACCCTCAGGCTCGCAGGAAATGACAGTGAGCACCACGGGTCCGTCACAAAAGCGATGTCGCTCTGGTTCATATCTGATGCACGAGACGGCTCCGAGAGAGCCCCGTCCTTCCTGACAGCTCGCCCTCGAATCGTGCCAACCACGGACATAGGCAATTCGATTGCCACGACGTAGTTCGAACCATCGCCGTTCACATAGCGCTGAAGTTCGATGGACCGAAGTGGGTGTGCCGAGGGAATCAGGAGCAGACCTTGGCCGGCTACCCGAAGCACCGAAGGGTTCGGCAGTTCTCCTGTTTCGAAGAAGCGAACAGGAGCGATGATCTGGCTGATTAAAAAGCTGTTTAGCGATTCGTTGTCGACGTATAGCAGGAAGGAACTCAGCAGATCTGCCGGGCCATCTTCTCCGCGAACAAACGAACCGGGGTCGGAACGCGTCTCGGCGTGCTTGGGTTCTTCTGGTACACTGGAGGCACCTTTGGCGGCTCTCTTCGCTCTGGACGGGCGCGCTGGACGTGAACGTGACGGTGCTGCAGACGTGTCGCTCGCAAAGTCCTCGGGGGGCAAGGCGATGCTGCCGTGGGGCGGAGTCCGCCTGTCTTCGGTTGGCTGTGGTATGCTTGTTGGCTGAGTCTCTAAGGACTCTGCCGCTGTGCCGCCTTCTCGGATGTTGGCCTCCTGGGGCAGTTCTGCTTCTGCGCTCTTACTGGTCGCAGTTGCCGCTACGGGCGCCACTTGGTCAGGGCCATTCTGGTTCTGGAATATGTCCCCTTCCGCACTTGCTGACCGTTTCTTCCGAAGCATGTGGTCTCCTATGAACTCAATTGGTGCCGTCTTCTAGAGAGATTCTTCATCGACCAGCTGTTCTGTGGAATTCAGCGACTGCAGCTTTTGGACGGCGAACGAAGTGCGTTCGGTAGCAGCATAGACGTACACGAGTTCGCGCTGCGCCCGAGTGGAGGCCACGTACAGTACGTTGCGCGTGAGCTCATTATCAGGGTATCCCCCAAGTTCAGGTATGACAACGAAGTCGAATTCGAGCCCCTTCATAACCATGGTGTTCATGATCTTGACACCCGTCCTGTTGAAGTCGAATTGGTCGTCATGGTCGGTGTCGTAGAACTGCACCGGGACGTTCGCTACCTTGCTGCTGACAGCTGAGAAGTATGCGTCTCTGCTCTTGTTGGAGCGGACAATCACGCCGACCTGCGTGCCTGGATTGTTGTCGGCTATGTTAGCAATGAACTGTGCCGTTGCCCCAATGCCGGACGAGAGAATCAACCTCGGTTTCGGACCGTGCTTAGAGGCCGGAGCAGGAAGATCGCCGGCTTGGCCGACGTAGAAACACTGGGCCACCCTTGAGATTTCTTCGGTATTGCGGAAGTTTCTGGTCAGTGCAAAGACTCTCTGGTCCGCAGAGAAGTAGCTCATGATGTTCTCGATGATTAGCTCATCCGAGTTGCTCAGTATTCGCTGGTGTGGGTCCACGAAGATTGTGGCGTTCTTGGTGAGGAGAGACAGCAGCTTGATGAGACCCGACGGGAGATCCTGCGCCTCGTCGAGGATCAGGTGCTCCCAGTGTTCGACCCGGTCTGCCACCGGTACTGCTTCGACGTTCTTGCAGATGGTGTTCCACCCGGGATCCCCTCCACTGAGAGTCTCCTCGACCGTCAAGTGCTGCGAGAACTTCGGGTTGTACCAGGGAAGGAACCCCCGGTGGTACCATCTCTGCCAGCTGTCAACGCTTGAATTGGCGAGTTTGAGCTGCAGGACGGCCTCTGCCAAGTACTTCCGAAGCGGCTTGTTGAAGATGAGGAACTTGACGTTCGCGGAATCGCCGTCGCTCTTGACACGTGCAGCTCTGTACAGAGCCAAGATGGACTTCCCTGTTCCAGGGGCTCCCCTCACGACGTAGTTGTTGTCGAGTGGAAGATTGTACACAGGTCGCTGTTCGTCACTTGTGAGCTGATCATACGATGGCAAGTGAATCGACATGACTGCCCCCTTGTCGTACTTTCCTACAGACACCCGCCAGAGTGCACCCTAAATGAGTCAGCTAGCACCAAAGGATCTCCAACAGGCGCAGTAGACTTTATTCTAGGGCACTCAGTCATCAAGTCAATGGACTCGGCGCATGCACACTGAAGCGGAAGACATCTTGCGTCATCCCAAGCAGTTGGCAGGATAGTGTTGACATCTCCCCGCGCGGGGTGTCTCTTGTTCCCTCTCGGTTGTTTATGGCACCGGCACTCCGGGAGCTCACTGGTCCGCCGGAGCACTGGCTGACCACCCTAGGGAAGGGCTTCTGGGGACTCACGGTGGAGCATAAGGAGCAATGGATCAAGTTGACTCCCGGTGACATCATGGTACTCCACGCGACAGGCCCATGGAAGGGGCACGATCAGGGGGCCATGCCCAGGGGCATCATCGGCATCGGCATCGTAGGCGGAACCGGAGAAGGACAAGGCTCTCACGGCCTTTCCCTACCGGCCCGAACGGATCGACGAAGCGGCTGCGGCTTCTGACAACCTTGTCCAGTGCATTCAGGCGAAGGACTATCGGATCACGCAGTCACCGGTGGCATCGATCTGCAGAGAGTGCGATCTGCGGCTTCTGTGTCACTCAGAGGGGATCATGGCGGAGGAGGCAGACCAGTGACGGCAACAGCTTCTGTTCTATGTTGTCATAGATTTCTGGCATAGTGCCCCTCCGTCAAACCCAGCCTCAATAGCGCGGACATCACAAGACCATCCTCTGGACAGGTGACATCCTACACACTTCCCGTGGCAAGTGGCAGCAACTGAGCACATGACATCAATCCTACGACTTGGGCTCGTTCTCGATTCTATTCAGCGACATGAATAGACCCTGCAGTCTGGCGAACCGAGCTTTCAGAAACGCTTCGTATCCATCGATATCGCCGGACAAGGCCATAGTCAGTTCCACACGAGACGTGAGAGCATAGTCCAGGTTCTCTCGCTCTTGCTGCTGAGCCTCATCTGTCTTCAGCTTGCCGTGAGCAACTTGTACATCGTAGAACTCGGAAATGGTCATCTCCTTCTTCCTGTTATTGAGCTTCTGGGGAAGAAGCGCTAGATTCCCTACGCAGTTGATCGGCAAGCCCTTGGCTGTGGTGTCCATACTGCGCAGACGTGCCACAGGAGCAAGGTGCTCGACCTGATAGACATGATCCGGAGCGGCGTCGTCATAGGCAGACTGCTTGTGCGCATAGATATATCGAAGAAAGAGCACGTCCTCATTTCTCAGGTTGCGACTCCTCTCCTTCCTACCCAGCTCATTCTCAAACCAGTTTCTAAATGCTTCGGCCCACGCTTCCGCGTAGATCGGCCTCTCATACCGCGACGTCTCTTTCACGAGTTCGTCAACCTGTTTGTCTCCAGTACCTGCCCATACATGCCGAAGAACGTCGAACAGGTAGTGATGAACGAAGTACTTCTCTAGGTATGCCCAGTGATCCTCCCAGCCTGGCTGGATCTCAAGCAATGGAGAGTACTTGGCCCTGAAGCATCGTCCAATCATCGACACTACCTGGAACTCCGTGTGATAATAACTTGGCAGAGTGCCCTTGTCGCTGTCTTTGGCGTTCAACTTCAGACGGGTGATGGGGAGTAGAGCCCCCCTCACCAGCACAATTGAGTCCACCAAGCACTCCTCGAATCTTCCGGTGCTCAGTGTTTTCAACCGGTCTGGCAGCTTGTCCATGTCGCTGATCTTCAACCCGAGACAGGTCGTACAGAGGTTGAATGCGATCGAATCGGTTGTGTTTGGATCATTTGCATCAACCGACGAGAAAATGCCTGGGTACTTCTCTGCGAGCCACTTCCCAAGTCCATACACGTACTCGAACGAGGTCAGTGGAACAAGGGGCGATGCCCAGACCTTGTCATCGGGATCATACCCATCCACCGTCATCCCTTGGTTGATGATAGAGTCATACTTCCTCTTGACGGCGGTCACAATCCCGGCATTCGCAATGTTCATCTCGTGGTGAGACCAGAGGGCTGCGTAGATTTGGTACTTGCTGAGTTGTGTTCCCTGATGATTGAGCCGTGCAAAGATCTCCGGGAGTTCGTGCTCTGGCCCATTATAGATGATGAGAGGAATCTTCAGGTCAGAGATGTCGTTAGAATCCTTAACCTCCTTCAGGAATGGAGCCACGATCTCGCTGTGTACCCGCTTGAAGGCTGCAGGATCGACTTTTGCGCCATATGCATCACAAAGGGCATCTAGCAGTGCATATGCCGAATAGCCCGTTACCTCCTCGAAGCTCGTAAGTCTCCGCACCCAATCACCGATCTTCTGCTGGACATTGTCCCAGGAGGCAGACGGAATACTCAGCTCCTCGACCAGCTCATTGCAGAGCTCAGGTGGGACGTCCGAGTCAAGGAAGTACTGAGTCCTTCGATCCTCGTGGCGTTTGAGCGTGCTCACGCGCTGCAGACCGTCCACGAGCGAGTACTGCTCAAAGCCATCAATGCCCATGCCGCGATTGTAGAGCAACAGAGACCCCGTGGGGAAGCCCTTCGTAATGGACTCGATGAACTTTGCGCGCTGATCGTCAGACCAGACCAAGCTACGCTGGTAGCGAGGGATGATTATCCGTTTCTTTCGCTTGGGCTTGTCAGTGAGACTCTCCATGATCTGACTGACAGTCCACGAGTCTATGTCGCAGTAATCCAGGTTCTTCTGGCCCATGCACGTCCCCCTTTCTGCTATCCCGCAGTCCCGTTCATGTCACATTCCTCGGATACGGGCCCTGCTCTGTCATGGAGTGTTTCAGCGGAGCAGGCTACCCAGATAGAGATACCCTAAGATAGCTCGTAGGTCCACTTCTGTCTAGCCTAGAATCCCAGAACTCTCCGAATTGCGCAGCACGCGACGCTCGTTGACACGCGCAACATCATCCTGGTGACGGATACTAGCCGAGGAAGTGTGCCATGACAGGACTCACCGAATGTCGGTCTCGGCATGTCTGATTTGAGCGAACCAGACTCTGTCAAATGGGTGATGCCGCTCCCGTGACCACTGACGGTACGGCCGAACAGTTGTGAGTTCTACTCTTTGACAAGAAGGCATTTGACGATACCTCCAAGTTGTGGAAAGAGAACACCTATCAGGGTCATTTTCTGCTCTGAATACGGGGCGAAGGTGCCGAGCGCCAGCAAGCTTGCGGTCCTCATCGCCTACCGGAGGGGCAAAGCGTGGAGGCCTGCCAAATCAGGAACACGGTTCGCCAATAAGCAGGCAAACGTCGGGGCCACGACGTGGTTCCACCATCAACCTGAACTCCGTTCAATCATGCGAAATGGTCGGCTCCTCATATGAGCACTCATCGTCTCGTCAGATGAGTTGTCTTGCCTCGAAGAACTGCACTACCGCGGTAGTCTGTACCGAATCGTCAGCGTCGCTCCATTTCCTTTCGGCGGTTCATCGAGTATGACATCACCACCCTGCATGGCTTGTCTCATGACGCTGCAGCAGATCGGCATGCGATGATTTGGCCCCGGATATCCTCCTACCCTCCGGTGCAGGTCGCCAGACGTCACATCGACGTAGCCACCTCGAGCCGAAGAGAAGATGTTGTAAAGTGCGCTTCGAAAGTCGTCTGCATTTGGCATGTGTTCCCCCAGGGACCGATATGACACGTATCTACCGCACATACTAGCTATCTCGGTGCCACCGTCAAACTAGAGTCGCGCCAGCGCCAGGAAGCCTTCTGAGACGTTGCCTCCCTTTGGCTGTATTTGAGCGATTCTAGCCTCATAGCGCAGCACTCGGTGCGCTCGGTGTGTATGGCAAGGGTACAACATCAGAATCGGCTCGAAATCGACATGGCATGTCGAGAATCCTTGACTGCTTCCCGAGAGGCGGGCACTTCTCCCGGGTAGTCTTGACACGCCGACGGCCCGGTGTATCTTATGATTGTACGACGCGGTGATTTACTAAGGCTACTTGCATCCGCGGGTTCTACAAATGTGCTAAACGCCGGGACAGGAGTTGATGTTCTGACCTTGCGTTCTTGGCGCGCAAGGTTTTTTGCTTTTCCTGGACTGCGCTGCAGTCCGGCGGCGATTTATGGCAATTGCAGCCGCCTCACCAACCTGCTAAACACCATGGCTCCCTTGCCATGTCCGTACAGCAGGGGAGCCATTCTGGTTCCCCGGTGAAGCTCGCTGCGCCTGATGACAGAGGAGGCAGTGACATGCACAACGAACCGAGATTCCTCGCTACAGGTCAACAGCTGCGAGGTGACCAGAGATGACCACCCAGGAACAAGGGATTGTCCTGCCGGGACCATGGCCGCATCCGCCAGTGTTCCCGTATCTGGAAACAAGGCTTGTGGCTGCGCTGTACCATGTCATCGTTCTGCCGACCATCAGTGAGGAAGCCCTGCTCACCGTCGCCATCTCGCAAGCACTGGCCAACGACCTGAATACCTGTCTCGTCCTGGCGCCTGACCGCTGCATCTACCTCATGAATGGTCAGTGCCGGCCCTCTGGTGACATCCCCACCAACGGGATCCTCATGACGGGCAGTCTCAAGCCTTCGCGTCGCGTCAGTGCCTGGACGGCAACAGATGCAACGTATGCCACACGGGTGGCTATCTTGGCCGAGTCCATCAGCAGCCATCCCGTCACAGGTGCCATCATGGGCGACCTCACGAAGGGCGGGAGGCCGGCAACTGCCGAGGACCTGCTGCGGCTCTCTGGTCCCAATACAGAAGCTCCGGGAGTCCCAAAGGGGTTGGCACTCTGCCCGGTCTGCCATGAATACCGAGGGGAGTGCCTGGATCCCAGTCCAGTCTTCCAGGACCACGTGATGACCATGCATTGCCTCTGTGACAACGGAAACAGATGTGCACGGTGTGGTGGCCGCCTGTCCGAGCGCAAGCTCAACGCCAACTACTACGAGCCGGCGGATGGCAACATATGGCACGTACCTGGCTTTGCAGCCCTCGGTCACCAGTGTGTTGCTGGGGACGCCATAATGTCCTGAATGAGGGCCGCCAAGAGGAACGGAGGCTGCTGGGCGGCCATGGCACGCGCTACTGGGATGATGCCGCCGAATCGCAGGACTGACATAGGAGAGGAGGCCACGAGATATGAGAAGATGGATACTGGAACGCATCCTGTCGTACATGTACGACATTGAGGCCGTCATTGGCTATCGCCTGACCCCGGATTGCCCCTACATCATCATTGCGACGTTCATCAATCGGAGAGATGCGGAGGTCTTCATGGCCGCCGCGGACAGAAGTGGGGAGATCGGTACCTACACGCTTCTCAACATTGAGGACTAGGAGGTTCCTATGGATAGCACCGCAAAACGTAACGCAGCTTCAGATGACCTGGGTGAGCTGTTCGAGCGGACGGTTGGCGATCCCTGGGACTGGGGCGTTGAGGCGGTCCACCACACGTCCCTGATCATCAAGTACGCAGACGTCGTGACCGATGAACCCAGGGTGGCGAAGATCACCCCGGCCGACGTCATCGACTACTACTGGAACTACCGGGGGAGCCATGGATTCGAGGCTAGTGTCCGTTGCCTCGGCCCCAAGATACTCGGAGACTGGCGCCCCATCGACAACTTGGCACACATGTGCCTGGAATGGTTCAAGGTCTCCTGCCGGTCTGAAATGGAACACGCTGCAGCCAAGCATGGTATGGCGCTCATCTCCTGAGGAGGTGTCATCATGGGAGACCGTATCTCGATTCAGTTCCAAACTGGTCATGAACGTAGCGTGACGTTGTTCTCACATTGGGGTGGTGAGACGATGCCCAGATACGTCCTGCAGTTCGATACAGACGTGCTCAGGAAGTGCAGGGGGGACAGTTACCCCCTGGACCGCATGGAACCGAACACCGTCATGGTAGCCTTCCTTGCCTGGCTGTTTCGTGGTCCGGAGAACGACGAAGTCCCGACTCATGACTACTACCTCGGGAAGAATAGAAGCGACGGCGACAATAGCGACAACGGCAACTACGTCTATGCGTGCGTTCCGGACAAGGGCATCATAGCCATAACGATCGAAACAGAAGACTGGACCACGCACGTTTGGACCGCCAAGGAGGCACCAGAGGTCCTGGAAGAGCACAGGGGGAACCATGAGTGAAGAAGGCAAGCCATACATCCCTATGAACAGTTCGGCAAAGCTGATGGTCGAAGACGAGGAAGAGAAGATCGAGCGTCAGAAACGCCTGGATCTCGTCGAGCTCGAGATCACCAAGATTCGGACTCTTCCCGCAGGGTACTGGCCTGACGAGTGGCGGAAGCATCTGGGCAGACTCTCGACCTGTGGTGTTGCGCTTCTCCGGCTCATGAAGGACGAGGAGCAAGCACACGCGTTCGACAAGCGTGCCTACGAGGCCGTCGATGCCATCGAGAAGATATTCCGGGAGATGGAATCCGCCAACTTCACCATAACCAACGTCTCCAGGTGAGGCCGCAGGATACCGGCGACAAGAAGCCGCCAAAAGGGGACTAGGTTATGCTGCAAGGGAAGAAGACACTGGAGCACTATCTGCGCCTGGCGGTGAAAAAGGTGGCGGTATAGATCGACGCTTCCGATGTCCAAGATGTCTGATGAGCAAGCCACTGCTCGATCTGTTCTGCCTGCTTCGCTGCCAGGAACAAGGCCTCGCTGAAAGTGGTTGGGACGGTAAGCGCCGGTGTCGCCGTTGGGACCGTATAGGTTCCATGCTTTCTGATCTCCGGGAGGACCGTGCCAGTGACCCACAGCCGGAAGTACTTGGCCTCCTTCTTGCGGCTCTTGAAGATGAGCGCGTAGAGGCCCGATTCGCTAATGACAGTCATAGACTGCTGTCCACCAAGGGTACCCACAATAAGGGTACCCTTTTCAGAGTCTTCAAGACCGCGAAGGGCATGTTCTGCATCCCTGAACTCCAGGAGGTCGCTCAGGTCCTTTGCCACGAACCATGGTTCACCGTCCTTGGTCACCGTCCGTATCTGCTGCTTGTTGTACTTCCAGATCTGTAGATCGTTGCTCATGTCACACCTTGAAGCGCTTGATGCTGTGGCGGCAGTTCTTGTCGCGCTCCTTGAGCATGCCATGGCGATGTCCGGGCTGCATAGGGTGTCGGTAGATGCCGGAAGAGACGTCCTTGCTGAACTTGTCTCCGACGATCTGGTGGCTTACTCCGCCTGCCGACTGTTCCAGTTCCAGGTACGCACGCTGGGCGACAATCCGGCTCTCCTTATCGTCACTCCATTTCGCGAGGACCCAGGGAATATCGGCAAGACGGGCGCTCCAGAAGAGCCAGGCACGCTCGACAACGGCTAGCGCTTGGCTGGCTACGCTAGCCACGGATGCAACGTGCTCTCTCGTCCGTACCTCCAGGAGAGCTTGACAAATATGGAAGGCACGACATAATCATCATGCAAGAAACTGCGGTGAGTTTCCTTTGGTCTTGCTCCGCGTTATAAATGTGCGAATGGGCAGGGACAACATAGTTCCTGCGGGGCCTTGTACTTTGGTGCGAGGTCTTTTTTTGTGGTATGACCTGGCGCCTGAGGGCACCAGGTTTTTTGCTTTACTTGGACTGCAGTGCAGTCCGGCGGGAGTTACGGTACTTGCAGCCGCCTTACCAACTAGCTAAACGCCGTGGCTCCCGTGCCGCTACGTTTAGCACGGGAGCCATTTCGGTTCCTGGTGACGGCTGGCATCGCCTGAGGAACACGGAGGATAAAGATGAACGACGACAGCTTGGAAGTGCAGTCACAGGACAGGGCCGTTTGGGAACAACCGGTCGTGTTTCGCTCGAAGCGCCTCAGGAGCGATGAGGTACTCGATCGGTATTCCGCACTATGCGGGACGCATGTCTCTGGGGACTATCAGGCGTTGAGGACCGACGTCGTCAGGACGGCCGTCAAGGAATCAGTCGTTGCCAGTATCACGATCGACAAGTTCGGGGATGGCCCGGGCATCCGTGGTGAGGGGAGACCCAAGGAGGAAGAAGGAGAACTGAGAGGGGAAACCTTAAGGAAGAGGAACGTGCAGAGGATGCCAGGAGATACGGGATGGGGTCAGGATACTTGCTGTACTGGTCTGGGCGTTCCTGTTGTTGGGCCCTGGCACCCGCAGGGCGACCAAGTGCTCTGCCCCGGATTGACCTGGTGGCCAATATGAGTTGGTCCGCTCTTATGGCCGTTTCCAGGGATCATGGCATGGACAGACCATCCTCTGCGTTGAGGATCAGCTTCTCCTTGGTCGACATCTTCACCGAAGAAAGTTATCCACAGGCCTCTCTGGAGGCCGCTTGCAGACTATGTCTCCAGACACCAAGAATGCCACGTTCGAAAACCGGGGTTTATGCTGCTGGAATGGCCAAGCTATCGCTAGATTCTATCAGTATGTGCGGGTTTTGGCTATGTTCGCTTTCGACCGAGAATGCACATGTCAATGGATCATGTGTTCGAGCACAATCGGTGCAACGGGGCAATGCCGTGTCGGCACGAGCGTATTCAGAGCGCGTACACCGGCTCAAGGTGATCATGAGTATGGCCAGAGTGAGCCTCGGAAGCTCGATATGCGAACTGTCAGGTCGAAACAGATCCCGCCCGCTGAGGCCAGAAACGGCCTCCGGGAGTACCCTCAGGACTTCGCCGATAGCTGCCCGAGCGAAGACTGAGTATCCATGGCCCGGGGACTACCCGCATAGCCATTCTCCATCTGCCGCCCCCCTCGTCGATCCTCTTACGACGATTAGAAGTACAGAAATGAGCTCGTCCCTGAGAGGGCTGTTGTGAAGATCGAGGGTCCGTTCGTCCAGGTTCCCTTTGACCTCTTCCGTGGGAATGCCAAGCTGGACATCTATGCGAAGATGGTCTGGATAGTCCTTGAGAGCCGCATCGATGACGACGGGCTATGCTGGCCATCCATCAAGTCGATAGCAACGGATGCCGGGATCTGTGAGCGGATCGCTTATCGAACGATCGGTCTTCTCAAGAAGAACGGCTGGCTCAAAGTAAGGTCGCGTCTGGGGAGGCCGTCTGTCTATCGTCCAATCATTCTGAAGGTCCCTTGTCTACTGAAAAGTGGGGACGTTCCTGTGCCGTCGCAGAATGAAGACTCCGTGCAGTCTTCCAGCACAACCTCTGCACCACATGCAGGCGTATGCCCCCAGAGCAGCATCCATACCGATTCCACAGGGGGACCCCTGCAGGACGCGCAGACTACCTCTGCAGCACATGCAGACGATCTACATCCAGTATCTATATCCAAGAAGACTCCCCCTACCCCCAAAACCGCAACCAAGAAACCAGGCAACTACTCCTGTGTCTTCGACTACGACGATGGTTCCTGGGTTATGACGAATTCCGCCCGGCGCAAGCTCGAAAGTGATTGGCCAGACCTTGACCTCGATGTTGAACTGAAGAAATCGGCAGGGTGGGCGCTGGACAATTCTGCAAAGCCCATCAAGAACGGTCTCTCTTTTCTGTCTCGTTGGCTGTCGAAGTCTACCTGCCAGCGAAGGAAACAAACCGGGGTCGAGCAGGACTTCTACGGCAAGAAATATCGGATTCGTGTGGGTGATGACAGTCAAGAGTCACCGTTGGACGATGTTTCCCAGAGGAAACAACCGAAGGTCCTCGCTGAAATTCGTGATGCACTAGCAAAGGTGAGTGGCGATGAGTGATCTGACTATTGTTCCGAACGATTTCAACGCTGAGCAGGCAGTTCTGGGCCAGTGGCTGTCGGACGACTCCAAGCGGACCTCGTTCTTGCTCCATCCTGTCCCCCCTGAAGCGTTCTATTGGGAAGAGCACGTCTTGATTGCCTCAGCGATTCGGAAGCTGGCCGGTGAGTCTAAGCCAGCGGACCCCGTAACGGTTGCTGCTGAACTGGAGAGGGTGCACAAGCTGGATTACTGTGGGGGAATCGCCTACCTGAGGAAGCTGGTGGAGAACACCTGCACGAGAGAAAACACCGCGTACTACGTCGCCAACGTTCGCGATATGAAGAGACGCCGAAACGTCATTGAGGCGGCGAGAGATGCATTTGACCAGGGGTTCAATCTTGCACTTTCCACAGCCGAGGTGAGGTCCACCCTATCTGCTGCCCTGGCGGATGAGTTCGAGCAGAAGGACAGGACGTTCATGGATATTGCCCAGGAAGGGATGAGCCAGTTCGAGGAGCAGGAGAAGACCCGTAGTTCCTGGGCGACGCCTCGAATCGAGTACATCAGTTCCATCCTTGACGCCTTTCGGCCCGGTAGAGTCGGGATTATCGCTGGGCTGCCGGGAACAGGCAAATCCAGCATTGCGGCTTGGTGGGTCCTGAAGAACGCCATGCACGGAATTCCCTGCGCGTTCATTTCCTTGGAGATGGACCGCCTGCAAATCTTCAACCGTCTGATTGCCGAAGAGACGGGATTAGAGAACGAGCACATCGACCGCTGTCAGTTGACTGACCCGGAACAATCCCTCTACGCGAAGGCGGCCAATGGAATCGCAGAGTATCCCATTCGGATTATTGACGACTGTCCGGCGACTGAAGATGAAGTCCTTGGTGCAATCCAACGAGCTGCTGCGATCCATGGCTGTCGGTTCATCGTCGTTGACTATCTTCAGTTGGTCTATGCTGCTGGCAGGGGGTTGAGCCGGAACGAGGAGTTGTCGCGGTTTACTGCGAGGTTGAAGACTGCGGCAAGAGAATTGAACGTCTACATCCTCGAAGTCTCCCAGTTGTCCCGGGATTCCGTTAAGGAAAGCCGGAAGCCAAGGCTCCAAGACCTGAGGGATTCTGGCGGGTTGGAACAGAACGCTGATGATGTACTCCTGTTAAGTGAGACAACCGATTCGACGCCGGAGAAGGCAAACATCCTTTGTGATGTCGCGAAGCATCGCTCTGGTAAGAGGGGCGTCTGTGTTTTGACATTTGACAAGCAGTGCCAGAGATGGAGTTCGACAGGTGGCGCGCCCGCTCTCGAGGAGGGGAAGCATGGCCGGGCGTAGAGCCTCTGATTGGGAAGCCTTGCGGACGGAATACACCACCCGTGGAGACGACATGCCGCTCGAGTTCCTGGCAACTTCAACTGGTGTTTCCCTGGAAGTCCTCTCCCATCGAGCGAAGGCGCAGAACTGGGGATCGGTACAGGCTTTCTATCGTGCGCACATGGAGTGTGTTCAGGAGACCGATATTCCGGAACGCAGGAGCGCCCGCCGTGTTTGAATCTCTGTGGACCATGGCTGGACCGAGGGCACCTCACTGCGAGGGTGAAGGTCAGCCATGAATCGGCAGCCCAAGTCCGAACTCAGCGAAGGCCTTACTGAGTTTCTGCTGGCCGTGATTGTCCAGGAAAGCAGACGAAGTGCGAGTGTCGTAGGGCTGGTGTGTGGAAGCGACGGCCAAGATGCACCTATCATGCTGGAAGTGGAACCCGTCTCTACGAAAGTCTGTATGGAGAGGCGATTGGTCGATGCAACCAAGTCTTAGCATGATCACGAATCAGGCGAGTCATCGTCTGAAGTGACACAGGAATACATACGATAATGCGGGTGTGCTCTGGGGAAGATGGACAACGAGGCGCTAGCGGGTTTGTCACCATGCATGAGTGTTTCTCCAGATGGGCATAGGTATTGCACTACTGTGGAATGCCAGATATCCTTGTTCAGAGCAAGGGTGGTCTGTTCCACATGATGACGCAGGGAGGGATTCTGCATGAGTCCGCTATCGACTGAATGGGCTTCCACAATGCATGCTAAGGGGACGGATGGCAAACGATGTGCTGTCTACACCCGAGTAAGCACGGCGAGCCAGGTGGACGATGGCGTCTCTCTCGAGTTGCAGAAGGAACGGCTTGAAGCGTATGCGAAGGCGTACGGATGGACGATCACGAAGTACTACGAAGACGCGGGATTCTCCGGTTCGACGACAAAGCGGCCAGCACTCCAGAGCATGATGGAGGACGCCGAGAACCGGGAATTCGATCGCATCCTTGTCTACAAGATCGACCGGCTCTCAAGGAGCGTATCGGACTTCTACAAGATGTCTGACAAGCTGGCGGACTGGGGCATCGGGCTTGTCTCGACGACTCAGCAGTATGACAGCTCCACTGCGCAGGGGAAGCTGATGCAGAACATTCTCTTGAGTTTTGCGGGCTTCGAACGCGACATAGTTGTCGAACGCACTCGGGACGCTGAGGCGAGACTGAAAGAGCAAGGTAGACTTGTCTGTGGGCCCGCCCCATATGGTTTCAGACATGAACACAAGAACCTGCTGTATGACGCAGAGACACTCCCGGTAGCCAAGGAGATCCTTCGCAGGTCTACCTCTGGTGAGCCTGAACGGGAACTCGCGCGGAGCCTCGGTCTAACGCGGGACCAGGTTCGGTCGGTACTGCATAACCCGCTGTTTGCCGGGAAGATCGCCTATGAGAAGCGCGGCAAGCAGGGCACTCGTCTTCCATACGACAAGTGGATGTACGTCAGCTACCCGGGCATCGAGCCGATTCTCGATTTCGATGAATGGTATCGCCTGCAGCAAGAACTTGGCATGCGTTCTGACAGGAGTGAGGGGCTCACGTTGCCCCTCTTTGGTAGGATGATCTACTGCACGAAGTGCAAGCATCTCCTGAGCGCTCATGGGAGCTCGAAGTGCAACAAGACCGAGTATGCGTGCCAGAGCGCAGGAAACGGGCAGAAGGCCTGTGGAGCTCAGTTATTGGAACACAACCTACTTCCAGTGTTTGTCAGCAAGCTCAGCGAGGAGCTTCGCCACTTCGTGCCTAAGTTCGATGGTACCGACCGGCTGATCGAGATGGATAGGAAGATCGCCAAGTACGGCAGAGACATAACTCAGCTCGAGGGAAGACTTGCCATTCCGGAGGTTTCCGTTGAAAAGGTGAGAGACCGCATTGCCGTGCTTAGGACGTTGAAGCATGAAGCACTGCAGGAACGGGCGGAAATCGGGAAGGGAAAGGCGCAGTTGGATGAGGTGAAGAATGTGCTGGCGAATTTCGAGCCATTCTTTCACAGTCTTGACCGAAAAAGCCAGCTGGAAGTCGTGCATCGATTCGCGAGACGCATCGACTTGGGAGTTACTAACATAGTTATCCACTGGCGGTTCTCGGAAAATGAGTGTCAGGTGCCTCGGCTGGAAGTCAGTCCCAGAACGAGAAAGACAGGTGTAAGGGGTCGAGTGGTGGAGATAGGGGCCTCTGACCCAATATGCGTCCACATACGTCCCGAAAAGCAAGCACTTCTCAGCGTCCTCCGCGAATCTGTTCGAGGCTCTTGCCAGGAACCATCTGTTCGTGTCAGGAAGCAGCGGAAAGCACTACGACATAGAACGGCTACGAGGTGAGAGCATCGCCAATCAGGTTCAACTCCCGGAGCGAGAGTTCAATTGCCGAGAATGCGGTTCNATTTCTGGCAAGGCTGGATCACCATGAGACGTACGACAGCNCGTTGAATTGAAAAGCCGGATCAGATTCGCTGATCCGGCTGTGACATAGACTGCGTTAGCTGTTTTTCGGTGGTTAGAAGATGTTCGCCTGAAAGAGATCGATAGAAGGAAGGGAGATGGCCCCCGGAGAACCAGGTGTCTTGAGCGTAAAACCCTGTTGCCCGTTTGCGTCGAAGCTTGTCACTGAAGTCTTGTCAGCCCTGAGACTTCCAAGCACTGTTCCAGATGCGTCCACCGCATAGTATATGCCATTCCAGTTCACATCGGGGTACCAGATGATCAACGTCCCGCCATCGCCGGCCAGTTGTGCCTGAAGGGGTCCTACAGTTTGTTCACTTGTTGGGCCTTTACTGTAAAGTTGGGAGAGCAGTATATTGATTTTCTCTGGCAAGGTTATTGAGGGCAAGGCCGCTGCCGTATCAATGCAACCGATTTTCGTGTGACTGCGAGTGAAATAGAGGAGTGATCCGACCCTGGCGAAACTTGGATCCTGACCAGCAAAGAAGCCTCCATCGAACGCGGATGCATCGCCGCACCGTACCCAGGATGTTGTTCCATTGCTTATGCGAAGAAGCCAAAGCGAGAATGGTTTGGTAAACGCCTTGTCCTGTGGTGCCTCAAAGA
>JGI24130J36418_10000088_pt1 | contig 24105 bp, 25 predicted proteins | sample BarGraNGADG00212_FD_36418 | JGI IMG/M metagenome (IMG submission 36418)
GACGGGCGTTGCCCTGCGCGCGAGGTGTTGTTGGCTGCGCGTTTTCGGAGTCTCAGCCCGATGCGGCATGAGAAAACCAAACACCAGAGCCTCCGTCAAACGCCGGTTCACAACGCCGCCGTGCTCCACCTTCGCACAGGCGGCGGCAACTGCTGGGACTGCAAGGGTGTCATCCGTTCCCGCGACAATGTCTCCTTGGTCCTTCATCTGACCAGCGCCGGTGGCCGAGTCGGGTTCGCCCACTATCGGTGCCTTTCCCCCAGGTGATCGATGATCGCCGAAATCGTCGAGCCGCCGTTCGGTTGAACCAATACCTCTCCGAAGTGTCGAGCGACGTACAGGGCTTCGTCGCCGTTCGCAACCACCCAACCCCGCGAGGCATGCTGGGGCGGGCCTCAACCGGTCGCTGGAATTAGCTCAGCCAGTTTCTCACAGGGCTTGAGCCAGTTCAGCGTCTCTCGGGGTCGTCCGTTGAGCATGCGTTCGATCTTGTCGAGATCGGCTCGGGTGTATGTCCGCAGGTCCGTCTGTGTTCTCAACTGAGTCATGGCAACGGCGTCGGCGAACGCCTTCGATGGTAGTCGAGGCGATCGATGCTCTCTCCAAGGTCTCTGGTGAGGGGGTGGTCGCGTTTTCGGACACTACGCGCGGAGATGGACTCCCATCTGGGATCGAGCGCCGCGATCGACGTTCTGGTGCCCTTCAACGCACCAGGCAACATCGCCGCGGCGACTGCAACCAGCACACACGGCATGCCCCCGAACCGAGCGGTTGGCATGTGACTCCCTCTGCGCGCCGCTACTCCACGGCGGCGGTTGCTTGTTCTGCCTCCCCCAGGTAGCGATCAAGGACCTCCTGTCGCGCCTCGTGCGCCGGGCCGGACCACCCGACTCGCCCTCGCCTAAGGATCACGCAGTGGTCGGCCAGCGACAGTGCCCGGTGCACGAACTGTTCGATGAGCACAATGGTGATGCCGCTTTGGCGGGCCGCATCGAGGCTCTGGAACACCGTCTCCGCCACCATCGGCGCGAGCCCGAGGGACATTTCGTCGGCGATAATGAGCCTCGGGGGGACCGCCAGGGTCCCCGCCAGGGCCAGCATCTGCTGCTCGCCGCCTGACAGGCTTCCGGCACGCTGCATACGCCGTTCGCCGAGCACCGGAAAGAGCTCTATGGACCGGTCGATGGCGGCCGCTCGCTCGCTCCTATTCTCTTGGCCAACCGCCATTCGCAGGTTGTCGATCACGGACAGGCCAGGAAAGATCCCGCGGCCCTCGGGGATGTAGGCGAGACCGAGCTTGCGGATGCGGTGGATCGGCCACCCGTTGATAGCAACCCCGTCGAATAGCACTCGGCCGCCTGCCGCAGGAACGAGACCCGAGACGGTGCGGGCCAGCGTGCTCTTGCCCGCGCCGTTGGCTCCCAGCACCGCCGTCACCGATCCCTGCTCCACCTCCAGGGACACGGCGAACAACGCTTGGAAAAGCCCGTAACGAACATCAAGGCTGTCGACCCGCAGGAGCAACTCGGTCACCGGTTCACCTGCGCACCAGCTGCTGGCGGACTGCCTTCGTCGCCCAGGTACGCTGACCTGACCACCGTATTGCCATGGATCTCTGCGGGGGTGCCGGAGGCGATCAGCTGGCCGAAATCGAGCACAAAGATCCGGCTCGAGAGGGAGAGCACCGTGGCTACATCGTGCTCAACCATCAGCAACGACACCCGGTGCTCGTCGTTGTCTACGACTCGTCGAAAGGCTGACGCCACGTCTTCGGACTCGCGCATGTCCAAACCGGAAAGCGGCTCGTCGAGCAGCACTACATCAGGGCGGGTGGCTAGCGCCCGCGCGATCTCGACCAAGCGACTCGTGCCAAGGGGAAGTGCAGCGACCGTTGCCTGGGCCACGCGGGTCAAGTTGAGCAGTTCCAGTAGCGCATCGACCCGCTCGTTCTCGGAACGGGACGATGCCAGCAACGATCGCGGGCTCAGCATGTCGCTCCACAACCGTCGGCGCGCAAAACGGATCCGGTCCGCCAGCACCAGATGCTCCCGTACGGTCAGTCCCATGAACAGTTCGGGTTGTTGGAACGTCCGAGCCAACCCCTTCCGGGCGCGGAGCTGGGGGCTGGCGTGGGTGACGTCCTCGCCGCAGAGGTCCACCCGGCCGGCAGCGGGGTGCAGGAGCCCCGAGAGCACGGCGAACAAGGTGGACTTGCCCGCCCCGTTGGGGCCCACCAGTCCCACGATGGCGCCCGGCGGCACCTCGAGACCGACGTCGGACAGCGCAACCAGGCCACCGAAGCGCACGGTCACCCCCGTGGCGGCCAGCACGGGCCGCACCGGAACCACCGGGTCGTGTGCGTGCTCGCCGATGTCGGCCGGGGTGCCAGAGGGTGCGGGGAAGGTGCTCAAGAGGAGACCTCCTCGACCACCGGCGTTGCATCGCCCGTGCCGCCCTGAGCCGCGACCCGCACACCGCCGGCGGCGGCCGGCTCGCCCGGCAGCCTTGGTCGCCGCCGGTTGGCCACGCGCAGCAGCCACCGTCGGAACAACTGTCCACCCCGCGCCAGGGTCCCGTCGGGGAACTTGGCTGCCGTGATAGCCCCGAGCCCGAAGAACACAGGTAGGATCTCGGCCGTCCAGTTCGGAAGATAGGCCAGTGCCAGTGCCGGCAGCATGACGAATAAGAGACCGGCAACCAGTGCGGCGACGTTGGAGCGTACGCCGACTGTCACCAGCACGACGAGCCACACCACTCCGAGGAAAGTGGCGAAATTGCCCGGCTGGGCGGAGGTTTGCGCCGCGACCAGAAAGCCCCCGCCGATGCCTGCCACCAAGGCGCCCAAACCGGCCACGATGATCTTCATCTGTACAACGCTGATGCCGAGCGTGCGCGCTCCGGGCTCGCTCCAGCGGACCGCATTGAGCGCCAGCCCGGTGGTTGAGCGCCGGAGGTTGAAGATGAATAGCGCTGCGATGACGAACGCCACCAGGCACAGGTAGGCGAAGCCGAGGTCCGAAGCTGCGAAGCCAGGCCGTGCCATGTTCACTCCCAACCCCTGGTTCTGGAAGATACCCATGGTAAACACCAGGTTCTCCATCAATAACCCGAACGCCAGGGTGACTAGCGCTACGTAGAGGTCGCCCAAGCGGATGGTCAGGAATCCGATGATGAGACCCATTGGCAGCGCCACGAGGCCACCGGCGACAATTGCCACCAGAACCGGCCATCCATGATTGGTGGCCAGCTGCGAAGCGGTGAGCGCTCCGACCCCGGCGAAGGTGATCTGGCAGAGCCAGATCATGCCCCCTTCACCCGTCACGAGGGTGAAGGACAAGAAGATGATTCCGTAGGCAAATGCCTGTGCCAGCAGGCCCACCCAAAATCCCTGAACAAGCATCGGCAGACCGAATGCCGCCGCCATGAGCGCCAGCGGGCCGGCATACTTGCCGATCAGGCCGACGGATCCGCTCTCGAGCGCGCCAGCGGTCGAACCGGCCAGTCGGCTCCCGCCTTGGGGGATGATGGCCAGGTCCAGCGCACCGCCCACTCGCTCGGTCTCACTGACCCGGCCGCCGCGCACCAGGTTGTACACGAGAAACACCGCGATGAACATGAACGGTACGGCGTCGATGATCTCCGTGGTCCAGCTACTGGCCGGCGGGAGGTAGCGCTGGATGAGCGAGGTCACCACGCCCATGGCCAGGCCTACTCCGACGGCGATCGGCAGGCTGCGTAGTTTGGCTGCGACGACAGCGGCGAAGGCGGCCGCGATGAGCAAGGTAAAGTTGCCGGCGCTCAGGCCGATGATCGGTGCGGCCAGCACGCCGGCCAGCCCGGCGAAGAACGTGCTCACCGCCCAGACCCCGACGGAGACGGCATTGGCACTGGTGCCAGAGAGAGCAGTCTTGGCGGGCGAGTCCACCATGGCCCGCACTTTCAGCCCGACGTCCGTGTAGCGCAGAACCGAGGCACCGAGGACCACCGTGGCGGCGACGCACACGTACACGATGATCTGGTCCATCGTCACCGGTACGCCCAAGAAGACGAAGACCCTGACAGGCTCGGGGGCGAGGCCGGGCGCCTTCAAGATGGCCTGGCTGCCGAAGATCAGGGTAGCGATGGCGGGGATCGCGACGAGGAGCCCCAGCGTGGCCACCACCTTGATCAGCGGTGAGGAAAGGCGCAGGAACCGAAAGAGCGCGAAGTAGAGGAAGACGCCGATGGCCGGGCTGACGAGCACGATCGACACCACGGCGGCCGGGACGATGCCCCAGCTCTGCTGGACATGCAGGTAGTAATAGAAGCGCGCCACAAAAAAGGCCAGCGCACCGAAGGCGAAGTTCAAGATGCCCGACGAGACGTAGGTGATGACCAAACCGGCGGAAGCGATGGCGTAGATGCCGCCTAGCACCAAGCCAGCGATCACGTATTGAAGCATGCCGAGCGTCCCCCTTATCCTTCGTCGGTGCACAGTACCTCGGTGCGCACCTGCACCTACCGGTCTGGATGCGGTCCAGCCTTCCCCGGATCGGTCGCACGATTGCTCACGGTACCGTTGGTCACTCTTCGGTCTCGCATCTCGGCTACGAGCCAATTCCGTTGGCCGGACGTGCCCCCTTAGCTGCCAGCGGGGCGGCTACCCCTGAGGAAACTTCGACCGCGTCCTTCCGACCACTCCTGTGCGCTCGTGGCGTCCGAGCTACTGGACACACGCGGATTGAGCATAGGGTACCCTACCGGGAGAGAAAGGTGGTTTTCGTGCAGAAGCGTCATCTGGGAGTCTCCGCGGTCGTGGCCGCTTTGCTCGTACTGGTACCAAGCTGTGGTAGTTCCAACTCCAGTTCGAGTGCTACGCCTAGCAACGCGTCGGGATCGAATTCGCCGATCAAGATCGCTCTGATCACGTCAGAGACGGGGATAGCGGCTGCCGAGTTCCAGACCTCGCCTCAGGGCTTCCTCGCCCGCATCGACCTGCAGAACGCCGATGGCGGGGTAAATGGGCACAAGATCGTGCCGATCGTGATCAACGACCAGGGCAGCCTGACGACTGTGGCCACCGCGGTCCAGCAAGCGATCTCCGAGGGCGTCATCGGCATCGTGAGTGACACCCCGTTCTTCTTCGGCGCCTACAAGAACGCACAGCAACAGGGCGTGCCGGTCACCGGCGGCAGCTTCGACGGTCCGGAGTGGGGCGAGCAGCCCAATACCAACATGTTCGCCTCCGACACTGGGAGCATCGATCCTGCGTATCCCGTCAACGACGGTATTGGCAAGTTCTTCGAGGCTCACGGTGGCACGATCGTCGGCAGCTACGGCTACGGCATCTCGCCTAGCTCAGCCCGCTCAGCGATCGGCACCGCCGATTCGTCGGAACGCGCCGGCCTGAAGGTGGGTGTGCTCGACACCTCAGTCCCCTTCGGGGGCGTCGACTTTACGACCGAGGCACTCACGGCCAAATCGAAGCACGTTGACGCCGTTTACGGTGGCATGGACAATGACTCCAACTTCGCACTCGTCACCGCGATACAACAAGCGGGGGTGAAGCTGAAGGTCGCGGACTTCCCTACCGGATACCAGCCCGACATCATCCACACGCCGGCCTGGCAGGCGGTGCAGGGCGTGTACTTCACCGCCGAATTCCGGCCCACTGCCATTCCCAATGCCGGCACCGAGCAGATGGCCGCGGCGCTGCAGAAGTACCAGCAGCGTTCCCCGTCCAACTTTCCGACGTACAACATCTACGAAAGTTGGCTGGGGGCCGATCTCATGATCAAGGGCCTCGAATTGGCGGGCAAGAACCCGACACATGCCGCAGTCATCAAAGACCTGCGCCAGGTCAAGGCCTACACCGGCAACGGCCTGCTACCCGTCAGCATCGACTATTCGACGATTTTCGGTCACAACACGTCGGAGAGCTGTGGCTGGTACATGCAGGCGGAGGAGATCGGCTTCGTGGCAGCCAGCCAAACGCCGATCTGTGGTCGGAACATCCCGGGCACGTCCACCGCGTCCTCCTCGTGACCCCATTGCCGCCCGAAGGAGTGGCGTAGGGAGCTGGCTCAGTGGGGCCGGTGCGGCGGCTGGGCGTACACCCGTCGGTTTCCTGGTGGGTGCGTAGTCCACCTCGCCTGGGCGTCGATCTCCCAATCGCCCCTACCCACGGCACACGAACGCCACCAAGGAAGGACAGCGTCGCAGCCGATCTCAACCAGTTCTCTGCGTAGGGTTAAATTCCAGGTGGACGGCGTGGATGAGGTTTTCGGCCCTCACGTTACGGGGTTGAACGCCTTCACCAGCAAGCCCGCCGGGTACCCTCGAGGAGGACCCCGCCGCAAGTCGGGTTCAGTGAAACAAGGAGCACCTTTATGGACAACGACGGTATGGACAACGACGGCACCGGCGTCCCAGCAGAGAGCCCACTAGCATCGCCGGTCGGTGCCAGTTCCTGGGAGCGTGAGATATTCCATCACTTGACCGAACACATTGGCCGAGAAAAGGGCCTCCTCGAAGAGTACGTGAACGCCGCCAGGGAGACCGAGTCCAAGGCGCTTGGATACCTAATCAACTTGCTAGTCGAAGATGAGCGCCGCCATCACCGCCTCTTCAAACAGCTTGCGCAGTCGCTGAAATCCAGCGCAGAGCTAATGCCAGAGGACTCGGTAGTGCCGAGAATGGACTTCCACAAGGAGAACAGGGAGAAGGTTTTGGAGGTGACAAGGCGCCTCTTGAATCGCGAAGAAGACGACTTGCGCGAGCTAAAGCACTTAACAAGGGAGCTGAGCGATGTGAAGGACACGACGCTCTGGGGGTTGCTCGTGGAACTTATGGAACGTGACACGGACAAGCACATTGCAATCCTGCGCTTTGCCCGTAAACATGCCGAGCATCCCGTTTTCTGAGCCTGGATCCACCGATCGGCGACCTGATGACAGAGGTTCGTATATTACAGTGACACATTCGTCACAGCTTGAGACCGCCGTGCCGCAGGAAGGCGAAGGACAGCTCCGCGTCGGTGCCGATGCGGTCGAGTCCCTCTTCTGCATAGCCCACCACCTCTTCGATCGTGTCGGGACACAGGTTGGCCAGTTCGCTCGACTTGAGGTCGCCCTGATGAGCGCCACTGGGTTGAGGTCGTACCCGTAGCCGGGGGGACCGTTGAGAGGTGATCCACGCCTTCATCACCTTGGAGCAGTAGCAAGGGCATGCCGTTCTAGATCAGCGTGAGCTTGTCTCCGCCGAGGTGTGCATGTAGATCTGCCCGCTCGCGTCAGCCACGCATCCCCTCCTCTCCGCTCCCCGGGTCTTCGCTCCCTGCATTCCCCGTCGCGTCGGGTGCCCGTGACCACCAGGCGAGCGACGGCATACATTGCCCTCAGTTGGACCGGGAGGGAGACGGGTTGTGACGGACCTCGTCGAACGGCTTGTCCTTGTCGGCGGCGTACTCCCGGGGCATACCGAGCACGCGCTCGCTGATGATGTTGCGCTGCATCTCGTTGCTGCCGCCGCCGAGGCTGCCACCCTGCCGCATCAGGTACTCGACACCTTGCAGACCGGCGGGATCGCCGGGCAGCCATGCACCGGCCCGTGCGCCGCAGATCTCGAGGGCGATGTCGAAGCGGCGCTCCGAGTTGGTGGCGGCAAAGAGGCGGGGGAGGGAGCCGGCCGGACCGGGGAACACCCCGGTCCGGGTCCCCGTCGCCACCCGCTCGATCAGCTGGGCACTCACCAGGTCGTTGGCCCGGGCTTCGGCCACCAGCTGGCGGACCCGGGGCTCTCCTTCCGTGCCGGTGGCGCGCGCCAGCTCGATCAGGTCGCTGCGTCCGCTGCCGTGCTCGCCGCGATCTCCGTCGCTTCCGCTGGCGTAGGGCGAGCCACCGCCCACGGCATCCCGCTCGTGGGAGAGGAGGCGGGAGGCGACGGTCCACCCGTCATTGACTTTGCCCAGCACGTTCGCAGCCGGGATGGGAACGTCGTCGAAGAACTCCTGGCAGAACTCGTTCGATCCGTTCACCATCTTGATCTGGCGGACGTCGATGCCCGGCTGATGGATCTTCACGATGAAGCNGGTGAGGCCCCGGTGCTTCGGTGCATGGGAATCGGTGCGGGCCAGACACAGCGAGTAGTCCGCCCGGTAGGCACCCGAGCTCCAGATCTTTGATCCGTTCAGGATGAACACGTCACCGTCGCGGGTCGCCCGGGAGACCAGCCCGGCCAGGTCCGATCCCCCCGACGGCTCGGAGAGGAACTGCACCCACAGCTCGGCCCCCTCCAACATGGCCGGGATGTGACGCAGCTTCTGTTCCTCGGTCCCGAAGTCGAGCAGGGTGGCGGCGAGGATCCCGAAGGTGGGGACGTTCAAGAGGAGCGGCATCTGGTAACCGACGGCCTCCTGGGTGAAGGCGGCCTGGTGGGCGCGCGAGAGCCCCTGGCCGCCGTAGGCCTCCGGGCAGCAGAGTCCGGCGAAACCGCCGTCGAAGAGGATCTTCTGCAGTGCGCGGGCCCGCTCCCCGCTTTCGTCGTCCCTCATCAGCTCGAAGTTGCCACGGTCGCCCAGGGGCGGCATCGATGCGGCGAGGAACGCTCGTGCCCGCAGGCGGAACTCCTCGAGCTCCTCGGCACCGGCGGAGACCGGAACCGTCACGGCACCGGTCGTCGGGTGGTCGGCCATGGTCATTCCCCCTTCTCGCCGCGGTCGCCATCGAAGCCGAGGCCAGCGGCGATCCGCCCCCGGTGTTCGGCCGGTGTTCCGTAGAGCACCGTGTCCTGGATCACCCTGCGCAGGTAGAGATGCAGGTCGTGATCCCAGGTCACCCCGATCCCACCATGGAGCTGTAGGCAGTCCTGCAGGATCAACGTCGCGTGGTCTCCGATCCAGGACTTGGCCACGCTCACCAGCTCGCCGGCCCGGGCCGACCGCCCATCGACGGAGCGGGCCGCCGCCTATGCCGTGGCCAGGCAGGCCTCGACCCAGAGCTTCAAGTCGGCGAACCGGTGCTTGAGTGCCTGATAGGAAGCCAGCGGACGGCCGAAGGAGAAGCGGTCGAAGGCGTACCCGATGGTGACGTCGAGCATCTGATCCACCGCGCCGGCCATTTCGGCACACTGGAGCACCACCGCCAGGTCGACCAGTCGCTCGATCTCGCCGGCGGCATCGCCGATCTCACCCACCACGGCAGAGGCGGGGACGACCACGCCGTCGAAGGTCACGGTGGAGAAGCGGCGGACGAGGTCCAGGCCCTCGGCAGGCGTGACCATGATGCCCGGAGTGTGCGAGTCCACCAAGAATTGGGTGGGGGCCCCGTCGAATCGTGCGGCGACCAGGAAGCAGTCGGCATCGGCCGCGGCCTCAACTGGGCCTTTCACCCCGTCCACCACGAAGCCCTGCCCTTTCGTCCTCACCTCCATCCGGAGTGCCTCCGCCGACCAGGTGCCGGGCGGTTCGGCCAGGCACCAGGTGGCCAGGGTCTCGCCGGCGACGATTCCAGGCAGCACCGATCGGCGCTGCTCGGGCGTCCCCAATTCACTGACGGCCGAGGCCACCACGTTGACCGGAATGAGCGGCCCGGGAGAGACCCGCCGGCCCATCTCCTCGGCCACCAGAACCAGGTCCAGCAGGCCGTGACCCGACACGCTGCCGCCGCCGTCCTCCTCGGAGACGAGTAGGGAGGTCCAGCCGAGCTCGGCCCCCCGGCGCCACCATTCGAGGGAGAACCCCGCCGATTCCTTCTCAGCCCACTCGCGCACCGTCGAGATCGGGCATGACGTCTCAAGGAACCTGGCGGTGGTCTCGTCGAAGAGCACCTGGTCGTCGCTCAGCTGCAGATCCACGGCTTCCTTCTTCTCTGGTCGTCTTCTACACCGGGTCGAGTCTGCGTAACCCGTCCACGAAGGCGGGCGCCAGCATGCATACCCAGGCGTCAGGCTGCGGGTGCCCTCGACCCCCATCGAACTCCGGCGGGCAGGAAACGACCCCCGCGATCGGCGCCACCGCGATTGGGGCGGTGGACGAATCCACTCCTGGCCCCAACCCGGCCACGGCACCGGGCCGTGGGTGAAGTCACCGTTCGACGACAGCCGAACCTGCTCGGTGCACTCAACGGAGCACGGGTGTTCTCCGTGCTCACAGGCGTGAGGAGCGCCGGAACCGAAGCGGTCACCCCGGGCCGCGGCACGGGTCCCATCGGGCGCAGCGAGTGCGGAGGGAGGGGCTGTCGACCGGGCCGAGCGGTTATCCTCGCCGCCGGAGCCGCCAACACCGCATCGGAGCCGGGGACCTCGCTCCCGGCGCGGCCCCAAGAAGAGACTGGAGAACAGATGACGACGGTTGACACGCCCTTCCGCATCCTGCCCGAACTCACTGACCGGAACCGGCACTTCTGGCAGGGAGGCCGGCAGGGATCGCTCGTCTTCCTGCGCTGCCAGGATTGCGGCTATTACCTGCATCCGCCGCTCCCCATTTGCCCACGCGACCGGTCGAAGCACATCGCCCCCGAAGCGGTCAGCGGGCGCGCCACCGTGGCGAGCTTCACGATCAACCACCACCAGTGGATCCCCGGGTTCGACCCTCCCTACGTCATCGGGCTGGTGTCGATCGCCGAACAGCCCGAGCTGCGGCTGACCACGAACGTGGTGCACTGCCCGCCCGAATCGGTTCACATCGGCATGGAGGTGCAGGTCGTCTTCGAGCACCGCGAGGATGTCAACGGCGATATCTGGTTGCCACTCTTCGAGCCCTACGCCCCGGAAGGGACCGACCATGCGTGACGAGCCGATCGAGAAGCATTGCGCCATCACCGGAGTGGGTCAGTCGGCCATCGGCCGGCGCCTCGGAAGGGATCCGCTGGAGCTCACGTTGGACGGGTGCCTCGCAGCAGTCGATGATGCCGGCCTCCGTGTCGCGGACATCGACGGGGTCTCCACCTATCCGGGAATGATGGCCTCACCGCGAGGTTTCTCCGGGGCCAGCGCCATCGATGTCATCGATGCCCTGCGCCTGGAGGTCAACTGGTACGACGGCGGGGTCGAGACCTCGGGACAGCTTGGCTCGGTGATGAAGGCCTGCCTGGCCGTGGGCGCGGGGCTGGCCGACCATGTCCTCTGCTTTCGCTCGGTGTGGGAGGGAAGTGCCCAGGGGTCCTCAGGCCGAGCCAGTGTGGGCATGGGGGGAGGCGGCGGGGGCAGCTTCTACGCATCCGGCTTCAGCGAGTGGACCCTGCCGTTCGGATCTGCTTCGGCCGCTTGCTGGATCGCCCAGTACGCGCAGGCACATATACATCGCTACGGCACGACTCCAGAACAGCTGGCACAGATCCCGCTGAATGCGCGACGTAATGCCGCACGCAATCCGAATGCCATCTACCGCGAACCGATGACCATGGACGACTACTTCGCGTCGAGGATGATCACCACCCCGCTTCACCTGTTCGACTGCGACGTGCCGTGCGACGGGGCGACCGCGCTGATCGTCTCACGCCGAGAGCTCGCCGAGGACCTTCCCATCCAACCGGTCTACGTGGAGGCGATGGGAGGGGCGATGCACGACCGGGCCAGCTGGGACCAGATCCACGACCTCACCCGCACCGTCGGTGCGGATGCGGCTGCCCAGATGTGGGCCCGAACGTCACTGACCCCTGCCGACGTGGAGCTCGCCGAGCTGTACGACGGATTCAGCTTCCTCACCATGCTGTGGCTGGAGGCACTGGGACTGTGCCCGGTCGGCGAGAGCGGACCGTTCGTGGAGGGCGGCCACCGCATCGCGGTCGACGGACCACTGCCGCTCAACACCCACGGTGGACAGCTCTCGGCGGGTCGGCTCCATGGCTATGGCTTCCTGCACGAGGCCTGTGTGCAGCTGCGCGGTGACGCCGGCGATCGACAGGTGGCCAGCCGCCCCCAGGTGGCAGCTGTCGCTGCCGGCGGAGGGAACACGTGTGGCTGCATGCTGTTGAGCACCCTGGGCTGAACGGGCCCTTGGCCCTCCGGTCGGCACCGCCCGGTACCATCGGATCCCGCCGAGCCGTTTGCGCACTGACAACGAGATGGGAGGGAACGCATGTCCGATGGGACACTGAGCGATCCGTCGCCCGAGTTCGATCCGTTTTCAGACGAGTACTTCAATGACCCTTACGACTTGTATCGCAGGATGCGCGACGAGTCGCCGGTGTACTTCAACGAGAAGTACGGGTTCTGGGCCTTGTTCCGCTACGACGACGTCTGTGCGGCCCACAAGGATTGGCAGACCTTCTCGAGCAGCCATGGCGTGGATCTGTCGACCCTCACTACCGATCCGGAGATCATCAAGATGTACCGGTCGATCATCATGATGGACCCTCCCGAGCACGACCGGCTGCGGGCGTTGGTGAACCGGGTGTTCACGCCCCGTGCCGTCGGCGCGCTCGAGCCCATGGTGCGTGAGGTCATCGCGTCCTGCCTCGCCCCCTTCGACGCCGTTGCGGACTTCAGCGGGCCGTTCCCCGTCGAGATCATCTGCCGCATGCTGGGTGTCCCCGAAGGGGAGCGCCAGCAGATCCGCCACTGGCTGGACAAGTCCCTCCACCGGGAGCCCGGGCAGATGGACCCGACGCCCGAAGGCCTCCAGGCCTCCGTCGAGAACTCCATGTACTGGATCGAGCTCGCCCGGGAGAAGCGCCGGCATCCGGGCGACGACATGATCTCCCGGCTCACCCAGGTCAAGGTCGACCGTGGAGACGGCCAGATGACCCAGCTCGAGGACGAGGAGATCGCAGGCTTCACCGGCCTACTCGGCGGAGCGGGAGCCGAAACGGTGACCAAGCTGGTCGGAAACGCGGCCATCCTCTTCCACCGCAATCCCGATCAGTACCGCCGGGTGGTCGACGACCCGGGGAAGGCCCCGGGTGCCGTGGAGGAGATCCTGCGGCACCTCCCGCCGTCGCAGTACCAGGGGCGGTTCTCGATCGCGGAATCGGTCTACAGCGGCATCACCGTTCCTGCCGGCTACCCGACGATTCTGGTCACAGGATCATCCTCACGGGATGAGCGCTTCTACGACGATCCCGACATCTTCGACATCGATCGGGCCCCGAGCCTGGCACTCGGGTTCGGGTATGGGATCCACAGTTGCCTCGGTGCGGCGCTGGCCCGTATGGAGAGCCGGATCGCCATCGAGGAGCTGACCAGGCGATGGCCGCGGTTCGAGGTCGACGAGGCCCACTGTGCCCGCGTCCAGATGTCCAATGTGGCCGGCTACTCCCGCGTTCCTGTGCACCGGTTGCACTGAGGTCGCCCGGCTCTTTCAGGACCGGCCCCTCCCTCAGCCCGGCAGCGGACACCAGACCGAACCTGGCGGCACGGGATCCGGCGGCCCCTCACCCCGCCGTCGATGACGGGGTGTCGGTCGACGGGGCTGTGCCGCCGGCTGCGTGGGGGCCGCCCCGGACGGCGAAGGTGAGCGTCGACGTCGCCACGTGCAGATCCCCCGCGCCCCGGTCGTGGACCTCGACCCGGACCACGGCGCTCCTGCGGCCGTGACGCAGGATGTGGGCTGTCGCCAACACCGGGCCGACGCGGGCACCGGCCAGATAGCTGACCTGCATCTCGCTGGTGGCGGTGCGCTCGTAGCCATTCTCCCCGCGCAGCAGCGCGGTACCCGCCACGGTGTCGATGAGCGTCGCGAGGAGGCCGCCCTGCAGTGCCCCCGAACTGTTGGTGACCCGAGGGGTCACCTCCATCTCCATGGCCCAGTCGGCCTCGGCCACTTCGACGGCCCGCATCTCGAACGCGTCGAAGGCATGGCCAGGGGCCAGCCCGCGCCCTTCCGGTGGGCCGGGGCTCGCCGTGACCTCACGGCCTCCGGTCCGGGCCACCCCGCTCGTCACCGACCCCCCCATCGGACAGCGCGCCTGGTCACCACGATGGAAAACCGCGGCTGTCCATCGGCTGAGGCGAGCACGGCGCCGGTTCCCGCCGGCCCGGTCGCCGGGGTGAAGCCGCCCTTCCATGCGGCCCGATTAGGCAGCGGTGTCGAAGCCCATCAGGCGGTTGAGATTGCCGCCCATCACCTTCTTCACGTCGTCCTCGGGCAGCCCCTCGAGCTCGTCCACGAACGAGATCGGGTCGGCCATTCCCTCGGGGTGAGGATAGTCCGAGCCGAAGAGGACTTTGTCGGCACCGAGGATCCCGATCAGTCCCTTGGGGTCCTCCTCGTGGAACGGATGCACGTAGATGCTCCGCTTGAACGCCTCGACCGGGTTCTCCTCGAAGGAGCTCGGGCTGTGCTCCCAGGCGTGCTCCATGTCGGCCAGCAGGGGCCGCACCCAGTTGCTGCCGTTCTCGACCGGTGTGAACCGCAGCGTCGGGAATCGTGAGCAGAGCCCGTGGCCGACCAAGGAGGCCACCGTGTCGATGATCGGACGCCCCTGGTGTCCGGTGATGGCCTGGAAGCCCGATCCGCCCTTGAACGGCGTCATCTCACCGTCCCGCACGCCTTCCCATTCGTTGGTGTAGCGCTGGTAGCCGCTGTCGGAGGAGTGCATGCCCACCAGGATGCCGGCCTCCGCGACCTTGGCCCAGAAGGGGTCGAACTCCGGTAGGGCCATCGACCGCGGACCCATGAAGCCCGGCACCGGCGCCGGGCGCACCAGAATGATCCGAGCCCCTCGCTCGAGCACCCACTCCAGCTCCTCGATAGCCTTGTCGACGATGCACAGCGAGACCACCGGGGTGGGGAACATCCGGTTGTCGTAGTTGAAGGTCCAGTGCTCGGCCATCCATTGGTTCAGCGCGTGCACCACGGCGTGGATCGCGGGCGGGTCGTCCCGGAGACGCTCCTCCAACAGGCTAGCCAGTGTGGGCCACATGAGCGCCCGGTCCAACCCCTGTTCGTCCATCAGGGCGAGCCGCGGCTCGGGACTCGAGAAGCCCGGAAGGGCCGGGATCCCTCGCCCCATGATCTCCCGACGGGTCTTGCCCTCGGTGTTGCCGATCTTGAAGTACTCCTCCTGGGCGCCGGGCGCGGCCACCCGCTCGAAGGTCGGGTTGGGGATGTAGTCACTGATCAGGTTCTTGATCGCGATCTTGGTACGCCCGTCGACCTGGACGTACTTGATCAGGCCTTCGTACTCCGGGGGGAGGTACTTGGTGAATGCGTCCGCCGTCTCGTACATGTGGTTGTCGGCGTCGAACACAGGAAACCCGAGCTTTCTCGTGGGCATGGATCGTTCCCCTTCCGTTCGGCCACTCGCCGCTGAGTGTCGCGATCCGACTGCGTCCAGCGAGGTGAGTACACCAATAACAGTTGTTTTCCCCACTTTATCAGTGCTGGCGATGGGGGCGGGTGCCGGTCCACCGAGTGCCCGAGCGTCCGTCCGGCGCCACGGGTCCCGCCGCTGCAGGCCGCCCGCGCCGGAACCGATCCCTCGGGCGCAGCCTCGCTATGATTCCGGGGTGAGCCCGAGAAGCCCAGCGAGCCAGAGGGGTCGATCGGCCTCCGCCACGCCGACCGGCGCTGCAGTGGACGGTCTCGGTGACGGCGCCGCCGAGGCGGACCTGCTGGTACAGGCCACCTGGGTGGTTGCCGTGCGGACCGCCAGCATCGAGCCCGGCGTCCGTGAGATCCTTCAGGAGGCGGGGCTCTCCACCAAGGCGTTCTACCGTCACTTCCGCTCCAAGGACGAGCTGCTGCTCGTGGCGATGAACCGGGGATCTCAGGTACTGGTGGAGTATCTGGAGCACCGCATGGAGGGAGTTCCGGACCCGGTCTCGAAGATCAGGGAGTGGATCCTCGGGTGCCTGCGGCAGGCGGCGAACCCCGCCGCCGCCCGGCGCCTCCTCCCCTGGACCCTGGGGATCGGACGGATCGCCACCATGTTCCCGAAGCAGATCGAGCGCAACCAGGCCAGCATCGTGGCACTGCTCGAGCGCGAGATCGCCCATGCCGTGGCGGACGGTTCCGGCCGGAGCAGCGACCCCGCCGCTGACGCGATGATTATCTATGCGTACACCGCGTACACCGTCCAGAAGCACCTCATCAACGGGACCGCCCCCAAGGCGGCGACGACCAACCAGCTCGTCGAATTCGCCTATCGGGCCCTGGGGGCACAGCCGGGGACCTCGTAGCCTCCGACCTCAGAATTTCGAGCGACCGCCGGTCCCGGGCTGTTGCCCGTCCGGGAACGAGCGCATCATGTTGTCCTGGACGAAGGAGCCGACCACCGGGCTGCCGTTGCGGTGACAGGCCGTCAGGCTGGTGCCCACGAAACCGAGATCGGAGGTCCACAGGGCCACTCGGACGGGGTCCGCTGGCCCGCTCCCCCTGCTGGAGGACCGCCGGGCCAGGCCGGGGCGCTCTCGCTCTCCGAGAACAGACATTCTCATGTAGCCTGACGGCCAGAGTCATGGCAGCAAATCCTGGGAGGGAACACGTGGGAAAGCTCGACGGAAGAGTCGAACTCATCACCGGTGCGGCACGGTGCCAGGGTCGTAGCTATGCCATCCGCCTGGCCCAGGAGGGTGCCGACATCATCGCCGTCGACGTCTGTGAGCCGATCGCCAGCGTCAACTACCCGGATGGCCAGTCCCGAGGACCTCGAACAGAACGGTGAAGGAGGTCGGGGTCGCCGGAGGGCGCATCGTCGCAGCCAAGGGCGACGTCCACCTGCGTACTGGAAGCAGACGGAAAGTGAAGGAGCGAGGCAATGGAAATCAATGAAATGGTCATGGTCAGTGTGGACGACCATGTCGTAGAGCCACCGAGCCTGTTCTCGGGACGTTTGTCGGCCAAGTATGCGGACCTGGCTCCCACGTTCATCACCAATGAGAATGGCACCAACGCCTGGCTCTACGAGGGCCAAGTGCTTTCCAATGTGGCCCTGAACGCCGTGGCCGGACGCCCCCGCGAGGAGTACGGCCTTGAGCCCACCTCCTTCGATCAGCTACGGCCCGGGTGCTACGACATCGACGAGCGCGTGAAGGACATGGACGCCAATGGTGTCCTCGGATCACTGTGCTTCCCGTCCTTCCCCCAGTTCTGCGGCCAGCTCTTCGCCCGCACCGAGGACAAGGACGTCGCCTTGGCCATGGTCCAGGCCTACAACGACTGGCACATCGACGAGTGGTGCGGCACCCATCCGGGACGATTCATCCCCTGTCCTCTTCCCGCCATCTGGGATCCGGAGGCCCTTGCCGGCGAGGTCCGTCGCACTGCCGCCAAAGGGGCCCACGCGGTGACCTTCTCGGAGAACCCGTCCAAACTCGGCTGGCCCAGCATCCACTCGGACCATTGGGATCCGTTCTGGAAGGCATGCAGCGAGGAAGCGGTCGTGGTGTGCATGCACATCGGCTCGTCCTCCGAGCTGGTGATCACCTCAGCCGATGCCCCGATCGACTGCCTGATCACCTTGACCCCGATGAACATCGTCCAGGCGGCCACCGACCTGGTGTGGTCGCCGGTGCTGCGCAAGTTCCCGGACCTCAAGGTGGCACTGTCCGAAGGGGGCATCGGCTGGATCCCCTACTTTCTCGAACGCATCGACTACAACTACGACCGGCATCATGCCTGGACAGGGCAGGACTTCGGTGACCAACTCCCGAGCGAGGTGTTCAACAAGCACGTGCTCACTTGTTTCATCGACGACCACTTCGGGGTGGCCACCCGCAAGTTCCTGGACATGGACAACGTGATGTGGGAGTGCGACTACCCCCACTCCGACTCGACCTGGCCGACCGCACCCGAGACTCTCGCCCAGAGCCTGGACGGGGTCTCCGACCATGACATCGACCGGATCACCCACCTGAACGCCATGCACCACTTCCACTATGACCCCTTCACCGCGCTCGGGGGCAAGGAGAACTGCACTGTGGGCGCCCTGAGGAAGCTCGCAGCCGGCCATGACGTCTCCATCCGAACGAAGCAGCTGGACACCGTCGAGAAGCGGGGCACCAAGTCGGTGGACCTACTCAACACCGCCTCGTCACGCTGAGCCCCGGTCGGCGCTGGCTCTGAAGGGGTTGGTAGGTCGGCGGGCTCTGCTGAGGCGGGTACACCATCCCCGGTAGATGGCGGTCACTTCGGGGGGAAGCGAAGCGCTCCGTCGAGGCGGATGTTCTCGCCGTTGAGGTAGGGATTCGTCACAATGCTCTCGACCAGCATGGCGAACTCATCAGGCTCGCCCATGCGCTTGGGAAAGATGATGCTCTCCACCAGCTTGGACTTCATCTCCTCGGGGGCACTCTGCATCAGCGGTGTTCCCATCGTGCCGGGAGCGATGGCGCACACCCGGATGCCCACCGGGGCGAGGTCCCGGGCCAGAGGCAGGCTCATACCCAGGATCGCCGCCTTCGACGCCCCGTAGGCGACCTGGCCGGTCTGCCCCTCGTAGCCTGCGATCGATGCCGTGTTGACCACCACGCCCCGTTGGCCGTACTCGTCAGGCTCGTTGCCGGCCATGCGAGCCGCGCACAGCCGGGTGACGTTGAAGGTCCCCAGCGTGTTGAGCTCGATGGTGGCCCGGAACGCCCCGATGTCCATGGGCACGTTGTCGCGGGACAGTGTGCGTCCACCCATTCCACCTCCGGCCACGTTGACGACCACCGCTAGTGGAGCCAGGGCCGAGGCCGCGTCGATGGCCGCCTGCACATCGCCATCGTCGTTGATGTCGCCACCCACCGCGTCGCCGCGGCCCAGCTCCTTGACGAGCTCCTTACCGGCATCGAGGGCGCGGTCGAAGACCACCACTTGCATCCCGAGGGTGGTCAGCCTTCGGACGGTCGCTGCGCCGAGGCCGCCCGCCCCGCCGGTCACCACGGCGGACCGCTCGCTCCAGTTCATCGTCGCTCCATTCATTGGTTGGTTACAGTGCAGGCACCAGTGGTTCAACAGTGGGGCATGCATACAGGCCGACCCAGGCCGAACCCATCGGCCAGGCTACGTGCAGGACCTCCCGCTCAGGTGGCGGCGGGGGTCAAAGTCATCGGGAAGTGGTCGATCGACCGGATTCCCCCCGTGTATGCCAGCGCATCCCCCTCGACCAACGCGTACTCAGGGATGCGCCTGTGCCACTCGCGAACCGCGACCCGCAGCTCTTGACGGGCCAGATGGGAACCCAGGCAACGGTGCACTCCGGCACCGAAGGCCACGTGCCGGTTGGTCTTCCGGTTGAAGCGCACCACGTCGGCGTCGGCGAGATCGGCCTCGTCCGTGTTGACCGAGCCGAGCATGACCATCACATGGTCGCCCTTGTGGATGGGGCAGCCGGCCATCTCCACGTCCGCCAGGGAGACCCGGGGCACACCCATCACCGGCGTCTCCCAACGGAGCAGCTCCTCGATGGCTGCCGGAATGATGGACGGGTCGTCGACAAGCTGCTGGCGCTGCTCGGGATGGGCGACCAGGTATCCGAAGATACAGTCGAGCGTGGCGGTCACCGTGTCCAAACCGGCGATGAGGAAGAGGAAGCAGATGTCGAGGATCTCCTCACGTGTGAGCTTCTGGCCCTCCACCTCGGCATCGAGGAACCGGCTGAGGAGATCATCCTCCCGCTTCTGCTCCCGCAGGTCCAGAATGCCGTTGAAGTATTCGTAGATCGAGTCCGCCATCTTCTGCTGGTAGGCGTGCATCTCCTCGCTTCCGTACGCACCCTCGATGGCCCGTTCCGGCCGGATGATCCCGTTCTTCATGGCCAGGAACCGGGGGAGCTCGTCGAACGACAGGCCGAGCAGATTGAGGAAGACCTGGGAGGGGAAGGGCACGGAGAATTCTTTCGAGAAGTCGACTTCGCCGCGGTCGATGAAGCGATCGATCAGCTCGTTGACGGTCTGGGTGATCGAGCCCTCGATCAGGGCCATCTGGCGGGGGGCGAAGATGGGGTCGAGGAGCTTGCGGAACTTCTTGTGCTCCGGAGGATCGATCTGCAGGGGGATGAGGGGCCGGGGATTCTTGAGGTCCAGCGCGTCTGCGTTGGACGAGAAGACCTCCGGATGGCGGAAGACCTCGTCGGCCTCCGACTTGCGGGTGATCACGACACCCACGCCCTCGACGGGCATCACCGGCGTCGAATCTCTCAGCATCTTGAACATCGGCTGTGGATGGGCGGCGGTTTCGGGGTCCATCGAGGCAAACGGACTCTGGTCGGCCGCAGGTGGTGTGGTGGCCATGTACGCTCCTGGGGTCCTGAAACGATTGTTCTCATTTTCGCACATCCACCATCCCCCGGCGAATCCCTCCGAGGTCGGGTCTGGAGCCGTCGGGATTTGACCCAGTACGCAAGAGCGGCGACCGGGGCCTCTCTACAACTATTCGTCCGACCACGGCCATGAAACCGAGTGCTCGCAACCGGCTCCGATACCGCCCGAGGACAGACCACCACCTATTCACCACGAGGAGGGAGCCCCACCATGCTGATCTTGAGAGAACGCTTCGGCCAGACCGAAGTCGTCACGCTCAATCGCCCGGAAGCAGCCAACTCGCTGAACCCACCCCTGATGGACGAGCTCGGTATCGCGCTCCAGGAGATCCTGGAGGATCGAACGGCCCGGGCGGTGGTCGTGACCGGGGCCGGGGACCGGGTCTTTTGTGCCGGCATGGACCTCGCAACGCTGGGTGACTGGAACGACCGGGGCGGGTCGCAATCCCGGCCGGGGGCCGATGCCTTGGCCCACTTCATGGGCGGCACCTATCCGAAACCCCTGATCGCCGCGGTAAACGGCGCCGCCGTCGGAGGCGGGCTCGAACTTGTCCTCGCTTGCGACCTGGTGGTGGCGGCGGAGGATGGCCGATGGTTCAGTGGCCGTTCCCGTACTGCTGGGATCAATGCTTGTCCTCCCACGGCACGGAGGTGGCCCCACCGAGGAAGGAGTTTGCTGACAGCTAACCCGCCTCAAGCAGGCACCTCGGGGTCATGCCCCACATGGTTATGACGGCGACAAAGTGGGACACCCTGCTCGGGCGATTCATCTACGCCGATCTACGAGTTCGGGAGATCCAGCTCGAACCGGAGTGACGATCTGAACAGGTACGGTCACATGCCGTGCTCGGGCGGTATGTCAGCCACCATGCCGACTCCCTCTGGGTCGAAGGACAGGCACCCCTTGATCAAGACGCTCTCGGGCAGAGGGTCTTCATAGCTCCAGGCCACATCCTCAAAAACCACGTCACCAACGATTGCGGACCAATAGGTGGCGTATCCCTTGTAGTTGCAATAGGTAGAGGTTTCCGTCCGACGCAAGTACTCAGTACTGATGGCCGCTTTTGACGCGTAGAGCTTCGGCTCGAGGCCCGTCTCGAACACGATGATCGTTTCGTCGGTGTCCACTAGCACCACACCCGCAATCTCGACGCGCAGGCGGCGCCGAGTGGGGCGGCAATCGACCCGGTGGTACGGGTTGGGTGGATAGTGGACAAGGCGACGGCCCTCTTCGATCCAGACATCCACGGCATCCCACGGGACGAGCGCGTAGCCAGGCGCCTCAGGCACGAACTCGTGGGGCAGGTCACGGACCTGCTCGGTGGGGAAGGCATAGGACAATGCGCTTCCGGGGCGATGGACGAGGAGGGCCGATTCAGTATCAAGCACCGTCTCGCTACCGATGAGAGCCTGAATGCGCCGACGGTGCGGCTCGACGTAGACCAGCCCCGCTGGTAGGGGTGATGAAAATCGCCCGGCACGATCGGGCGCCAGTGGACCACGGGCGGCAGCGAGACTCACATTGCCGTCCTTGGATCTACCTGGGCAGTGTCGGCGAATGCGCGCACCATGGCGTCGACCGTAAACGATGCCACGAAGAGGCCATCCTCACTGTGCACTCGGCACTCCGAATGCGTCATACCGTCGCCGGCAAAGGTCGATCGATGTGAGTAGAGCATCCATCGGTCGGCTTGGACCTCGGAATGGATCGAGAGGGAGATGGCATTGATCGATGTGGAAAGGGTCCGGTGTGCTTGACTTTGCCCGACACCAGGATGCGGTCGGAGCGCTGCCGCGATCGACATGTGTCCGGTGAACTGGGCGAGCAGTGCCCCGTGAATCGGCTGGTCGTCGGGTACGTATCGAAAACGGACCCACGCATGAATTTCCGGCGGCCCCAAGGGTGCGTCCGGATCTCCGGTGTACGCATCATCGACAATACGCACATCACGGCCAGTCACCGACATGTCACAGGGCGTCGACTCGTACGGTCCTGCCACGTTGGGCGCTGATTCCGCATGGCAAATGAGGGGGTGATGGGCAGGAGAGCCGAGAAGCAGGGTGCCTAAGGCGCAGGTCCGTTCGGCCTGTCTGGCTCTCGCTTGCATAGCAGTGAAGGTCCGACCGGAGGAGATCTCATCGAATTCGATCCAATACGGTCTTCTGGCGTCCGTACCGCGAGTGAAGATCATGGAAGCCGAGTGCGTTCGGCGGCCGGGTGCCAATCGCGATGCTGCGACCAGTGCCTGGCCCAGGATCTGACTGCCCTCAACCACAGGCCGACGCCAATCGCTCCTGGTCTGGCTGCAGAACCGGGTGCCCTCATCGAGCTGCACGTTCATCAGGTCAATCAGATCAGTGGCATCGCCCCAGGTCGGAAAGCGCTTGACCGTGATGTCCCGCTCGTCGTCCCCTCGTCCACTATCGATCAGGTCGATTCGCACCTTGTCCGGGTCGAAGGAAAGGTAGTTCTTCAAGTTGTCGGCACCGACTCGCGCCAGGCCGTCGCCAGATCCTTCGATCGTGTGTTGGCGAACGTCCTCACGTGGGAACCACAGTTCCGGGGAACTGTCGAGAACCTCGACGCGCAAGGCTGCAGCCGATTCCGCCACGACCGCGCCCTCCAGCGTCGCCCTCGCTCGGCAATGTGCTGGCAATCTCCGTTCGACGGCCATTGAATGGCACGATAGCGCCATTCCACTTACCCTTCATCTCGCTTGCCGCACATGTCGGCGCCGACTTCTCATCCACCCAAGGGTGGGCCGGCGGCATAGACAGAACGAGACACGCCGAGCAGATCGAGAACCTAACCCTGTAGGTCGAGCTGGTCGTGAAAGAAGGCTGTGAGGTTAGCGAGCTCCGGATCAGGGACGAACGTGACCAGGCCCTGATTGCTCTCATCGGAAGGGGTGAGCATCCACAAACACGTCAATGACTCGACTCCGACCAAGTCAGACGCGAGCCCGTCGAGAGTCCAGGTCCTCGACAGTGTCTCCACACGGCACACCCGGGAGTCCACCCACGTCGCAAAGTTGGCGCAATCGAGTCAGGAAGAGGTGAGACAGACGATCGGGCGAACCGACAGATGCGTCAGCCTTCCGCCTGACTGACGAGCAGCCGAGATGACCCATAACGTCCAGCTGCTGACCGCCGTCACCGTTCCAAGACTGTCTCGAAACGCCGGATATGCCCTGCGCTCGACCGGCTTGGGCTAGTCAACGCCTCAGCGCAACATTCTGGGGCACCCACCAGGACCGTCGAAAGAATCCTGAGACTCTGAAACAGTTGGAAGCAGTTAGGCTTTGCGCATGCCAAGGCGAACCCTCGAAGAACTGTCCTGGGACGAGTGTTTCACACTGCTAGGTCAAGAGACCGTCGGTCGCCTCGTATATGTGGATGATCTGGGACCAGCAGCAGTTCCGGTCAACTATGCCGTCGCTGGTCATGACATCGTCTTCCGTTCTGAAGACGGATCCAAGATACGCGAATTGCGGGAATGCGATGCTGTCTTCGAAGTCGATCATATCGACCAAGCCAGTCGCTCGGGATGGAGCGTCCTCGTCCGTGGCACGAGTGAAGAGGTTGAATTCGAGCGCCTTCCCGAACTGCTGCGGCAGATTGACGGCGGCGTGCCGACGCCCTGGAAGAAGGGCATCCACACGATCTGGGTGGTCATCACACCAAGGACAGTGACCGGTCGGCGTTTGGCCGACTTCGCTTCTGAGGAATTCTTTTGAACCGAGCCCACCCTTGGCTCAGTTCCACCACTACCAAGTGTCCCCTACCGGTTTCGCGACTCACTAACTCGGTCGTAGCTGACCGTCTGCTTGCTATTGTGAGCACCCTTGTCGGCTTTGCCACACCGGCGGTTGACTGAACCAGTGAACCGGAGCAGATCTGGCCCTCCGGCTCTCTGAACTGCGGCTTTACGCCCTGAGACCAC
>JGI24130J36418_10000089_pt1 | contig 24066 bp, 19 predicted proteins | sample BarGraNGADG00212_FD_36418 | JGI IMG/M metagenome (IMG submission 36418)
CCGCTCATGACGACCGCCGAGACCCGAACAGTCACCGCAGCCGGCTCCGAATCCCGACAAGCCCAAGCCGTCGCCCCAGACATCGCGCCGGCCCCGGCAGGCACGTTCATCCGAGGCGTCCGAGGTATCCGGGCGGTTCTGGGCGCCGGGCTGCTTGGCGGGGTCGCGACCGCGTCGGGCATCGCCCTGACCGCCACCTCCGGCTGGCTGATCGTCCGCGCCAGCGAACGCCCGGTCATCCTCATGCTGCTGACGGCCATCGTGGCTGTGCGTACCTTCGGCATGGCGCGGCCGGTCTTTCGCTACTGGGAACGCCTTCGCTCCCATGACGTCGCCCTGACCGACCTCGCCGACCGACGCACCACGGCATACGCACGGCTGATCCCGCTCACCCCGGCGCGTCTTGGCCGGCGAGGCCGGGCCGACCTGCTGACCGGGGTTGTCGACGACCTGAGCGACGTCGTGGACGCGCAGGTCAGGGTCACGGTGCCAATCCTTTCGACCCTCGTCGCGAGCGTCCTGGCCGTGATCGTCGCCGCACTGCTCTCGCCGTTGGCCGGGCTGGTGGTCGCCGCCATGTCGACCATCACCGTGGCCATCTTCGTTCTCGGCTGGCGGCTGGAAACTCGCTCGCAACAGACCCTGCTTGCAGCGCGTGCCGAGGTCGCCCGGGTCACGGCGCTGGTGGCCGGCAACGCCAGCGAACTCCAGGCGATAGGAGCTGAAGGCCAGGCGCAGTCCTGGTTGGTCACGGCTCATGCGGATCTGCGCCGGGCTGCGGGGCGCCAGAGTCATGGCCGTGCCGCAGCCGCAGGGCTTCTCCTCCTCCTGACCGCCGCCGGCACGATCGCCATGACTGCCGCGATCCTGCCGGGCGTCGGCACGACGATCTCGACGCCGGTTGCCGCTCTCTTGGTCCTGATGCCGATCGCGCTCGGTGACGCATTCTCGACCCTGCCCGATGCCATGCGGGCCCTCGCCCGGTCCCGGGCGAGCGCCGTCCGCCTGCACGCGATGCTCGACCAGCAGCCGGCAGTACGGGCCGCCGGGATCCTCCAGTTCGACACGGCACCCGACACCCCATCCGGTATGCCGTCACGAATCTCGGTGACCGACCTCACCGCCGCATGGACCGGGAGTGTGCCGCAGGTCGGCCCGCTGGACCTGGAGGTCCAACGCGGCCAGCACCTCGCCATCACCGGCCCCAACGGGTGCGGAAAGTCCACGCTCCTTGCCGTGCTGGCCCGACATCTCGACCCGACCGGGGGGGGCTACCGCCTGGGCGACGACGACGCCTTGCAGCTTGAGCTCGGGCAGGCGCGCCAGGTGTTCGCCGTCCTCGACGACGAGCCGCATCTGTTCGCCTCGACTCTGCGCGCGAACCTCCAGCTGGCGCGACCCGGGACAGCGGATCCGGAGCTCATCGAAGCAGTGACCAATGCAGGTCTGGGCCAGTGGTTCGCCGACTTGGCTCAAGGGCTCGACACCGTCATCGGGTCGGGAGGCCGCGGTGTCTCCGGAGGAGAGCGCGCACGGCTCGGACTGGCCAGGTGCCTCGTCTCCGAACGACCGGTGCTGCTGCTCGACGAGCCGGTCGCCCACCTCGACCACACCACGGCGGAGGCGGTCCTGGGCGACCTCACCCGCTCAGCGTCGGGGCGGTCGGTGATCATGGTCAGCCATCGCCCCGACGGTCTTGCCGGTTTCGACCGGGTCATCGACCTCTCGCGCACGTAGGCGTCAGGTCTTGGAAAGCGCAGCCAACCGACGCTCGAGGTAGGCCCGCTCGACGGCGTTCTCGACCAGCGCCAACGCCTTCCGGTATGACGCCGCAGCCGCCTCGTCGCGACCCAGCCGGCGAAGGAGGTCGGCTCGTGTCGCGGGCAGATAGTGATAGGTCGAAAGCGTGCGCCCCGCCTCTGCCTCGAGCTGGTCGAGTGCAGTCAGGCCTGCCTCCGGACCGGAGTAGAACCCCACTGCCACAACGCGATTCAGCGCCACAACGGGCGAAGGCCAAGCCGTGAGGAGCAGGTCGTAGAGCTCGACGGCCTGTCCCCAGTCGGTGTCGGCGAAGGTTGGTGCCTCGGCATGCAGAGCGGCGATAGCGGCCTGAATGACAAACCTGCCGGGGCGTCCGCCTCGCAACGCGTCGAGCGCCATCGTCCTTCCCTTCTCGATCGCAGGGCGATCCCAACGGGACCGGTCCTGGTCTTCGAGCAGCACAAGCTGACCCGCCTCGTCCACCCGGGTGGCCCGTCGCGCGTCGGTGATGAGCATGAGCGCCAACAGCCCACGGACCTCGCCCTCGTCAGGCATGAGGCCAGCGAGGACGCGGCCCAGCTCGATGGCCCGGTCGACGAGATCCGGGCGCACAAGGGCGTCTCCCGTGGGGGCCGTATGGCCGGCGGTGAAGACGAGGTGCACCGCGGTAAGTACAGCGTCGAGGCGCTCTGGCAGCTCATGAGCGTCCGGGACCCGGTAAGGGATCCGGGCCGCCGAGATCTTCTTCTTCGCACGGGTGACCCGGGCCGCCATGGTCGACTCGCTGACTAGGAACGCGCGCGCGATCTGCTCGGTGGTCAGGCCGCAGACCAGTCGCAACGTCAAAGCCACCTGCGCCTCTCTCGCGAGAGCCGGGTGGCAACAGGTGAAGATCAGGCGCAGACGGTCGTCGGGGATCTCGTCCACCTCGGTGAGCTGCGTTTCAGGAGAGGGTGACCCGTCGCCATACCCCCGCGAGTGGGAGGTGTCCCCCGACTCGATGAGCAAGGGAAGCCTGACGCGCAGGGCGGCCGCGCGGCGATGGGAGTCCAGAGCCTTGCGACGCGCGGCGGTGGTCAGCCAGGCACCTGGGTTGCGCGGGATGCCGTCGCGCCCCCACGTCTCGAGCGCGCTCAGGTAGGCGTCCTGCGCGCACTCCTGCGCGAGGTCGAGGTCGCCAGCCACGCGCACCGTCGCGGCGAGCACCTGTGCCCACTCGTGGCGGTGCGCGTCGGCGAGCGCGCGATTGATGTCGTCCGCCGTGATCACCCGCAGGCCAGCCCTCCGGGAAGACCGCGACCGGACGCACCTCGACCCCGCCAAACTGCGCGGGGACCATTCCGGCGATCTTGATCGCCTGGTCGAGGTCGTCGGCCTCGATCAGGTAGAAGCCGCCGAGCGCTTCCTTGGTCTCGACGAACGGGCCATCGGTGACAACGTCGCCGCGGATCGAGGTCGCGGTGTCGGTGCCTTGCAAGGCGTTGCCCCCGGCGATCTTGCCGCCGCGCGCGACGACCTCCTCGGCGAAGCGGTTGTGGGCATCCATAACCTGGCCATAGCCCTCGGGAGAGAGGGTCGCGTAGTCGGACTCGTTTTCGTAGATGAGGATCACGTACTGAGCCATGGTGTACTCCTGTGGTTGAGCGGTTCTGACATTCTGACGACGAACCGCCACGGCCACAATCGACACTTCTGCCCGGTCATTTCCGCAAGGCAACCACCTGATCCCCGGCTGAGCCTCGGCGCACCGTCGACGACACCACCGATCGACCCCGCGAGAGCTCGCTGCACGCAGACGAGCCAGCATGAACCGGTGAGCTGGTACCCGGATGAGTGAGTTCGCGCCTGTCATCATCGTGACCGGGACCGGCCCCTGCGTCGGCAAGACAGTGGCGATGGCCACGATCGCCGACGTTGGCTCCGAGCTCACGGCCCGCGGCGTCAACGTTGGTTACGTCGTCGTCGCCCTCGCAGACCAGGGCACCTTGAACCACAGCGCGCTCACTGCGGAGGCGCTGCGGACCCGGGGGCTCTGCTGCCTCGGCTTCGTCATCGGGTCCTGGCCGCAGGACCCGGATCTGGAGACGCGATCCAACCCGCACGACCTGGCCTCGGTCACCGGCGCCCGGCTTCTTGGGCGCGTCCCCGCCGGCGCAGGGAAGTGGGGTCCGGTCGAGTTCCAGGCCGAGGCCGGGGGCTGGATCTCCATCTGAACAAGCCTGGGCCCGCGACCGTGCGGTTCAATGGGCGCATGCCTCCCGCCCCGACCTACCGCATCTGCGTCATCTGCTCCGGCAACATCTGCCGGTCGCCGATGGGCGAGGTCATCCTGCGGTCGATGCTTCTGTCCGAGGGCCTTGGTGACCGCGTGGTCGTTGACTCTGCAGGCACCGGTGGCTGGCACGAGGGTGACGGCGCGGACCCGCGCACCGTGCAGACTCTTCGGGACCACGGGTATGACGGCACTCACCACCGCGCGCGGGAGTTCCGACGCGAGTGGTTCAGGGACAGGGACTTGATCGTGGTGGCCGACGAGGGACACCTGCAGGACCTTCGTGACTGGGCTCGCGATGACCACACCGCGGCGAAGGTCCGACTGTTGCGCGAGTTTGACCCCACAGCGGTCGACTCCGGCACGCTCGAGGTGGACGACCCTTACTTCGGGGACGCCGCGGGGTTCGACCACTGCTTGACCGTGGTGGAACGTGCTTGCCGAGGCATCGTCGAGCACCTTGGCGCCGCGCCGCCCGATCCGTCCGAACTGCGCGAACTGCCCGTTCCGGCCGAACTGGCCCAGCCGTCCGAGCCTGCCGACAGCCGCAGATGACAAGGCCCTCGCGAGCCGCGAGCGGAATACTCCTGGCCCTGGGGGCGGCCGTGCTCTTCGCCGTCAACGGCAACGTCAGCAAGGTCGCTCTGCTGAACGGTGTCTCCTCACTTGAGCTCGTCTCCGTGCGCAGCGCCGGAGCGGCGGTGATCCTGTTCGGCCTCACCGCCCTGAGAAACCCAGCCGCCCTCCGTGTCGGGAGGCGCGAGCTGGGCTTCCTCGCGCTGTACGGAGTCACCGGTATCGCGATGGTCCAGTGGCTCTACTTCGTGGCGATCCAACGGATGCCGGTCGGCATCGCCCTGCTGTTCGAGTACACCGCGCCGCTCATGGTGGCGCTGTGGGTGCGCTTCGTGCAGCAACAGCCGGTGAGGTCCCGGCTGTGGCTGGGGCTGGCCTGCGCGCTATCTGGTCTGGCCATGGTGGCCCAGTTCTGGAAGGGCATGACGCTGGACCCGATCGGCCTCATCTCGGCGGTCGGCGCCGGCGCCGCATTGGCCTGCTACTACCTGATGGGCGAGCACGGACAGCGGGACCGCGACCCGATCTCGCTGATGGCCTTCAGCTTTGGNTTCTCGGCCATCCTCTGGGCGATCGTCTCGCCGTGGTGGTTATTTCCGTTCTCTCGGCTCGTCCATGAGGTCGACCTGCCCGGTGNACTTCCTGGGCAAACACCGCTGTGGCTGATGGTTCTGTGGATCATCGTGCTTGGCACCGTCGTACCGTTCTTGTTGGTGCTGCTCGCTGTTGGGCGCCTCGGCCCGGCCCGGGTCGGCCTGATCGGCATGCTCGAGCCGGTGGGCGCCGGCATCATCGCCTGGGTCCTGCTCGGGGAGTCCCTCAACACGGCCCAGGTCATCGGCTCGCTGGTCGTCCTCGTGGGGATCGCGCTGGCCGAAACATCCCGGCTGGCCGCCCAGCGTCCGCGCGCTGCGCGTCCGGCTCCTGACGAACGCGAGGTGAGCACCCGCGACGCCGACGTGAGCACCCGGAATACGGAGGGGGCATCCCCCTTGCCGGAGGGCATGGCGCCCTAGACGGTCGTGGGAACCCAGAACCTCAGCTCGTCCTCTCGCTGGTCCTCCAGAACCCCACCGTTCGACTCGATCACCCGCCGTGACCCGGTATTGGCTGCTCCACAGGTGAGCAGGGCTGGGTCTATGCCGAGGTCACGGGCGATGGGCAGCGCGGCCGGCCAGCATGGCGTTGGCGTGACCCTGGCGACACGCGGAGGGCCGGACCACGTAGCCGATGTGGCCACCGAGCTCGCGCAGCGCGTCGGTGAGTTCGTGACGGATCGACAGCCGCCCGAGCAGCTCTGATCCGTCCACCCACCACAGCATCGTCTCGGGCACCTTGCCCTCAGGGCGTGGCGTCCCGGTCAGCGCGCGGTCCCGCCGGCATCGAGGAACTCCTGCACGGAACTGAGAAACGACTGCTGGTATCGCGGGTGCGGGCTGGCGAACGAGGGCATGGCCTCAGCCTATGAGCGTGGGTGTTGAGGGTGGCGGGGCCTCCTCGTTCTTTGTCGTGTCGGCGGTGTGCAGATTCTGGGAGGATGGCAGGCATGGTCTCGTTTGCTGATGCGTTTCCGCCCATCGCCCTCGGCGCCCTTGACGGCCGGTACCGCGCCGCAGTCGCTCCGCTGGTCGATCACCTTTCCGAGGNTGCACTCAACCGCGAGCGCGTGCGGGTCGAGATTGAGTGGCTCATCCATCTCACCAGCAACGGGATCGTTCCAGGCGTGCGAGCCCTTACCCCCGATGAACAGGCTCCCCTGCGCGCGATCGTCGACGACTTCGGGCAGGACAGCATCAGCGAGCTCGCCGAGATCGAACGCGAGACGGCCCATGACGTCAAGGCTGTTGAGTACTTCTTGAAGCGTCGGCTCCTCACGATCATCGGCGAACCCGCAACCGGCCTGACCGGGATGTCAGAGCTGATCCACTTCGCCTGTACGAGCGAGGACATCAACAACCTCTCGTACGCGCTCATGATCAAGGGCGCCGTCGAACAGGTGTGGCTGCCCAGAGCCACGGCCTTGGTCGAAGCCATCAGCACGATGGCTCGCGACCTGCGCGATGTACCACTCCTGGCCCATACGCACGGTCAGCCTGCGACCCCGACGACCATGGGCAAGGAGCTGGCGGTGCTGGCNTTCCGGCTGAAGCGCCAGCTTGCCCGGGTGAGCCGCGCGGAGTTCCTCGGCAAGTTCAACGGCGCGACCGGCACGTATGGCGCGCACGTCGCCGCGCTGCCCGACGCGAACTGGCCGGCCATCAGCCNGGCATTCGTGGAATCCCTTGACCTGCAATGGAACCCGCTGACCACACAGATCGAGAGCCATGACTGGCAGGCCGAGCTCTACAGCGACATGGCCCGCTTCAACCGCATCCTGCACAACCTCTGTACTGACGTCTGGACCTACATCTCGATGGGCTACTTCGCCCAGGTCCGAGGCCAGGGCACCGTGGGCTCGTCGACGATGCCGCACAAGGTCAACCCGATCCGCTTCGAGAACGCTGAGGCCAACCTCGAGGTCTCAAACGCTCTGCTCGACGTGCTGGCCGCGACGCTGGTGCAGTCCCGGATGCAGCGGGACCTCACCGACTCGAGCATGCAGCGCAACATCGGCACGGCGTTCGGCCACTCACTGCTCGCCATCGACAACGCCGGACGTGGTCTGGCCGGCCTCGACGCGGTGCCAGGCGTAATGGCCGCTGACCTCGACTCCAACTGGGAGGTGCTTGGCGAGCCGATCCAGTCCGTGATGCGCGCGCTCGGGGCGCAGGGCGTTCCCGGCATGGATAACCCCTACGAGCGGCTCAAGGAGCTCACCCGCGGTCGTCGCATCACCGGCGATGACCTGCGCGAGTTCGTCCGCGGCCTTGGGCTGCCGGCCGACGTGGAGGCTCGCTTCCTCGCGATGACCCCGCAGACCTACGTCGGGCTCGCCCCGGTGCTCGTGGACTACCTCGGCTGACGTGGCCGACGGCCCGCAGGACCAGATCGCCCGCGTTCGCCGCGGCCACAACGCTTCGTCGCGCGCGACGTCTGCAGTCAGGGATCTGCAAGAGTCCATGTGCTTACAAGAGCAACCTTGCCCGCAACCACGGGTAGGGATCCTCGATACCACGTGCGATGTCGGCCAGGGCGTTCTGTCGTAGCTCCTGAAGGCGTTTCGCCGCAACGTAATGTCGCGCCCTGGTCTCGCCAACCGCCTTCAACAACCCCAGGTCGACCAGCCGTTTGAAGTCACGAGTGGCTGTGCGTTCCTCGATCTCGGCTCGCTTGACGTGCGTGGTGCGCCGCAGACGGTAACCCAGCAGGGCATCAAAGAGCAGGTCCGTCACGCGATCCGACAACGAGTGCTCGATCGCCAGCTCACCCAAGGCTTCCCACAAGGCATTCGCTTGACGAAACCGCCTTTGCATCGTCTGCGCCTGCATGTGATGGGCGCGAAGGTTAAAGGAGAGCCACAGTCCACAGTCGCGGTCGGGATGCCATGATCCAGCTCCCGTAATCGCGAGCACCCGGTAGTAGTCGTCNGTATTGGCCCCCAGCCATTCCTCAATGCTGGAGAAGGCTGGCTCGGTGATCCCTCCGCGCGAAAGAACGAGTGTCTGCAGGGCGCGCGCCATCCGCCCATTGCCGTCGCGGAACGGATGGACCATGACGAGATTCAGGTGCGCCATGGCGGCATGGACCAGCAGGTCCATGTCATCGCGCAGAGCGAGAGCGGAGATGAGTTCGTCCATCAACTCGGGCACAGCGGAGGCCTCGGGCCCTTCGAAGACGACCACCTGGTCGTCTACGTCATAGACGTATACCGGCCCTGCGCGATAGCTCCCTGGGCTCTTGGCCACATCGTGGGCCAGCATCATGAAGTGCATGCTGCGGATTGCGGAGGCGTCCAGGACGAACTGCTCGTCCCCGGCCATGGCCAGCACGTAGCCCAGAGCCTGTCGGTATCCGCGGATCTCTGCGAATGTCCGTTCGTCGGCGCTCAAGGGCTCCTCGTCATCCAGCGCCGCAACCGCGTCGTCCACTTCGACGTAGTAGCCCTCGATGCTGTTGGATCCGCGAATGGCGCGCGCCAGCATGGATCGACGCAGGCCACCCTCCCAGCGCCTCGGGGTTCTCAAGACGTCGGCGAGGTCCGTGCGCATGGAATGGATCGCCTCAAGGACCTGGTGGTCCTCGAGTGTGAGATTCGGATTCGAGAAGAGCATGCAGTGTCTCAATGTCTCTAGTTTTAAGACATCATACGCGCCCGTACCTATTTGTCACAAGAATTGAGACATCAGAACATCCGGGTCGGCGCGCGGGACCGGGGCAGGTAGGTGAAACTGTCACGCATGACGCCACGGATCGGATACAAGGCCTCGGCCGAGCAGTTCAGCCCGCGAGAGCTCGTCGAGTTCGCCGTACAGGCAGAGCAGGTCGGCCTCGACAGCGTGATGATCTCCGACCACTTCCAGCCCTGGCGTCATACCGGTGGCCACGCCCCGTTCTCGATGGCCTGGCTGGCCGCGGTCGGCGAGCGTACCGAGCGGGTCTTGCTGGGCACGTCCGTCATGACGCCGACCTTCCGCTACAACCCGGCCGTCGTGGCCCAGGCGTTCGGCACGCTTGCCTGTCTGTATCCGGACCGCATCATGCTCGGGATCGGCACCGGCGAGGCGTTGAACGAGGTGGCTGTCTCGCGGCTGCAGTGGCCGGAGTTCAAGGAGCGGTTCGCACGAATGCGTGAGGCGGTCGTCCTGATGCGCGAGCTGTGGGCCGGTGAGCGCGTCACCTTCGAGGGGGACTACTACCAGACCCACGACGCCACCGTGTATGACCGCCCGGACCGGCCGGTGCCCATCTACATCGCCGCCGGAGGCCCGGTGGTGGCGAAGTATGCCGGCCGCTCGGGCGACGGGTTTATCTGTACCTCGGGAAAGGGGCCGGAGCTGTACCGGGACAAGCTCATCCCTGCGGTTGACGAAGGCCTGGCGGCCGCAGAACGTGACCGTGGGTCGATCGATCGGATGATCGAGATCAAGCTGTCCTACGACCCGGATCCCCGGCTGGCGCTGGAGAACACCCGTTTCTGGGCTCCGCTGTCGCTGACGCCAGAGCAGAAGCATGGCCTGAGCGACCCGACCCAGATGGAGGCTGCCAGCGATGCGCTCTCGATCGAACAGGTGGCCAGCCGCTGGATCGTGGCATCCGATCCCGGGACAGCGCTNGCCCAGATCCAGCCGTACGTCGACCTCGGTTTCAACCATCTCGTCTTCCACGGACCGGGTCACGACCAGTCCCGGTTCCTCACGTCGTTCGCCACCGAGGTGCTGCCCGGACTGCGCGCGCTGATGAGCCAGCGTTTCGACCCGCCCTCGGGAGCCTGAGATGGGACCGCTGACGGGGATCACGGTCGTCGAGATGGCGGGAATCGGCCCGGGCCCGTTTGCCGGGATGATGCTGGCCGACCTGGGCGCCACCGTGACCCGGGTTGACCGCCTCTCCGCTGGCGTGGGCGGCGCGGGCTGGGTCCGCGGGCCGAGCACGATGGCCGCAGTCCGTGCCGACGTGGTCTCCCGTGGACGACGCTCGATCGCGGTGGACCTGAAGTCGGCCGAGGGCGTCGAGCTGGTCCTCAAGCTGATCGACTCCGCTGACGTCCTGATCGAGGGCTTCCGCCCTGGGGTCATGGAGCGTCTCGGTCTAGGCCCCGAGGTGTGCCTCGAGCGCAACCCGCGACTGGTCTTCGGACGGATGACCGGGTGGGGCCAGGACGGGCCGCTGGCCCAGGCCGCGGGCCACGACATCAACTACATCTCGCTGTCCGGGGCGCTCGCGGCCATCGGGCGCCACGGTGACGCTCCCGTGCCGCCGCTGAACCTGGTCGGCGACTACGGCGGCGGCGGGCTCATGTTGGCGTGTGGCGTGCTCGCCGCCCTCCTCTCGGCTGCCCGCACGGGCAGCGGTCAGGTGGTGGATGCCGCAATGCTGGACGGGTCTGCCCTGCTGATGGCCCAGTTCTTCGGGATGACGGCGATCGGACGCTGGACGGACGAGCGGGGGAGCAACCTGCTCGACACCGGGGCGCCTTTCTACGACGTCTATCCGACCGCAGACGGCGGATACCTGTCGGTGGGTCCTCTCGAGCCCGCCTTCTTCGCCACCCTGCTGGGGCGACTCGGCATCGACGACATCGACGTGCGCACCCAGTACGACCCGCGTTCCTGGCCGGCGCTGCGTCTCCGGCTCGCGGCGGAGTTCGCGTCGCGCACCCGGGAGGCCGCCGAGGCGCTGTTCGCGGGAGTCGACGGATGCGTCTTTCCGGTGCTGTCGATCTCCGAGGCGCCACAGCACCCGCACAACGTGGCCCGAGGCACCTTCGTCACGCGCGACGGCGTCGTCCAGCCGGCGCCGTCCCCTCGTTTCTCGGCGACGCCCGCCCGGCTCGAGCTCCCGCCGCCGGCCGTCGGAGAGCACACGGATGAGGTGCTGGCCGACCTTGGCCTGTCCGACGACGAGGTGTTGGAGCTGCGTGAGTCGGGGGTTGTGGGATCGGCCGAAGTCCCCGGCTGAGGAGCTGGTGCAGGTCCGCGGGTGGCATTTCTACCGCCGGCGCTCAGCGCTTAGTGGTAGCGGCCGCTTGGTCGAACGTCGCTGGTCGGTCCAGGGTGCCGACCCTGTCGAGCGGCCAGACGATGATGAAGGCTCGCCCTACGACCGCGCTCAGGGGGACGAAGCCCTTTGCGGGGTCTTGCTGGTGGAATCGGCTGTCTGACGAGTCGCTGCGATGGTCGCCCATCACCCACAGCGTGCCGACGGGCACGGTCACCCTGAAGTTGACATCGCTGGCGCGATCGCCGGGGAAGACATAGGGCTCGTCGAGCAGGGTCCCGTTCACGTAGACCTTGCCATCTCGACCCTCGACGGTGTCTCCCCCAACGCCGATGACGCGCTTGACGAGGTTTCCTGCATCGGTCGCGGGCACGAGACCGATGAATTCGAGAACAGTTCGCGGACGACTCGGCTGCCCCACCCCCGAGGAGAAGTGCCGGAGCCAGCCGTCGGAGTCGCGGAACACCACGATGTCACCGCGTTTCACGCCCCCCATGTGGNTGGTCTGCTTGTTGACGACCACNCGGTCGTCCACGCAGCCCGAACATCCATGCAGTGTCGGTTCCATGGACCCGGACGGGATGAGAAACGCCTGGATGAGGAAGGTCTTGACGATCAGCGACATCACGATGATGGTGACGAGCATCGCGGCCACATCGCCCAGGAACGCCCAGCGGCCTCGGAGACGGTGTATCCCTCGGTGACGGCGCAGCGGATGCATACGGATGCCGCGGGCGGCCCTGGGCCATCGCCCGCCGGCTTCGACATATGAGCCACTCCGGCCACGTAGTGGAGAACACAAGTATTGGACAACATGGTACGGCTGCCGGAACATGGGCCGGGCCGGGTGCATCCCCCCGGCTGACGCACAGCGAACCCAAGGAGCAGCGATGACAACCGCGCCCATCGAACAGCGGCGGATCCTGGCGACGGCAATTCCCGGTCCCCGCTCCGTGCTGCTCCAGAAGCGCAAGATGTCGGCTGTCTCGGCCGGCATCGGATCAGGTCTGCCGATCTACGTCGAGAGGGCCGGCGGCGGCATCCTGGTGGACGTCGACGGCAACCACCTGATCGACTTCGGCTCGGGGATCGCCGTCACCACGGTGGGTAACTCGGCGCCTCGAGTTGTCGCAGCAGTGCAGTCGCAGGTCGAGGACTTCACCCATACCTGTTTCATGGTCACGCCTTACGAGGAGTACGTCGAGGTCGCCGAACGCCTCAACTCATTGACTCCCGGGCAGGGCGAGAAACGCAGCGCCTTGTTCAACTCGGGCGCTGAGGCGGTTGAGAACGCGATCAAGGTTGCACGCACGTTCACCGGGCGGACCGCCGTCGTGGCCTTCGACCACGCCTACCACGGTCGCACGAACCTGACGATGGCCCTGACCGCAAAGAACATGCCCTACAAGCAGGGCTTCGGGCCGTTCGCGGGCGAGATCTACCGGGTGCCCATGGCCTACCCCTACCGCTGGCCAACTGGGCCGGAGCGTTGCGCCGACGAGGCATTCGACGAGTTCGTGACCTTGGTGCACACCGAGGTGGGCGAGCAGAACACCGCGGCCGTCATCATCGAGCCGATCCAGGGCGAAGGTGGCTTTATCGTGCCCCCGGCCGGGTACCTCAAGAGGATTGCCGACTGGTGCACGCAGAACGGAATCCTGTTCATCGCCGACGAGATCCAGACCGGCTTCTGCCGCACCGGTGACTGGTTCGCCTGCGAGCACGAGGACGTCGTGCCTGACCTGATCACGACCGCCAAGGGCATTGCCGGGGGGCTCCCTCTCGCCGCGGTGACCGGTCGGGCGGACGTGATGGACTCGGTCCACAGCGGTGGCCTGGGTGGGACGTATGGCGGTAACCCGGTCGCGTGCGCGGCGGCGGTTGGTGCCATCGAGACCATGCAGGCAGAGGACCTTTGTGGTCGCGCGCGCGAGATCGAGGCGTTGTTCATGCCCCGTCTGCGAGAGCTGTCCGAGAAGTTCGAGGTCATCGGTGACATTCGTGGCCGCGGGGCCATGCTGGCCATCGAGCTCGTGTCCGGGNGCGGCNACAAGACNCCCAACGCCGGTCTGACCAGCGCGGTGAATGCCTACTGCCACAGCCANGGTCTGGTCACGTTGACGGCCGGTACGTTTGGCAACGTGATGCGTTTCCTGCCACCACTGTCGGCAGGGGACGACTTGCTGCACGAAGGACTCGACATTCTCGGGCAGGCCTTCGCGGCCAACGCCTGACAGCCCGCATCATTTCTACTCGAAAGGCCNGATACCCGTGGCGTTGACCGACTCTGAGAAGTCCCTGCTTGCCCGCGTCCCCACCGGCCTGTTCATTGCCGGCCAATGGCGGGCCGGCAGCGATGGCAGGACGATCGACGTGGAGGACCCGTCGACGGGTGAGGTCCTGGCCTCGGTGGCGGATGCGACCGTCGCTGACGGCGCGGCTGCCCTTGACGCAGCCGTTGCGGCACAGGTGGACTGGGCTGCGACGCCCTCCCGCGACCGCGGCGAGATCCTGCGCAAGGCNTTCATGGAGATCACGGAGCGAGCCGAGGAGTTCGCGCTGCTGATGACCCTGGAAATGGGGAAGCCACTGGCCGAGGCGCGCGGCGAGGTGACCTACGGAGCGGAGTTCTTCCGGTGGTTCTCCGAGGAGGCGGTTCGCATCAGCGGGCGTTGGGCGACATCCCCGAACGGCGCGACCAGGTTGATGACGATGAAACAGCCCGTCGGCCCAACGCTGATGATCACGCCGTGGAACTTCCCGCTGGCCATGGGCACTCGCAAGATCGGGCCGGCGNTGGCGGCTGGCTGCACNATGGTGGTCAAGCCGGCCAAACAGACGCCNTTGTCGATGCTGGCNCTGGTGGACCTGCTCACCGAGTGCGGTGTGCCTGCTGGCGTCGTCAACGTCATCACGACGTCGCGCACCGGTGACGTGATCGAGCCGATCATCCGCGATCCGCGACTGCGCAAGCTNACGTTCACCGGGTCCACCCCGGTGGGCCGCAAGCTCGTCGAGCAGTCCGCCGAACAGCTGTTGCGCGTCTCGATGGAGCTCGGCGGCAACGCGCCGTTCCTGGTGTTCGAGGACGCCGACGTGGACANGGCGGTCGAGGGGGCGATGTTGGCCAAGATGCGCAACATCGGTGAGGCCTGCACGGCGGCAAACCGCTTCCTGGTCCACGAGAGCGTTGCCGAGGAGTTCTCGGCCAAGTTCGCCGCCAAGATGGCCGGTATGACGGTCGGTCGCGGCACCGAGGACGGCGTGACCGTCGGACCGCTCGTTGACGCAACGGCCCTGGCTTCGGTGGCCGCGTTGGTGGATGACGCCAAGGCCAAGGGCGCGACGGTCGTCTGCGGTGGCACCACCGTGGGAGACCAGGGCTACTTCTACGCCCCTACGCTCCTGACCGGCGTGACCGCGGACGCCTTGATGATGCGCGAGGAGATCTTCGGCCCGGTGGCACCGATCGCGACGTTCACCACCGAGGCTGAGGCGATCGCGCGGGCCAACGATACGGAATACGGCCTTGTGGCTTATGTATTCACCCGTGACCTCTCGCGCACCCTTAGGGTCAGCGAGGCCCTGGAGTTCGGGATGGTCGGCATCAACCAGGGCATCGTGTCCAACCCGGCGGCGCCTTTCGGCGGGGTCAAGCACTCGGGCTTCGGCCGTGAGGGTGGTTTCGAGGGCATCGAGGAGTACCTCGAGATCAAGTACGTCGGCATCGCCCCGTAGCTCAACTTTCGACGTTGGAGGAAGCATGGCTGGCAACACTTCGAGCCCCCGCTCGGCCGTCGTCGTCGGCGGCAACCGCATTCCGTTCGCCCGCGCCAGCGGTTCATATATCCATGCGTCCAACCAGGACATGTTGACTGCCGCCCTTGACGGGCTGGTGGCCCGGTTCGGCCTGTCCGGTCAGGGCGTCGGCGAGGTCGCAGCGGGCGCAGTCGTCAAGCACAGTCGCGACTTCAACCTGACTCGGGAGAGTGTCCTCGGCTCCCGACTCGCCCCCACGACACCCGCATACGACGTGCAGCAGGCATGTGGCACCGGCCTGGAGGCCGCGATCCTCGTGGCCAACAAGATCGCCCTGGGCCAGATCGACTGCGGGATCGCCGGTGGTGTCGACTCCGCCAGCGACGCGCCCATCGCCGTCAGCGACAGCCTGCGCGAGAAGCTGCTGGCGGCCAACCGGGCCAAGGCCCCGCTGGACCGTGTCAAGGCATTGAGTGGACTTCGCCTTCGCCACCTCGTGCCGCAGATCCCCCGCAACTCTGAGCCGCGCACCGGTCTCCTCATGGGCGAGCATCAAGCCATCACCACCGCTGAGTGGCAGATCAGCCGCACGGCCCAGGACGAGCTCGCGGCCGCCAGCCACCACAACCTGGCCGCGGCATATGACCGTGGCTTCTTCGACGACCTGGTCACGCCCTACCTGCGGGTGACCCGCGACCAGAACCTGCGCCCCGACACCAGCATGGAGAAGCTGGCGCGGCTCAAGCCGGTATTCGGCAAGGGCGAGGGCGCAACGATGACGGCCGGCAACTCCACCCCGCTGACCGACGGTGCTTCGGTGGTGCTGCTCGGCTCCCAGCAGTGGGCTGACGAGCGTGGGCTACCTGCGCTGGCTCGTTTCGTCGACGCCCAGACCGCCGCGGTGGACTATGTCAATGGAGGCGAGGGGCTGCTGATGGCTCCGGCGTATGCCGTGGTACCCCTCCTCGCCCGACATGGCTTGTCGTTGCAGGATTTTGACTTCTACGAGATCCACGAGGCCTTCGCCTCGACGGTCCTGGTGACGCTGGCCGCATGGGAGAGCGAGAAGTTCTGCGTCGAACGCCTCGGCGTCGACGCCCCTCTCGGCTCGATCGACCGAAGCAAGGTCAACGTCAACGGCTCCTCGCTGGCAGCGGGCCACCCATTCGGTGCCACCGGCGGGCGCATCGTGGCATCCCTGGCCAAGCAGCTGTCCCAGAAGGGATCAGGCAGGGGCCTGATCTCTATCTGCGCGGCTGGCGGCCAGGGCGTCGTGGCCATCCTCGAGGCGATCTGAGATGAGTGACGCCAGGACCCTCACGCTCGACAGCACCCCCAATCTCACCGTCCTTTTTGCGCGCGCCGCAGCGACGTCCATAGGCCGCGGTGGCCCTCTGCAAGATGTTCAGGTGCGTTATCCCAGGACGTGGATCCACCTGCCCCGGTTGGCGGCATACGACAAGGTCTGTGGGTTCGCGCTGCGGGACACGCTCCCGGCGCCCTATCTGCACGTGCTTGTCTTTCCCCTCCAGGCGACGCTGATGGCCGACCGCCGGTTCCCGTTGGGCATGCCCGGCCTCGTTCACGTTCGCAACCGGATCGTCCAGCATCGGCCCGTCGACGCTGGCGAGCCCCTCACGCTGCGCTCCAGCGCGCGGGCGCTGCGCCCTCATGAGAAGGGTGCGCAGATCGATCTCGTCGGTGAGGTTCGTGTTGGTGACGAGCTCGTGTGGGAGGGCGTCAGCACCTACCTCTCGCGCGGGGCCTCGGTGCCCGGAGAGACGGCGCCGGCCCAACACGTCGCCGTGGATCTCGGGCCCGATGCACCTGCGAACGCGGTCTGGGACGTTCCCGGGGACATGGGACGGCGCTATGCGGCGGTCAGTGGTGACGTGGACCCGATGCACCTGAGCTCATTGGCCGCCCGAGCCTTCGGCTTCCCGGGTGCCCTCGTGCAGGGCATGTGGACCAAGGCGCGCGCTCTGGCAGCGATCGAGGCACGACTCCCCGAGGCGTATGTCGTAGACGTCGATTTCAGTGAGCCCTTGTTGTTGCCGTCCAACGCCAATTTCTTTGCCGCGCAACAGGATCATGGATGGGACTTCGCCGTCCGGCCGGCGGANGGCGATGGCGATCATCTGCGCGGCACCGTCCGAGCGCTGTGACCGTTTGGCTCGAACTTCCTGGGGTGAGAATGGGGTTTGCGTGCTAGCCTGATAACTGGTTGCAGTTGCAGTTCCTCGCAGATCGAAGAAGTGCCCGCTCACCAGCGGGCTCTTTTTATTACAGCGGGCATGTCCCGTTCATTGTGGGGGTGTCACGGCGGCTTGGAGCCCACGAAGTGTGGACTCCATTGGATATCAAAGAAAGAGTTATTCCTCATGGTTCAAGGCACAGTTAAGTGGTTCAACGCTGAAAAGGGCTTCGGCTTCATCGCCCAGGATGGCGGCGGACCTGACGTGTTCGTTCACTACTCCGCGATCGAGACGAGCGGCTACCGTTCGCTCGAAGAGGCACAGCGCGTGGAGTTCGAGGTCACCCAGGGTCCCAAGGGCCCCCAGGCTGAGAAAGTTCAGGCCCTCTGATTTGAGAGACCCTCTCATCTCACAGCAGTAACTGCGACTCACCAGTCGTCTTCACACAAGGCCCCCCGGCTTCGGCCGGGGGGCCTTGTGGTGTCCAGCTCCGTGGTGTCCAGTTCCGTGGTGTCCAGTCGGGCTCAGCGGTGCAGGTTCTCCAGGAAGGCCTTGGCGATGGGCGCCGCGTCGGTGGCACCGCTCTTGCCCTGTTCCACCAGCACGGCGAAAGCCACGGGTCCCTGCCAGCCGACGAACCAGGCGTGGGTCGCCGGAGGGTTGCCAGACCCGTATTCAGCAGTTCCGGTCTTGCCGTACACCGGGCCGCCGATCACAGAATTCATGACGCCAGTCGCGGTGCCGTTGGTGACCACGAGACGCATCAGGCTTTGAAGCTGACCGATGGCCTTGGCGTCCAACGGCTTTGGTGTCCGATCGGCTCCGGTCACTGCCGGAGCGCTGATCAGCGCAGGTTCGATGTAGCTTCCGCGCGCCACCGAGGCGACCATGACCGCCAGGGATGCCGGCGAGACCGAGGTCCTGGCCTGGCCGAACGCTGTGGCGGCCTTTTCTGTCTTGGAGGTGGCCACGGGAACCGAGCCGCCGAACGTCCCCGCGATCCCCAGGTGCTTGGCCCAGCCCGCGCCGACGCCCAGTGCGACCGCGGCATCGTGCACGTCGGCGTCCCCCATGGTGGCGGCGAGCCCCACGAATGCGGTGTTGCAGGAATGGGCGAAGTCCACGGAGAACGGCACCAGCCCCAAGGTCTCGTGCTCGTAGTTCCGCATCGTGAGGCCGTCGACCACGACTGTCGGGGGACAAAGCACCGGCTTGGATGGCGACAAGCCCTTGGTCAGCAACGAGTACGTCGTAGCGACCTTGAGCGTGGACCCCGGCGCGTACGAGCTCAACAACGCGCGGTCCATGCCGAAGGCGGGCGAGTTGGCGACGGCGAGCAGATCGCCGGTGGCGACGTCAACGGCCACGAGCGCTGAGGGGACTGTGCCGCTGCCGGNCAGGGCCGCCTCNGCGGCGGACTGGGTTTTGGCGTCCAACGTCAGGGTCATCGGGGCGCCATCGACTGCCGCCTTCTCGAACAGCGGCACATCCGGCTTGTCGCTCGCGGTCACCTGCACTCCGGGCGTGCCGCCGAGCGCAGCGTCGTACTGNCCCTGCAGCCCACTCAGGCCGGCGTAGTCACCGGCCACGTACCGGCCCTTGCCGTTCTTGATGGTCTCTGCGGTTGCCGGACCGTAGGAGCCCAGCAACGGCCGGGCGAAGGTGGGGGACGGTGCCAACGGCTGCTCCCGTGGCGGGTAGATGACACCGAGCAGGGCATCGAGCTGCGTCCTGCGGGCCTGGAAGTCGGCCTCGCGATATGCCACGACGGGGATGGGCGCTTTTGAACCGGAGGCCTTGGCTGCGCTGAGCTTGGCGACCAGGGAGCCGGCAGGTTCGTTGACGAGCTTCTCCAGCTCAGCGACCGTCTGGGCGGAGGCTCGTGCCGGGTCGATCGCGACGTCATAGACCTTGCCGACCGCCAGGATCGGTGAGCCGCCGCGGCCCAGGACCTCGCCGCGCTTGCCCCAGGTCCGTGCGGCGACCAGTTTCGCCTTGGCGTCCACGTCCGGGGCCCACATCGTGGCTCCATCCCTGGCCACGACATCCCAGAGCTCGACATCGTTGCGCTGCAACGAGATTGGCATGGTGTAGGCCCAGGTTGAGCCCTCGGCCACCGTCCAGGCGACGGAAAGCTTGCCTGTGGCCCTGTCGCCGTCACGGGTGAGGGACGTGACGGTGACCTTGACCGGTGCGCTGCCAAGCCCCGCGGTCGTGGTCTTGAAGCTGGCCGCGACCTCGTTAGCGGTTCGGCCGGCATACCCCATCTTGAGGACGTCGCGATGGGACCACGCGCCCGCGAACCGGTCAGCCGCCGTGCGTGCGTCCTTGTCGAGGCGTATCTGCTCACCGTGCCGGACGAAGGCGAACCCCCCCGCGGCGGCGCCAACCACGATGAACCCGGTCACGACGGAGGCGATGATGATGCGTCTGCTCATGGCGACCATCCAACCTCACGGCCCGCGACGGCCACGCCCGGGCCGGAGGGCTCCTGTTGTCTGCCCGCCGGAATGGCTCGTGCCTTTGGCCCGCAGGGCTCCCACTCGAACGGGATGCGTGGCAGAGTCGGGCCATGAAGAGCACCATGCAAGAGTCGCCGTTGCTGATTTCGCGAATCCTCCAGTCCGGCACGCTGTTGCATGCCGACCAGGAAGTCGTGACCTGGACCGCGGACGGGCCTCGGCGGACGTCATACGCGGAGGTGGGCACCCAGTCGGCCCAGCTCGCCAATGCGTTGCGGGGTCTGGGCGTCGATGGCGACCAGCGCGTTGCCACGTTCATGTGGAACAACGCCGAGCACCTCGTGGCCTATCTGGCTGTGCCGTCCATGGGCGCTGTCCTCCAGGCGCTGAACATCCGGCTCTTCCCCGAGCAGATCATCTACGTCACCAACCACGCCGGGGGCCGGGTCATCGTCCTGGACAACAGCCTGGCCGCGCCGTTCAGCAAGCTGCTGCCTCACCTGTTGACACTGCGCCATGTCATTGTCAACGGCCCGATCCCCGATGAGGTCCGAGCGGCGCTCGAGGCGGCCCCGCAGATCGAAGGCGTCCACGACTGGGAGACCCTGCTCGCCGCCCAGCCCACGACCTTCGACTGGCCGGTCCTGGACGAGAGCGAGGCGTCCTCGATGTGTTACACCTCGGGCACGACCGGCAACCCCAAGGGCGTCGTGTACTCCCACCGCTCCAACTACCTGCACACCATGCAGGTGTCCATGAGTCTCGGTTTCAGGCAAGGCGATCGGCTGCTGGCAGTGGTCCCGATGTTCCACGCCAACGCCTGGGGCATTCCTTACGCCGCGCTCATGGTGGGGGCGTCGCTGATCATGCCTGACCGGTTCCTGCAGGCAGAGCCGTTGGCGACAATGATCGAAGCCGAGAAGGTCACAGGTGGCGGAGCCGTTCCGACCATCTGGACCGATCTGCTGCGCTACCTCGACGAGCACCCGACCGACACCTCCACCCTGCGCACCGTCATCGTCGGTGGCTCCGCCTGCCCGCCCTCCCTGATGAAGGCCTACGACGAGCGCCACAACATCGAGGTCCTTCACGCATGGGGGATGACGGAGATGTCTCCCCTGGGGTCGGTGGCGGTGGCGCCCATCGGGACGACCGGGGATGAGCACTGGCGCTACCGTCAGACGCAGGGCCGCATCGCCTCCACCCTCGAAGCCCGGCTGGTCGGCCCCGACGGCGTCGAGGTGCCCTGGGACGGCGAGAGCGTGGGAGAGCTCGAGGTCCGTGGCCCCTGGATCACCGGCAGCTATTACGACAACGGGACAAACACCGAGGCCGAGCGCGCCGATGCTGCCTCGAAGTTCGACGACGGCTGGCTTCGCACGGGCGACGTGGGGTCGCTCACGCCCAACGGATTCCTGCAGCTGACCGACCGTGCCAAGGACGTGATCAAGTCCGGCGGTGAGTGGATCTCGTCAGTCGATCTCGAGAACGCGCTGATGGGCCATCCGGACGTGCTCGAGGCCTCCGTGGTCGGCGTGCCCGATGACAAATGGGGCGAACGCCCGCTTGCCACAGTGGTTCGTGCCGCCGACTCCACGATCGACGCGGCCGGGCTCAAGGAGTACCTCGGCAGCAAGGTCGCCGGGTGGCAGGTGCCGGAGCGNTGGGCCTTCATCGACGAGGTTCCCAAGACCAGCGTGGGCAAGTTCGACAAGAAGGTGCTGCGCAAGCGGTATGCCGAGGGTGAGCTGAACGTCGAAACGCCCGCCTGACGGCGCGGTTGTTCGTCTTGCCGAGTTTTGGCCGCATACTGGTAGANCGACGTCATTAGTCTGCTTTGGTGCGTCGCGCATCAAAGAACCGGCCTTGGGTCCGCAGTGATCCAACCTGCCCCGAGGGGGCTGGCCACAATCCAGCCACGAAATGCCGTCTCGGGCCNTTCGGAGGAGACGACGTGGCATGAGATGACGTGCCCGAGAATGACATGACAGGCAGGTGTACGCGTGACAGAACAGGGATCGGGCGACGAGCAAGCACGCCCTGACTCGGCAGCCCTCCCTGAGGTTGGTCCCTCGAGNCATGCGGTGCGGATGGCGCAGAGGCGCGCCAATCGTCACCCCCGGCTGCGACGCGCCTCGATCATCGTGGCGGCGGGGCTCGTTCTGTTGCTGACCCTGGGCACCGCGGCCTACGTCAAGCTCAACAGCAACATCACGAAGTACGACGTGTCGAAGCTGCTGGGCCAGCGTCCAAATAACAACGTGGCTGCCGACAAGCTCACCAATCTCAAACCGCTCAACATCCTGGTGATTGGCTCGGACACCCGTGATCTGGGCACCAGCTCATACGGGACGACGGCTGGGGCTCGNTCCGACACGACCCTGATCGTGCACTTGTCCGGCGACCGCAAGTCGGCAGTGGTGGTCAGCGTCCCCCGTGACTCAATGACCCGTGCACCCGCCAACTGCAAGGACCCAAAGAGCAAGGTCGCAGATGGTCCGATCCGGCAGTGGAACGCGAACTACTCACTCGGCGGTCCCGCCTGTCTCATTCGCACGGTGGAGGGCACCACCGGTATCTTCATCGACCATTTCATGGTGATGAACTTCCTGGGATTCCAGTCGATGGTTGACGCGCTGGGNTCGGTCGAGGTCTGTATGCCGACGGCCGTGGTNGACCCTTTGAGCNNTCTGAACCTGCCGGCCGGCCGCAGCAGGGTCACCGGCAAGGAGGCACTGGCCTTCGTGCGAGTCCGTCACAACATGGGCGACGGGTCGGACCTCGGCCGGATCGACCGGCAACAGGCGTTCTTGTCCTCGATGATCCAGGAGGCCACGAGCACCAATCTGCTCCTGCGACCGGACAAGCTCTTCCGTTTCCTTGATGCGGCGACCAAGTCACTGACGACCGACCCGGCGTTGGGCAACCTGAACGCCCTGCGGGAGGTGGCCCAGAGCGTGGTCGGCCTGAAGTCGTCCCAGATCCGGTTCGTGACGGTGCCGGTCGAGCCCTACCCGCCGGATCACAACCGCGTCCAGTGGACCTCGGCCGCCGATGCCTTGTGGAAGTCGATCCGTGAAGACACTCCGCTGCCCGGCACCAAGCCGGCGCCGGGCTCCAAACCGACACCCACCACGACATCGACACCGCCGGTGCTGACTGTCACACCGGACAAGATCACCGTGCATGTCAGCAACGACTCAGGCGTGCCCGGGATTGCGCGCCAGGCTGCCGATGACCTGCGCCTGCAAGGCTTCAAGATCAGTGGCATCTCGAACGACAGCAGCGGCAGGGCAGGCGCCACCGTCACCTACTCGGCGGCCAACCATGAGCAAGCCTTGACTGTGGCGGCGGCCTTCCCCGGCGCCGTTCTGGTGGAAGACAGCGCGGCGGGTGACGTCATCCGGGTCAGCCTGGGCACGGGCAGCCCGAACGTCGTGGCGGTGCCCAACCGTCTCGGCACGACCCCCCTGCCCACACATACGCTGAGCGCCACCGCCGCCCCCACCCCGTCCTCCACCGTGACGATCCAGGCCCGGACGGCTGACACCAACATCTGCAAGAAGTAGTGTTTTGTGAAACCACACCCTGCGCCGGTAGCCTGTGCAGGCTCCCGAACCGGTCGCCGCCTGCGGTGGTCGACGAAGAGGCACGGAGGCGTCGCCTAGCCCGGTTTATGGCGCCCGCCTGCTAAGCGGGTTTGGGTTAATCCCCATCGCGAGTTCAAATCTCGCCGCCTCCGCCAGCGTGAAGGGCCCCCCAGCGTCAGGCCGGGGGGGCTCTTCACGTCGCGGGTCCGCCGGTGCCGGTCTACGTTGTCAGTCATGGACTTTGGATACAGCCCCACAGTCGAACAGTGGCGCCAACGCCTGCAGAGCTTCCTCGACGAGGTCATCCTTCCCGCAGAGCACACCTTCCATGAGCAGGTCCACGCCCAGGCCGGGACCAACCCGTGGGGGCGCCCGCCGATCATGGAGGGGCTCAAGGCCCAGGCTCGCGAGCGCGGTCTGTGGAACCTCTTCCTGCCCGGCACCGAGTTCGGGGCCGGCCTGACCAACCTCGAGTACGCGCCGCTCGCCGAACTGTCCGGGCGCTCGCCGATGCTCGCCCCCGAGGCGATGAACTGCGCGGCACCGGACAGCGGGAACATGGAGGTCTTCGCGCACTTCGCCAGGTCGGATCTCCAGGATCGGTGGCTGAAACCGTTGCTGGACGGGACGATTCGCTCCGCATACTCCATGACTGAGCCGGACGTCGCGTCATCGGACGCCAACAACATCGCCACCACCATCGAGCTCGACGGGCGCTCCGACGAGCTAGTCGTGAGCGGGCGCAAGTGGTGGTCCAGTGGGGCTATGGCGCCGGAGTGCAAAGTTGCCATCGTCATGGGCCTGTCAGCACCACAGGGTGAGAAGCACCGGCGTCACTCGATGGTCGTCGTCCC
>JGI24130J36418_10000097_pt1 | contig 23395 bp, 24 predicted proteins | sample BarGraNGADG00212_FD_36418 | JGI IMG/M metagenome (IMG submission 36418)
CCGTCCGCCAGCCCAACGCCGCAGGCCACGGCCAGCGCCAGTGCGTCCGGCTCGACTGGGCCGTCCAGTCCGGCTGCCAGCTCGAAGCCGCTGGCCGACGCCGCGTCACTGGCGCCGGTGCCGACCCCGAACCCCGGTACGACCGCAGGACCGCAGGCACTGAGCCTGCCGGTGGTATTCGACCGCCGGGCCGTGTCCGCGAAGTGGAGCCTCGGGAGTCGCGTCGATGCGGTGAACCTCGACGCCGGATACCGTCTCGGCGGCCTCACGCCAGCGGAAGTCGGAACGACGGCCCGCGGCCTTACGGTGGTCCTCGACGACGACCATGGCTTCACCGTCAGCCCGACTCCGGCCAAATGGGTAGCCGAGTTCGGCTTCTACACTCCCACGCGTCGCAAGGACACGGTCATACCGACGCAAGTCCGGGACCTGGGCCTGCTGCTGGCAAAGTGGGGCGAGGACGGTTGCGCGTGGATCTGGCTGGTCGCCGACATCTCCGACGCCCATTCCAATTCTTGCCTGCCGCGATGAACCCGCAGCCCGGCGCCAGTTCCCTCGCCGGTCCCTGCAGGCTGGAGGGTTGCCCGCTCTCCCTATCGTCGGGTAGCCTTGACTCACCCGCGTCGCATCCTCTGGAGGGACCGTCACTTTGTTCCTGCCCCTAGCCGGGCTCCTGGTCGGAGTCCTGCTCGGCCTCGTGCTCGGCGTCAAGGTCGACCTGGAGGTCGCCCGCTACTCCGGCGTCGCGATCCTGGCCGCCCTCGACTCAGTCCTGGGGGCGGTCCGCGCGGAACTCGACGGCGCCTACGACAACCGCATCTTCGTCAGCGGCTTCGTGACCAACACCGTGGTGGCGGTGCTGCTCGTGTTCATCGGCGACAGGCTCGGGCTGGAGCTATACCTGGTAGCCTCGATCGTGTTCGGGCTCCGGATCTTCCAGAACGTATCGCTCATCCGCAGGCACTTCCTATAGACAGGCACTTCCGATAAAGGGGACGTGAACGAGTGGAACGCGAAGATGTGCTCGTTGGGATCGACGTGGGGACGAGCAAGGTCTGCGCTCTCATAGGCGAGTTGAGCCGCGACGGCAACCTGACCATCATCGGCAAAGGCGTGGTGCCTGCCAGCGGGCTCAAGAAGGCCGTCGTCATCAACATCGAGCAGACGACCCGGTCGATCACGGGGGCGGTCGAGCACGCTGAGCGGTTGTCGGGCTATGAGATCGAGCTGGCCTACGTGGGCGTGGGCGGCCAGCACGTCGAGAGCCAGAACTCCCGCGGCGCGGTCGCGGTAAGCGGCCACAACCGCGAGGTCACGCGCGAAGACATTAGCCGGGCCATGGAAGTGGCGCGCGCGGTGACCATTCCGTCGAACCGCGAGGTCCTGCACGTCATCCCGCGGGGCTACATCGTCGACGGTCAGGAGGGCGTGAAGGACCCGCTCGGGATGAGCGCCATCCGCCTCGAGATCGAGACCCATATCGTCACCGCATCGGCCACGGCCGTGCGCAACCTCGCGAAGTGCATCCTTGCGGCCAACGTCAAGATCGACGAGCCGGTCGCCAACTCGCTCGCCTCCGCCGAAGCGGTCCTTTCGGACACCGAGCGCGAGCTGGGCGTGGCCGTGGCCGACATCGGGGCCGGGACGATCGATCTGGCGCTCTTCGTCGACGGCTCGCCGTTCAAGACCGCGGTTCTGCCGGTCGGCGGCAACAACGTCACCAACGACGTCGCCATCGGCCTCAAGACGAGCCTGCAGGTCGCTGAGGACCTCAAGATCATGTACGGCTCATGCGCGCTCGAAACGGTCCCCGACGATGAGATGATCAGCGTCTCGATGCTGGGCGAGCCCGCCGGCCGGACAGTGAGCCGCCTGGAGGTCTGCCGGATCATCGAAGCCCGGATGCGCGAAAACTTCGAGATGCTGAGGGCCGAGATCCGCTCGGCCGGCGACGGGCTGCTGCCGGCCGGAGTGGTTCTCACCGGCGGTGCGGCCCAGCTGGCCGGCGCCGCGTCCCTGGGGCGCGAGGTCCTCGACATGCCGGTGCGCGTGGCCGGTCCCACGGGCGTGCTGGGCCTGACCGACGACATCATGACGCCCGCCTACAGCACCGCCCTTGGGCTGCTCTATTGGGGCGCACGGGGTCTGGCGGCGGGCGAGCCGTCCAGGCTCGAGTCGGCGCCGGCGATGGGGAGCTTCGCCCGTGTCCGCGACGCGCTACGGAGCCTCTTTCCGTAGATGAAGACAGCCGAGCTGACGATCCAGACGGGGCGCCAACGCGGCCTTCACGACCTGACCTCGGCGTGCGAAAGGTTCGTCGCCGGCGAGGGTGACGGCCTGCTGGTCGTGTTCGTGCCGCACGCCACTGCCGGCCTCGTCGTCATGGAGCTCGGCTCCGGGTCGGAGCCGGACCTGATGGCCAGCCTCGACTCAATGTTGCCGCGGGACGATCGCTGGGGCCACCGCCACGGGTCGAGGGGTCACGGCGCCGACCACGTCCTGCCGCTGCTCGCTCCGCCCTCGCTGACGGTGCCGATAGTCGCCGGCCGGCTCGCCCTCGGCACCTGGCAATCGATCGCGCTTCTCGACACGAACCCGGACAACTCGGTCCGGACGGTGCGCCTGAGCTTCATGCCCGGCTGACGTCGCCGATCGTAATGGCCAAATTGGCCTTCGGAAAATGTTCTCAACCTGGTTTCAAAGCGCGAGCGCCGGGACCGCGGAGGCAGTTCCGGCGTATACTCCGGGCATCCGAGCCAGCCCCGTCACGCGCTTTCTCTACACACATCTCGGGGGGGCCGGACCGCACGACAACTTCTGCCGGAGAGCCACCCGGAGGATAGGCAATGCCGCTACGGTCCGATTCCGAGAACTTTGCGCTCATACGAGTCATTGGCGTTGGCGGGGGCGGTAGCAACGCCGTCAACCGGATGATTCGGGCCGAGATGATGGGCGTGGAGTTCATTGCCTGCAACACAGATGCGCAGGCGCTGCTCCAGTCAGATGCACCCCACAAGATCCGAATCGGTGACAAGATCACCAAAGGTCTAGGCGCGGGCGGCGACTCGAGCGTCGGCCAGAGGGCGGCCGAAGAAGATTCCGAGAAGATCGCCGACGCATTGCGCGATTCGGACATGGTCTTCATTACGGCCGGCCTGGGCGGCGGCACTGGCTCTGGCGCCGCTCCGATCGTCGCCGAGATCGCAAAGGAGCTCGGAGCGCTGACGATCGGCATCGTGACCAAGCCGTTCAGCTTCGAGGGCGTCCGCCGCAAGCTTGTGGCGGAGCGATCCGCAGAAGCGCTCAAGGAGAAGGTCGATACGCTGATCACGATTCCCAACGACCGGCTGCGCGACGTCGTACAGAAGAACACCTCGATCATCGATGCGTTCCGCTTCGTCGACGACGTGCTGCGCCAGGGTGTCCAGGGGATCAGCGACATCATCACCGTGCCCGGTCTGATCAATCTCGATTTCGCCGACGTGCGGGCGATCATGTCGGACGCCGGCTCGGCCCTCATGGGGATCGGTCGCGCCGGCGGCGACAGCCGCGCTCTCGACGCGACTCGCCAGGCAATCGCGAGCCCGCTCCTCGAGATCAACATCAACGGCGCCCAGGGCATCCTGTTCAACATCGCCGGGTCGGCCAACCTGAGCCTGTTCGAGGTCACCGAGGCGGCCGAGGAGATCCGGTCCGTCGCCGACCCCGAGGCGAACATCATCTTTGGCACGAGCTTCGACGAGCGTCTTGGCGACGAGGTCATGATCACCGTCATCGCCACCGGCTTCGACTCGACGCGCAAGCATGATTCGGCCCGGCGCGAGTCGGGCACGTTCCAGGCTCCGGTTCCGGTCCACGTTCAGCGCCCGGAAACCACGGACTTCCTGCAGGAATTCGAGCGCCAGCGTCGCGAGTCGACGGATCCGCTGCCTCAGCGCCAGCGCTACCAGCCACTGGGGCACACGTCACTCGGAGGCGAGCGCCAGTCGGTGCCGGTTCCGGTGCAGGCTCCGCTCCCGCCGAGGCCTTCGATGGACCAGTCGTCCATTCGCCACAAGTACGACGAGGAGAATCTCGAGATCCCGAGCTTCTTGCGTCGCCGCGACCAAGAGGACAAGGACTAGCCCCTCAACGGCCTTGGATTTCGATAGCGGTCCGGACCCCAAAGACGTAGCTTCTTTCGGCGCGAGCCGCTCCAGCATCCTGCGGGTAGTTGCCGACGCTTGCGCCCGTTCCGGGCGGGATCCGCACGGCGTCACGCTCGTGGCCGTCTCCAAGACCGTGGACCCGGTGCGGTTGCGCGCCGCGGTGGCGGCTGGCTTCGGTCTCCTCGGAGAGAACCGCGTTCAGGAGGCGGAAGCGAAGGCTCCGTTGGTGCCCGGCGCTCGGTGGCACCTGATCGGACCGCTCCAGTCGAACAAGGCGCGGCGAGCGATCGAGCTGTTCGACACGATCGAAGCGGTCGAGTCGCTGGATCTGGCGCGCAGGCTCGACCGGTTGGCCGGGGAAGCCGGCCGTGCGCCGCTGGACGTCTATCTGCAGGTCAACGTCGACCGCGACGCCGCCAAGGCGGGCTTCTTGCCCGAAGCGCTCGAGGCTGATCTCGCGGAGCTCGGCAGTATGTCCAATCTCCGCCTGCTGGGGCTCATGACCGTGGGCCGGCTGACCGCGTCGGCCGAGGAGGCGCGGCCCACGTTCGCCCGATTGCGCGAGCTGTCGCTTCGGCTGCGAAGTGGGGGAGCGGCAGATCTAGGTGCGGGCCTGTCGATGGGCATGACCGACGACTACCCGATCGCGGTGGAGGAGGGTGCGACAGTCGTCCGGGTGGGGAGGGCCGTTTTCGGCGCCCGATAGCGTGGCCAGGAGGTTCACTTCGCTCTGACGAGGCAAGTGGGGCCCGGCGGGTGGGATTCAGCATTCTGATAGTGGCTCGCTACGAAATTGGCAGTGATAATCGTGCGTATGGAATACCACTCCCCATCGCCGGGTCGCCAGCGCCAGTCCGAGGTTCGCTTCGCCGTGCGCCTGACGCCGCGCGGAGGAGACAATCGCGTCGACGGCGTTTCCGCGGAGGGTGTTCTGCAGGCGCGCGTTGCGGCGCCGGCCGTTGGGGGAGCGGCGAATTCGGCGCTCGTCAAGTTGATCGCCGACGAGCTGGACGTACCCCGCACTTCCGTGCGTCTGGTCGCCGGAGCCAGCGGTCGCCAAAAGCTGATCGTCGTCGAGGGTGTCCCGGCCGAGGGCGTGGTCGAGCGCTGGCCTGGCCTGAAGGTGTAGTGCCCGTTCTCGACGGCTCGGACCGAGGGCTCCAAGCGTGCCTCGCCAGGGCGTGACTGGCGGCTCATAGCCGCTATAATCGGCCCTCGTCGGTGCCCCGGCGACGGCGTACGTGCCCGTGGGCGATTAGCTCAGCTGGTTAGAGCGCGCGGTTCACATCCGCGAGGTCACTGGTTCGAGTCCAGTATCGCCCACCACCTCGCACTTCCCATCAGGCTACGGCTGTGGCGGCAACTGCGGCCCCGTTCTCCGAACCGAAAGACGCCGGGGAACCTCTAAGGGTTTACCCTGGCCCGCGCTCAAGGGCCGAGGCGCAGGTCCGATTCCCCATGCGGAGGGGCCGACACCTAGCAAGGAGCTACGCGTGGACGGTTTGTCAGCGGTGAGGTTGGACGTGGTCTCGATCGCCACGGCCCAACTTGCATCCATCCAGCCTCAGCACAAGCACCCCCATCCAGCCATGGACGCGGCGGCCAAACTGCTGGGCATGAGCGCGAGCGACCTGCGCGCTGCTTTGCAGAGCGGCCAGAGCCTCGTATCGATCGCCTCGTCGAAGGGCATAAGCCAGGGCGCTCTGGTTGGTGCAATGGCGACCGCGATCCAGGAAGCTAATCCAGACGTCTCGGCCGACCAGGCGACCAAGGTCGCGACCGCGATCGCGACTCGAACCCATTCGGCCGTCGGAACACCTCCCTCGGGACCGGCGCCCGACGCCGCTGCCGGCGCCAATACGAGCCAGGCTGCAGGCAGCACCACCGCTACCGGCCGGGGCCACGGCCATCACCGCCACCACGCCATGGGGGCCGCGATGGATGCGGCCGCCAAGGCCCTCGGTACTACTACCAGCGATCTGGTCTCGTCGTTGCAGAGCGGGCAGAGCCTCGCCTCGACCGCGTCGGCCAAGGGCGTGAGCCAGGATGACCTCGTCAAGGCGATGTCGACCGCGTTGTCGCAGGCGGACTCGAGTCTGTCCTCGGATCAGGCAACCCAGCTGGCAACGGCCATGTTCACGGGGACGCGGCCGGTGAGCCTGAATCAACAGTGGGACAGAGGCGCTTCCGAGTCCTCGAGCACGTTCGCCATCCTTGCCTGAGGGCGATCGCACGACGACGCCCTGACGAAGAAGAAGCAGCCGACCGCGGAGGGGGTAAAGCGGTCGGCTGCTTCGTTTGGGCGGCCGGACGGGTACAACGACTATGGGCTCCGGCCACGCACCGATTCCGCCAGCGGAATCTGATGGAACGCTGAATCGGGCGTATTCAAGGGATTCCCTTTAAGGCTCGAGGAAGCGTCCCTCGTGACGGAAGGCATCCGCGCAGCCGGCGTCCTTGCGGGGCGGATGTGCCAGGATGGAAAGGTCGAACGCAGCTGAGGCCGGCGATGGCTGACGTCGGCGACAGTGCCCGGTCCGCGATCGCTCCCGAGGCCGAGGCGTCAACCCCGAGACCGGGCCTGTTCCTCCGGGTCGAGGATTGGTTCTTCGCCGGTTGGATCGTGCTGGCTGCGCCGGCGCTGGCGCAAGCCGGGGGCTCGGGAGGGCCATTCGATGCCGGGCATCCGATCGACGGCCTGCTGCGCCTGACGCGCTTCTGCGGCGCCATCCTGTGTCTGACCACGCGCTCGAAGGCTGCGCCGGGCGGCTCTGGCGCAGCCGACGCCGCCGACGCCGACAAGGAGGCGGGCACGGTCGCGGGCCTCAACTCGGCGTCGATCGGGCCGCTCGTCGGAGGCCTGATGCTCGTCGGCGGGAGCGCCCTGCCGAGCTCGACTTCGACCCGGCCGCGGCCTTCGCTCCAACGTTCGGGATCGTCCTGGTGATCGCCGTTCTGCAGTCGCACTTGCCGGCCGCCCCGACAGCAGTACGGCGGGCGCTCGTCACGCCATACCTGCTGGCAGCGGACGGGCTGTTCTGGAACATCGTGCGCCAGGTGACCGGCGGACTCGGCTTGACCGCTCCCTCCGGCACGAACCTCCAGACCCTCTCCTCCGCCGCAGGTCCGATCGGGCTGCCGATACTCGGTGCGGCCGTCTACTACGCGATGCTCATCTACGCGCCCCGCCAGATAGCCGAGCGCGAAGGCGGCGCGATCGAATGGCTGGCGAAATCGCGCTCTTCGTGGCAAGCGTCGCGCTCGGCCTGGGCTGGCTGTCGCTGCTGGGTGGTTGATCGGGCCGCAAACGCGACCGCGACCCTCGGCGCGTGGGATCGCCAGGCGGACCGTGGATGATCGTGCGGGCAGCGGCGAGTGCAGCCGGCGCCGACCCGATCGGCCCAGGGCGCTAACCTTGGGCGATGGAACTCTCACTGATCGCCGTTCCGTACCACCTCGGACGGCCGGATGTGGGTGCTGCACGAGGGCCCGATCGCATCCTTCGGGCCGTGGCGGGACGCCGCCTGGAGTTGCCTGAGATCCGAGTCGCGCCGTCTTCGCCGTTCACCAACGAAGTGGCCGCCTCGATGAGCGTGAACGCGGACCTGGCCGATCGAGCCGGCCGGGAGCTTGCGGGCGGCCGAACCCCGGTTACGATCTCCGCCGACTGCTTCAGCTGCCTCGGCACCCTCGCCGCGCTGAGCGCCGGTGCCGCTATCTCCACCCCGCGAATCGGCGTCGTCTGGCTGGACGCTCACGGCGACTTCAACACCGCCGCGACTTCGCCCACCGGGTATCTCGATGGCATGGCGCTTGCGGCTGCGGTCGGGCTGGAGTGGGGGACCGTCGCGGCCTCGATCTCGGGCTTTCGGCCGGTGGATCCGTCCAACGTGCTCCACCTCGGCGGCCGGGACTTCGACCCGCTGGAAGTCGCGCGGCTCGAGGATGCCGGCGTGCTTCTGATCCGCCCTTCTGAGCTCCAGGCCGTGACCAGGCAATTGGAGTGGACGCTCGCCTCGCTCGCCGGTCGAGTGGACGCTGTCTACGTGCACTTGGACCTGGACGTTCTCGATACGTCGGAGGGGATCGCCAACGCTTACGCGGCTGCCGGGGGCCTCGCCGTCGCCGAGTTGCTGGATGTGGTACGGGCGTGCCTGGCAAAGCTGCCGGTCCGAGCGGTCGGCATCGCGGCCTACGACCCTGACTTCGACCCATCGGGGACCATCGCGTCCGTGGGCGCCCGGCTGGTGGAGGCGCTCGCCGCCGGCTGAACCCGCCGAGCCGGCTCAGCCCAGGCTGTAATCGAGCTCGTAGGTTGCCTCGGGACCGCCCGAGGCATCGAACCCGCCTTCGCCCTCGATGCCCACCAGCTCGCCGGTGCCGGATCCGGTGACGATGCGCCAGCGGCCCTTCGAGCTTTTGCCGTCGTGCTCGCCGGTCGATTCCAGCACCAGGTTGCCCGAGCGCCCGTCGATCGAGCCTTCGATCCGCTGCAAGCCCGTGAACACGGCCGACCGGTCCGGCCGATAGCCGAACACCCACTCGACCGATCCGCCGCCCTGGATCGCGCCTTCGAAGCGCTGCGTTCCGGAGACCCGGGTCAGCTTGAGCTCACGCGGGACCTCGAGCACGATCTGCTCGCTGCCGCCGGTGACCGTGAACTTGCCGATGGCCTTGTTCAAGCTGGCTCTCCCCGCGACGCGCCTGGCAGAAGCTAGCTCTCCAGCGAAACCACCGCGCCAGAGGCCGCGGAACGGTACAGCGCGTCGATCGTCCGCGCCTGGCCTAATGCGTCGGCCCGTCCGAGCAAGGGCTTACCGGTTCCGAGGATCGCGGCGCTGATATCCTCGACCTCGAGCCGATAAGGGTCGGCTGTAGCCACCGGGACGTCGCGGCCGTTGAGCTCGAGTCCGCCCCGCTGGCCCTGCCATGGGTCGCACAGGAGCAGGTTGCCCTTGCTGCCGATCGCTTCGAGAGAGTGGTGATTGGACGTGAAACCCGTGGCGATCTCGGCGACCGCTCCATTGGGGAACCGAAGCATGGCTGAAAACGCTTCGTCCACGCCGGACGGCGACAGGGTCTGCTCGCCGAAGGCCCACAACGGCTCGGCACCCGCAACGAGGCGCGACCCGCTGATGCAGTAGCAGCCCACGTCCATCAGGCCGCCGCCGTCGAGAGCGGGATCGAGGCGCACGTCGGTCTTGTCCGTCAACACGAAACTGAACGTCGACCGGATCGATTGCAGCTCACCGACGTCCGCCAGGAGCTCCACGAAGCGGCGTACCTGCGGGGCGTGGCGCCACATGAACGCCTCCATCAGGACCAGGCCGGCAGCTTCGGCCGCGTCGAACGCCTCGACGACGTGAGCCGGGTGGCGGGTGTACGGCTTTTCGCACAGGACATGCTTGCCGGCCGCGAGAGCTTGCATCGTCATCGGGTGGTGGAGCGAATTGGGCAGGCCGATGTAGACCGCATCTACCTCCGGATCCGCCAGCAGAGCCTCGTACGAGCCGTGGACGCGGGAGATGCCGAATCTTGACGCGAACTCCTCGGCCCGATCGCGGCTCCTGCTGCCCGCCGCGACGACCGTGAAGTTGGTCGCCTGACCGGCGTCGCGCATCATTCTGGAAGCGATGCGGCCGGGACCGAGGATGCCCCAACGGACCTTGTCGGAAGACGGCATTTCGGACTCCAGCTATCAGGAGAGTTAGCCCGTTCGCGGGGAGAGTTGCGCCTCATCGGAGGTCGGGGTCGAGCCACCTTCGTTGGCCCAGACGGCCTCATCGGCCCGATCCGTCTCATCGGCCGGACTCGGCTCTTCGGCGAGCGGGATCTCGCGGTCGTTGTGGGCCGTGTAGTCGGGGACCCTTCGCTCGTACGAGCCCGTCATGAGCGGCGAAGAGATCATGAAGTCGGCCGACGCCCTGTCGCAGGCCACCGGAATGTTCCACACGACCCCGATCCGCAGGAGCGATTTGACATCCGTGTCGTGGGGTTGAGGTTCGAGGGGATCCCAGAAGAACACCAGGAAGTCGATGGTGCCGTCCGCGATCATCGCCCCGACCTGGAGATCGCCTCCGAGGGGTCCGGACTGCAGGAGAGTCACCGGCAGCTGCAGCTCGCGCTGGAGCATCGTGCCGGTCGTGCCGGTCGCGACGAGATCGTGCTGGGCGAGCAGCGCTCGGTTGTAGCGCGCCCACTCGACGAGGTCCTGCTTCTTGTTGTCGTGAGCCACGAGCCCGATTCGTTTGCGGGGCTGCAGGTCCAGGTTCATCGAACCATCCTTGTCCGGCCAGGGCAGCGTCTCGCCGCCGGCCGTGCCCAGCATGGCAGAAGAGCGGCCGGTGCGCCTCCGGCGCTGCGGCGGCCGCTCTCGTGGGCTCGCAGCCGCTCAGGTCCGCTGAGGGCCAGACGCCCCACCCGCGCCGTAGCCGTAGAGGTGGTAGTTCGCGCCCGCGGCGGCCTGGTTGCCCTCGTGGACGGCGGCGCTGAGTTGGTGGTCGTACAGGCTGGTGGCGTCGCCTGCCGCGTACACGCCGGGGATGTTGGTGAGCTGCTCGGATGTCACGACGATCTGGCCGAGCGGGTTCAGCTCCAGGTCGAGCTGTCGGGCGAGCTCGTTGATCGCCCTGGTGCGGCGGATGGTGTAGACGTGCTCGACCGGGATCCGTGTCCGCTCGGGATCGTCGAGGACGAGCGCGAGCATCTGCCCGTCGCGGTTCTCGTACTCGGCGACGCCGTCCGGGTGGGCGGCGATGCCGGCCGCGGTCAGGTCCGCCAATCGCGAAGCCGGGACGTCGAAACCTTCCGGGTGACCCGCGACGATCGTCACCCGAGGCGTGAAGACCAGCAGATCCAGCGCTGTCTCGACCGCGTCTTCTTCGTGACCAACGACGCCGACGCTGCGATCGATAGACTCGTAGCCCTCGCAGTGGATGCACCAGAAGAGGCTCCGCCCGACACATTCGTTCCGACCGGGGAACTCCGGGAAGTGTCCGAAGACGCCGGTGGCCAGGATCACGGTTCGGGCGAGCACATCCATCGGTCCGCCTTCGGGGACCTCGTCGAACAAGCGGGCCATCTCCGCGTCGCGCGGGACGCTGGGTCCGGGCTTGTTGGCGAGGGCGCCGCCTTCGGGCAGGCGCTCGATCCGCAGCCTGAACCGATCGCCCTCTCGTGTGGCCGTGGCGACATGGCCGAGCAGCAGCTGAGCGCCATATCTGGCCGCATGCCGCCAACCGAGCCGGCGGATCTCCGCGCCCTCGAGCCCGTCCGGGAAGCCCAGGTAGTTGTTGGTCGTGTGCTGCCACACGAATCGGTCGCGCTCGTCGACGAGGAGCACGCTGCGGCGCATGCGTCCCATGTTCACCGCCGCTGAGAGGCCGGCCGCACCGCCCCCGACGACAACGCAGTCGAATTCGCGTGGAGCGAGTTCGGGTGGTCTCATCGCTCAATCATGCGCCGATTGCCACTTGGAGGCCGGCGTTGCCGCCCTATAGCCCCTGGCTCGCAACCCGTGAGGCGTCGCAAACCCCGGAGCCTGAGTTGCGTCATGCGGCCCTTTGCCGCGCCGGGATGGGGGCGAGGTAGGCTCGGGAAGCTTGCCGACCGGGTTGGGTTCCAACCCCAGCGTCCCACCCATTGGAGGTTTCGATGGCGCTCCAGGTTGTGGCATTTCCGATAGCACCGGGCAAGACCGAGGAATGGCGAAAGTTCATCGGCGACCTCAACGGCGCGCGACACGCCGATTACGTTGCGTCGCGCCGGGGTTTGGGCGTCCACGAGCGGACCTTTCTGCAGTCGACGCCGATGGGCGATCTCGTGATCGTCACCCTCGAAGGCGACTCGCCCGGCGAGGCGTTCGGCAGGTTCGTGACGTCGAGCGACCCATTCGCCCGCTGGTTCATCGGTAAGGTGAACGAGCTACACGGGATCGACATCGCCCAGGCCGCTTCGGGCCCGATGCCGGAGCTGGTCGTCGACTCGGCCGGATAGGCGCTATCCGAGCGCTTCGAAGCGCTCGAGCGTGTAGCGGGCGACCTCGGACTCGTCCAGCGTGATCCGGGCCGGAACCGCCATGGCGCCCCTCTCGATCGGTAGCGGGGCGGCGAGCAGGTCATGGACCAGGACGCCGGCGGTCGCTACGCCGTGTGCCGGCTGCCGGCCGGAATCGGCAAGAGGCAGGGCGGCCGCGATGCGAAGCACCGCCGCAATCCCGACGCCGGTCTCGAAGTAGGTACCCAGAACCACTGAAGCGCTCGCCGCGCCGGCGGCCTCTACGACGCGCATCGTTGCGGCCAGCCCCCCGACACGGGCCGGCTTGACGATCACAACGTCGGCCGCTCGCTCGGCCAGCGCCGCCCGTGCGGAACCTTCCGAGTCGATGCTCTCGTCGAGCGCGATGGGGACCCTGACGCGTTCCCGAAGCGCGGCGTGGCCGGCGAGGTCCCAGGCGACGAGCGGCTGCTCCACGAACTCGACTCGGAACGGCGCGACCGCCGCGATCCTTTCGGCGGCGGTCTCGAGGTCCCAGGCGCCGCCGGCGTCGATCCGCAGTCTCGGCTCGGGGCCGACTGCCGCCCGAATGGCTCGCAGGCGATCTACCAGCTGGTCCGTGGACCGCTCGAAGCCGGCCCTCAGCTTGAGCGTGCCGAAGCCGAGCTCGATTGCCTGCGCAGCCGCCTCGGCGCCTGCATCGGGCCCGGCGAAGGGAATGGCCGCGCTGACGGGGATCGGGGTTGGGGCGGCCGCCGCGGCCGATGGCGCGTCCCGAGCCGCGAGGAGGGCCCCGATCGCGCTGTGGACGGCGGCCATTGCAGCTCGCCCGGGTTCTCCCTCGGCCGCCAGATCGGACCAGGCCGGCGTGCGCCCCGCCGCCAGTTCCGGCACGATCTCGCGGATCAGTGCGGCCAGCGATCCCGCGGTGACGTCCGCGGCAACCGGGTTCAGCGCCGCTTCGCCGAGCCCTTCGTTGCCTTCGGCGTCGACGATGCGCAGCAGCCACGTGCGCCGATGCGTGAATTCGCCCGTCGCGTCGAGCAGCGGCCGCCGAAACGGGACACGGACGTGGATTGCCTCGACGCGCTCCAGGCGCGGCGGGGCAGGGAAGTCGGGTTGGGGCATGGCCGAATTCTAGGGGTTGCTCTGCGGCCGGTCCGACCTGCCGTTCGGGGACTGGCGGCGACGTCGGCCGCACGCGCCTCGTGGAGGGGCACAGCCGGTGGGCGGCGTTGCCTGGCCAAGCCTTCCGGGCGCGAGCCGACTACCTGCCCGGCGATCTAGCCAAATGCTAATGGGGGTAGCACGCGGCCAATTGACGAAGCGTGGGCCGGCGCCGAACGCTCGGCTCGGCATGGTCGGGCAGCAGAACTGAGCGTGGGCGAGTTGGCGGAGGGGCCATTTCAGTAGGTGGACCCTCGGTTGATGGGCTCGATCCTGGCCTCGTGCTACCCGGGCTAGCAAATGGCCAAATTGCCACGCGGCCGCCACACGACGCCTAACGCCCCAGGCGTCGCTCGCCTGCGTCACTCCCCGCCGCTGCCTGGCAGAGCCCGAGGCCAGCGGCGAGAATAGGGGCATGGACCGACAGCTTCTCTCCGGCGACGAGGCGGTTGCTCTCGCAGCGTTGCATGCTGGCGTGGCCCTGGGCACCGGCTATCCGGGCACTCCCTCCACGGAGATCCTCGAGAGGTTCTCGGAGCTCGGCGGCCGAGCCCAATGGGCGCCCAACGAGAAAGTGGCGCTGGAAGTCGGCCTCGGTGCGGCTTTCGGCAACGCCCGAACGATCGTCACGATGAAGCACGTCGGCCTGAACGTCGCAGCCGACCCACTGTTCACGGCGGCCTACACCGGCGTCAACGGCGCGCTGATCGTGGTCACCGCCGACGACCCCGGCATGTCCTCGTCGCAGAACGAGCAGGACAACCGCCGCTACGCGGTCGCCGCGGGGCTGCCGATGATCGAGCCGGCGGAAAGCCAGGAGGCCTACGACTTCTTCTTTGCGGCCGTCGAAATGTCCGAGCGGTGGAAGATCCCGGTCCTCTACCGCATGACCACCCGCGTCTGCCACTCCAAGTCGGTGGTGGTCGCCGGGTCCGCGGACGGTGGCGCGGGCAAAGGGGGAGCCGCTTCTGCGCACGCCCCGCGCCCCCCGCAGGGTGCGCGTGGGCCGCACTTCGAGCACGACATCTCGGGCCGGGTCATGATCCCGGCCAACGCCCGGCCCGCGCACCGGCGCCTGCGCGCCAAGCTGGCCGAGATAGCGGCCTGGGGCGAGAGCGAAGACGGGGCGGCTCTCAACCGCGTGGAACCGGGGAGCGGCAGCCACTCCCTCGGCATCATCGCCAGCGGCGTCTCGTGCCTGCACGCCGCCGAAGCCGCGCCCGGCGCCCCGATCCTGAAGATCGGGCTGGTCAATCCGCTCCCCGTGGAGCGGGCACGCGCCTTCGCCGCCTCGGTGGAACGCGCCGTCGTCGTGGAGGAAGGCGACCCCGTCATCGCCGACTCCCTCCGCGCCGCCGGCATCCCCGTGGAGTCGAAAGCGGAAATGTACCGCTTCGGGGAGCTGGACGTGGCTCGCGTCCGCCGAATTCTGGCGGGCGACAATTCCCTGGAACCCGGCCCCGCCCGAGGGAAGCCGCCGGAGCTCTGCCCCGCGTGTCCGTACCACACCGTCTACGGCACTCTCCGCAAGCACGACTGCATCGTGGCCGGGGATATTGGCTGCTACTCGCTCGGCGTCCTGCCGCCATATCAGGCCATGGACACGTGCGTGGCCATGGGCGCCTCGATCGGAGTCGGTCTGGGCTTGCGCCACGTCCTGCCGCCGGACGAGGCCCGTCGCGTGGTCTCGGTGATCGGCGACTCCACGTTCGTCCACTCCGGCATCTCCGGTCTCGTCGAGATGGCCTACAACCCGCCGGCCACGGGCCACGTCGTCCTGATACTCGATAACGGCACGACGGCCATGACCGGCCAGCAGGAACACGCCGGAACGGGCCGCACGCTCGACCACCTGCCGACGAACAAGCTCTCGATCGAGGGGGTCGCGTCGGCCGTGGGGATCGGCAATGTCACCGTCATCGACCCCTACGCCGACCCCGAAGGTTTCGAGCGGCTTCTTCTCGAACGCCTGGCTGCGCCCGAGCTTTCAGTCATAGTCGCCCGCAGGCCGTGCGTTCTCGCCGCCGCCGACATCCGCAAGTGGGAGCTGCAGGCGGCGGAATTCCGGGCCCAGTCCGCGCCGCAGGCGGCCTCCGACCTTCCGATGGAGGCCAAATGAGGAACACTGGCTCGGCCAAAGTCACGAACGTGGTTCTCGCCGGCCTCGGCGGCCAGGGCGTCATCAAGGCCTCGGATATCCTGGCCGACGCGGCGCTGCGAGCCGGGTTCGACGTCAAGAAGGCCGAGGTCCACGGCATGAGCCAGCGCGGCGGCTCCGTCACGTCGGACGTGCGGTTCGGGGGGAGGGTGCTCTCGCCGATGGTGCCGCGCGGTGAGGCGGATTTCCTGGTGGTCCTGGCGCCGTCCGAGGTGGAGGTCACGAGGCCGTTGCTCCGGCCTGGCGGCGTGCTGCTCGCCCCGGACCTGGTGCCGGAAGGTGCCCTGCCCAACAAGCGGAGCCTCAACGTGGCCCTTCTCGGCGCGTTGAGCGGTCACCTCGACATTCCCGCGGAGACGCTCCTCGCCGCGATCCGGGCAGCGCTTCCCGAGCGGCTTCACGCCGTGAACGAGCGGGCCTTCGAGTTGGGCCGAACGCTTGCCTCGCAGCAGGTCAAAATGACCTGACCGGGCCATGTCCGTCACCCCGCAAATGCCCGGCACCGAGTGGAGATCTCGCAAGCGTACCGGACCCGCGGAGGGCCTGGGCCCGCCACAAGAGGAGGCCATCTTTGAGCGCATGGAATGATCCTCCAGGCGGTTTCCATCCCGTCAGCGCGCCGGACTACCTACCGCGCGAGCAGCTGAGGGCGGTTCAGCTGCAGCGACTTCAGTCGGTGGTCGCTCGCGCCTACGACCATGTGCCGTTGTTCCGGTCGCGGATGGACGAACGCGGCCTGACGCCCGCGTCGATCGAGTCTCTCGGCGACATCGCCAGGCTGTCGTTCACCGTCAAGACGGACCTGCGCGACACGTACCCCTTCGGGCTCTTCGCCAGCCCGATGGAGGAGATCGTCCGCCTGCACGCATCGTCCGGCACTACCGGCAAGCCGATCGTCGTCGCCTACACGCAGGCCGATCTGGACGTCTGGTCCGAGGTGATGGTTCGTTCTTTTGCCGCTTGCGGACTGCATCGTGGCGACGTTCTCCAAAACGCCTACGGGTACGGCCTCTTCACCGGCGGGCTCGGTGCGCACTATGGCGGCGAGGCCCTGGGCGCCACGGTCATCCCAATGAGCGGCGGCAACACCGAGCGCCAGCTGATGGTCATGCAGGATTTCGGCGTCACGGCGATCTGCTGCACGCCCAGCTACTTCCTGCACCTGGTCGAGTCCGCCAAGGACATGAAGATCGACTTCTCGAGGCTTCGCGTCGGCGTTTTTGGGGCTGAGCCGTGGAGCGAGGCGATGCGCGACCGCATCCAGGCCGACAGCGGCATTCGCGCCCACGACATCTACGGCCTGTCGGAGATCATCGGCCCCGGGGTCGGAGTCGAGTGCGCCGCCCAGCACGGCGTCCACATCTTCGAGGACCACTTCTACCCCGAGATCATCGATCCGGAGTCGGGCGCAGTCCTCCCGGACGGCGACGAGGGCGAGCTGGTCCTGACCACTCTCTCGAAGCAGGCGATGCCGATGATCCGGTACCGCACCCGCGACGTCACCTCGATCATGGCCGAGCCGTGCGAATGCGGTCGAACCATCCGCCGCATCACCCGCATCAGCCGCCGTTCGGACGATATGTTCATCATCCGTGGCGTCAACGTCTTCCCGTCGCAGGTCGAGACGGCCCTGCTCCGCGTCGAAGGAACGCTGCCGCACTACCAGATCGTGCTCACCCGGGACAAGGGGCTCGACCAGATGGAAGTCAAGGTCGAGGTGACGCCCGAGGTCTTCTCCGACGAGATCCGCAAGCTCGAAGCACTTCAGCACCGGCTCGAGTCTTCGATCGAGAACATTCTTGGATTGCGCGTGAAGGTGACCCTGGTCGCACCGCGGACCCTGGCTCGCAGCGAAGGCAAAGCCCGGCGTGTGACCGACCAGCGCAACGTCTGACACGAACACGGCGGAGCCGGCGCGCCGCCGAGGGAGGCTTCCGAATGAAACTCAAGCAGCTGTCGCTCTTTCTCGAGAACCGGCCCGGTCAGCTCCGTGCTCCTTTGGAAGCGCTGGGGCAAGCCCACATCGATCTCCTCACGATGACGCTCGCCGATACCGCCCAGTTCGGCATCCTGCGCTTCATAGTCGCCGACCCCGAGCGAGCCAGGCAGGTGCTCGAGGACGCGGGAATGGTCGCGAGCGTCACCGAGGTCGTGCCGATCCAGGTGGACAACCAGCCCGGCGGCCTGGCCGCGGTCCTGACCTCTATCGACGACGCCGGCCTCGGGGTGGAATACATGTACGACTTCGGCGCGGCCTCGCGCGGCGGTAAGGCGGCCATCGTGTTCCGGTTCGAGGATCCGGACGCAGCCGTCAGCGCGCTCGAGAAGGCCGGCGTGCGGATCCTGTCCAGCGAGGAATTGCTGAAGTAGCCCGCGGGGGACCCGCGGCGCCGTAGCGGCCCGGACCGCCGGGGAACGGCGCCCGGACCGCCGCGCCCCGCGTCTGCCCCGCCCCCGCTGCCCGGGTCTGGGTCAGTCGCGGCCGTGCAGCAGCGAGACCCGGAAACCGCGAAGCTCGCCGGTGGCATACCCGCTCTCGATGGCGGGGTCCTCGTCCATGAGCCGCCGGGCGGTCGCCTCGTCGGTCGCCTGGTCGGGCGCTTCGATGACGGCGATCCCCGTGTTGATCCGCCCGAGTGTCGGCCCGGCCATGATCAGCGTGCCTTCCGCGAGGAGTCTCTTCAGTCGCTCGACGTGGCGGTCCCGGGCGAGCTCCTCTTCGGAGGTCATGGTCGCGGCGAAGTCGTCGCGCGGGGCGTGGAGGAAGTAGATCCATTCGGCCATGGCTGCCTCGTCGATGCCGGAGAAGGTTGGCGGGACCCTGGATCGCCTTCACCGGCGAGTATGCCAAATGCAGATTCCTGCGGCAGCCGCGGTGGCGCGGCGGGGCAACCACGGTGGCAGCCGCGATTGCGCGGCGGTGACAGCCACGGAGGCGCGGCCGTGGCAGCCACGGAGGCGCGGCCGTCTATCATGTCCAGCTGTGATCGGCCGGATCCACGCTGTAGGTCGGCCGCGAGGAGGTTTCTGACGATGCGCCAACGGACGTTCGGCCGGACGGGCTGGCAGGTCGGCGAAGTCGGCTACGGCATGTGGGGCATGGGCGGCTGGTCCGGTTCGGACGACGCCGAATCGCTCGCGTCGCTCGAGCTGGCGGTCGGTCACGGCGTGAACTGCTTCGACACGGCGCAGGCCTACGGCGATGGCCACAGCGAGCGGCTGCTGGCACGGCTGCTGGCCGCTCACCCTGGCGAGCGGCTGTTCGCCACCACGAAGGTCCCACCGAAGAACCGCCACTGGCCGAGTCGCCGCGGCGTGCCGCTCGCCGAGGTCTTCCCGAGCGAGTACGTGCGCGAGTACGTGGGCATCAGCCGGGCGAACCTGGGCGTCGACTCGATCGACCTCCTCCAGCTCCATGTCTGGGAGGACGACTGGCTGGGCGCCGGCGAGATCCAGCGCACCGTCGACGAGCTAAAGCGCGAAGGCTCGATTCGAGCGTTCGGCATCAGCCTCAACCGCTGGGAACCCTGGAACGGCGTGAAGGCGGTCCGGTCCGGCCTCGTCGATTCGGTCCAGGTCATCTACAACATCTTCGACCAGGCCCCTGAGGACGAGCTCTTCCCGGCCTGTCGCGAGAACGGCGTGGCCGTGATCGCGCGCGTCCCCTTCGACGAAGGCAGTCTCACCGGCACATTGACCCGCGACACCAGGTTCCCGGCCGACGACTGGCGTGCCACATATTTCGTGCCGGAGAACCTCGAGTCGTCTGTGGTTCACGCCGACGCGCTCAGGCCGCTGGTCCCGGCGGGCATGACGATGCCGGAAATGGCGCTCCGCTTCATCCTGAGCAACCACGACGTGAGCACGGTCATCCCGGGCATGCGCAAGGCCCGAAACGTGGCCTCCAACACGTCCGCGAGCGACGCCGGGCCGCTGCCCTCGGACCTGCTCGCCGAACTCCGCAAGCACCGCTGGGACCGCACGCCGACGGACTGGAGCCAGTAGGGAGCGCCACTCCCGGAGCGAACGCCCAGGCTGCGCCTGCCGCTTAAGACCCGGTCGACTCCCGCGCCAGACGCCGCAGGACCGCCGCCAAGATGCCGCCCTGGAGGTAGTAGTCGAGTTCGATCGGGCCGTCGAGACGGACTATCGCCTCGAATCGGAGCGCCGGGGCGGCGTCGTCCGCTCCGGCCTCGCCGTCCGCGCGCGCCACGACCCAGATGCGTCCCCGCGGAATGAGTCCGCCCTCGGGGATCTCGATCGTATAGGCCTCGCGTCCGGTGAGCCCCAGGGCCGCGGCGCTCTCGCTGGCCAGGAACTGGAGCGGCAGGATACCCATTCCGACCAGGTTCGAGCGGTGGATCCTCTCGAAGCTCTCGGCGATCACGGCTCGGACCCCGAGCAGCCGGGGCCCCTTCGCCGCCCAGTCGCGTGACGAGCCGGAGCCGTACTCCTTGCCCGCGATCACGAGAAGAGGCACGCCTTCGGCTGCGTATCGCATCGCGGCGTCGAAGACGGTGCTTGGTTCGCCGCTCGGAAGGTGGACGGTGTACGGTCCCTCCCGGCCGGCCAGCGCGTTGCGCAGCCGGATGTTGCCGAAGGTGCCGCGCATCATGACTTCGTGGTGGCCGCGCCGAGCCCCGTACGAGTTGAACTCCAGCGCCCCGACGCCGTGGGCCAGCAGCCACTGACCGGCGGGGGACCCGGGTGAGATCGAGCCGGCGGGCGAAATGTGGTCGGTCGTGACCGAATCGCCGAACGCACACAGCACCCGCGCGCCTTCTATTGCGCCCACTGCCGGCGGCTCGATGGCGAGGCCCTCGAAGAAGGGCGGCCGGGCCACGTACGTCGACCCGGCGTCCCACCGATATCGATCGCCCGTCGGCACGTCCAGCGCCCGCCATCGAGCGTCGCCGTCGAAGACGGAAGCGTAGGCGGCCCGGAACAACTCGCCGTCCACGGCCGAGCCGACGGTCTCGCGCACTTCCCGGGCGGAAGGCCACAGGTCGGCGAGGAAGACTGGCGCCCCGGCGCGATCCCGACCCAGCGGCTCTCGGGTCAGATCTATGTCCACGGTGCCCGCCAGCGCGAAAGCCACGACCAGAGGCGGGGAAGCCAGGTAGCTGGCGCGCACGAGCGGATGGATGCGGCCCTCGAAGTTGCGGTTGCCCGAGAGCACGGCCGCCACGACGAGATCGTTCTCCTCGATCGCTTCGGCGACCGGCGCGTCGAGCGGCCCGCTGTTGCCGATACATGTGGTGCAGCCGTAGCCGGCCAGCGCAAACCCGAGCTTCTCCAGCGGTTCGAGCAGCTCGGCACCGCGGAGGTACTCGGTCACGGCCCGCGAGCCGGGAGCCAGGCTGGTCTTCACCGTGGGCGGAACCGCGAGGCCGCGAGCCACAGCGTTTCGGGCCAGCAGGCCGGCAGCCACCATCACGGTCGGGTTCGACGTGTTCGTGCAGCTGGTGATCGCGGCGATGGCGACCGAGCCGCTGGCGATTTCGACCGAACGACCGCCCGCCTCGACTCGAACGGCCGGATATGGCGCCTCTTCGATGGAGGCGGCGAAGCCGCCCGCGTCGGCCGCCGCGGCGGCCGACGCGACGATCGACGGCGGATACGCGCTTCGGAAGCTCGATCGGAGGTCGCGCAACGCCACCCGATCCTGCGGCCGCCGCGGGCCAGCCAGTGACGGCTCGACGGAGCCGAGGTCCAGGGTGAGCAGCACGTCGAAGTCGGGCGTCAGGCCGGGCTCGCGCCAGAGGCCCTGCTCTTTGGCATACCTTTCGACGAGATCGATGTGCTCGTCGGCTCGACCGGTCAAGCGCAGGTAGGCCAGGGTTTCGCCGTCGATCGGGAAGAGCGTGGCGGTGGCTCCGAACTCGGGCGACATGTTCGAGATCGTGGCCCGATCGGCCAGGGCGAGGCCCGCCAGGCCGTCGCCGCCGAATTCCACGAACGTGCCAACGACCCCGTAGGAGCGCAGCATCTGAGTCACGACCAGCACGAGATCCGTGGCCGTGGCACCCTCCGGCAGCTCGCCCGAGAGTCGCACACCGATCACCTTCGGCATCGGTTGGTAGAGCGGCTGGCCGAGCAGGACGGCTTCGGCTTCGATCCCGCCCACGCCGTAGCCCAGGACCCCGAGGCCATTGATCATCGTGGTGTGGGAATCGGTGCCGACCAGCGTGTCGGGGAAGGCGATCTCGCCTCGGCCGTCCGCGGCCCGGCGGCGCGCCACGACGGTCGCGAGGAACTCGAGGTTGACCTGGTGGACGATGCCCGTCCCGGGCGGCACGACCCGCAGGTCGCCGAAAGCGGTCTGGGCCCAGCGCAGCAGCTGGTAGCGCTCGCCGTTGCGTTCGTACTCGCGTCCCACGTTGAACGCGAACGAATCGGCCGTGCCGTAGCGATCGACCTGGACCGAATGGTCGATCACCAGGTCGGCGGGCACGAGCGGGTTGACCCGGGCCGGATCGCCGCCGAGATCGGCCATGGCATCGCGCATCGCCGCCAGGTCCACGACCGCGGGGACGCCGGTGAAGTCCTGCATGATGACGCGGGCCGGCATGAACGGGATCTCGATCTCTGTACCCGAGGCCGAGGCGCCGGGCCGCCAGCCTGCGAGCGTTGCCACGTCGGATTCGCGCACGATCCCGCCGCCAGCGTGTCGCAGCACGTTTTCGAGCAGGATCTTGACCGTGACCGGCATGCGGCCGAGGTCGACGCCCAGGATTGGGCCGGCCCCCGCGCCGCCACGCTCGAGGGTCGAGAGCCGGTAGATATCCGGAAAGCCCGGTCCGAGTGAGGCCCGGGCGCCGAACGGATCGCTGGCAGACACGACTGCTCCTTCGCACCTCGCCCGTCACGCGGCTACAGCCGCGGGACGGCGCGAGAGTATCTCGCCAAAGACCCCGGCAGGGGAGCGCCGCGCCGCCAGGGACCCGCTGCACTACGGCCTGGTTGCCGATCGCCGCTCGCGCGTGTCGAACGATTACCGCCGCCCGGTGCAGGTCCTCCTCAAGTCTACCGCCGGGGCGGCGAACGGACGTGAGCCGTCTCAGCGGACCGGCCTGCGAGTCGCTAGCTGGGCTGGGGAACTGCCGGCTTCTCCATATGCACGCTCGCAATGACCGCCCGCATCTCGTCTTCCATGGGCCCGAGATGGGGGCCGCGCACGACCGCCACGAGGGTGTAAAAGTTGTCGTTCACGGCCGGCCGCTGGAGAGTCCAGCACAAGACCAGATTCGCCCCGACCAGAGAATCGGCAGGCATCGTCTCCTGTTCGGAGATTGAGCGCCGGTGTCGATTCGGTCAATGCTCGAGTCGCGTCAACAGCTCCGCGTGTGGCATGTAGTCTGAGATGGGAGGTGGATCGCGTGAAATCGGAACGAGACGTGGAACGAGACGTGGTCGCCGCCGAAACGCGGGCGGCCGACGAAGCCCGCCTCGCGCCGCGGATTGGCATCGTGGGCGCCGGCCACGTCGGGACCGCGCTGGGCGTGGCGATCAGCCGTGCCGGCTGGCCTGTGGCCGCCGTCTCCAGCCGCGACGCCGGTCGCCGGGACCGCTTCCGAGCCCTCGTTCCGGGGAGCCGTGCCTTCGCCGATCCCTCCACCCTGCTCGAGGAGGTCGACCTGGCGATCGTGGCCGTGCCAGACGATGCGATCTCGTCGGTCGCGGCGTCGATCCGCCTATACAGCGGACAGGCCCTCGTCCACACCAGCGGCCTGCTGGGTGCCGAAGCGCTGCAATCTGCCCTCTCCGCCGGCAGCCAGATCGGCTCCTTCCACCCGCTCGTCTCCTTTACGGAGGACCTGGAGAGTTCGGCGGCCGCGATCTACGGCGCCACGATCGCCCTGGAAGGCGACGATCGGCTGCTCGTCTTGCTGGCGGACCTGGCCGAGGCGATGGGAGCCGTGCCGGT
>JGI24130J36418_10000103_pt1 | contig 23005 bp, 32 predicted proteins | sample BarGraNGADG00212_FD_36418 | JGI IMG/M metagenome (IMG submission 36418)
GCGGTGAGCTCCGGAAGCGGTTGCTCGGCCAAGTGGCCATCCGGGTAGTCCAGCAGCTCGGACCTCAGTACCCCGAGGACTCCGGCAGCCCGGGCGAGCTCCTCTGTTCGTATCGAGACCAGATCACCTTCTGTTGCGTGGAGCGTCGATGCCTCACCGCGAGTGAAACAGAGGACGGTCGCGTCGGCGCCTTGATCGACGAGGGCCGACAGGATCCCGCCGAGGCCGAAGGACTCATCGTCAGGATGGGCACATACGACCAGCACGGACTTTGCGGCAGGCAGCATCGAAGAGATCACGGCTCGCTCCTTTGGATCATGAGGAGTTGAAACGCCCCGAAGCGCGGCGCCATACGGCCCATCCGTTCGAGAAGAGGGCCGAGGATTCGCAACGCAACGATCGGGCCAGGTGCGTAGAGCGATCCACTGATCGAGACGTGGCCAAACTGCCGGCCGATGGCAACCAGGGTCGAGGGGGCGAGAAAGCGCGCCCCGGTCCAAGGTGGGCGGCGAAGCTGACGTCTCTTCCGCAGCCCCCAGGAGCTGCGGGGGTTGAGTGCCCCGACAACGACGAGACCGCCAAGGCGGGTCACCCTGGCCAACTCGGCGAACACTTCATCGGGACGGCCGGTGAACTCGCAGAGCGTGACAGCCACCACGCAGTCGAATGCGCCGTCAGCAAAGGGGATTCGGTGGGCGTCTCCAACGACGACATGCCCTTCCGTGCGCGTGACGGCGATATCAAGCATCTGCCGGTCGAGATCGAGACCCACAACCGAGGCGCCCCTTGCCTCCAACTCCGCAGTGAAGCGTCCGGTTCCGCACCCCGCATCGAGGACGCTCATCTCATGGGACAGGAGCCCCACCGCTCCCAGGACGCTCCCCAACTCGATACCGAACGAGTACTTCCCCCAAGCTCGGTCAAACCATTGGTCGTACTCGGTGGCCTCGAGTGCCTGATCATCGACGGAAGCACTCGACGTTCTGGTTGAGACCAGGTCTTGCGACCCGTTCCAGCTTGCCCGATGGTCATCCCGCCGAGGCTCCTGGCACGCATCGGACTCCGAACCCGGAGTTCGAGGGCGTCCACTGTGCCATGGCGCAGGCGACGTAGGTCGGCTCTCGCCCGGCCGCTGCGCCGCCGTAGGTGTTCTGGTGGTCACATCCACCGCCGCATCACATTCTGTTCGAAGGCGACCTTGCCGAAGTGCATCCGTCGGGATGGGCGACGAACCGTCACGGCAGGCGACGGCTCGGCGTAGAAGTCACCGGAGCCGTAGCCGGCCTTGCCGAAGCCGGTTTCGATGAAGCACCCACCGTGACCGTCGAAGCGCGCTGCGGTGGTGCGTCCCTTGATGACGTCTGCAATGTTGTCGGCGACGACGAGCGCCTGGCCGTGGGCGAACACCCCGGCCCGGGGCAGCGGCTTGCCGATGCTCAGCGGGATCTGTGTGTTGTCCCCGATGGCGTAGACGCCAGGGAAGGACGTGGCCAACGTCCCACGATCGACCTCGACCCACCCGGCCGTTGTGCCCAGCGGTGACTCGGCGACCACCTGGGGTGAGCGTATGGGGGGCATGTAGACCAACAGGTCGAAGGGCTCGACCTCGCCATCGGCGAACTCGGCCCGACCATTCTCGACACTCGTGATCTGGTGAGACGGGCGGTAGCCGATAGCCCGGTCAGCCAAGATCGACACCACCGCCTCGGAGACGTTCGGGCCGGCCACCCCCATCGGTGCGGGTTCGGCGGCGTGCAGGGCAATGTCTACCGATGCTCGCACCCCGGAGCGCCGGAGGGCCGCGTCAATCAGTAGGGCCGACTCGTAGGGTGCGGCCGGGCAGCGATAGAGCGGCGCGGCAGTCACCACCAGGATCCGCCCCGAAGTCATGCCCTTGATTCTCGGGGCCAAGCGTTGCGCGCCAGACAGCGTGGCATACGTCTCCCCGTGGTCGCCGAGACCGGCGATGGCGTCGGCCGCGTAGTCGGCGCCGAGCGAGACCACCAGATGATCTGCGGTGATCTCCTTGCCGCCCGCGGTCACCGTACGGGTCACCGGGTCGATGGCCTCGACGTCGGCGATGACCACCTCGATGCCCCGGCGCTCAAGGGACCGCAGGGGTCGGGTCACCTGCTTGGCACTCCTTTGCCCGGACATCACCCACAGGTAGGAGGCCGCGAAGGAGAAGTCAGGATCCCGATTGATCAGCACGACCCGGTGGCGGCGATCGAGGCGGCGTCGAAGTCGGTTGGCGGCGGCCACTCCCCCGACCCCGCCACCCAGGACGACGACTGTCTGGGCGGCACCGCCCGGCTTGCCGGCCATCAGAAGACCAGCACCTTGTCCGCATCGACAGTCAGCTCGGTCAGCTCGTCCATGGTGCTCCGAGCGGCCCCGGCCACGAGTTCATCGTCCGTCAGACCCCGAGCGTCCATGCAGGTGCCGCAGACGATGACGTTGCCCCTTTTGCGCATGACATTCGTGAGCATCCGCTCGACGTTGTAGTAGCCGTTCGGGGTCTGCTGGCCAGACTTGGCGGCACTCGCCGCGTCGCCCATCAGGAAGACCGAGAGCTCGGCGTCCTCATGCTTAGCGAGGAGGTTGGTGGCGAGCCGCAGCCCGTTGTAGATCCGCTCGGTCCCATAGGGCGGGTCGTTGATGATGATCAGGAACTTCATGGTCTGTGTCCTTTCGTGGTGAGTCAGTTGGCCGCGACACCATGGGCGGTGGCATCGTCAGATGGCAGGGTCAGAGGCAGCCCGGCCGCGCTCCACTCGAGTGGGCCGCCGTCAAGCCGCTGGGCCTCAAGTCCCGCCCGGCGCAGCTGGGCGACTGCTTGAGCAGCCAGCACGCAGTACGGCCCGCGGCAGTACGCCACAATCGTCGTGTCTGTGTCGAAGTCCGAGAGATGCTGGGAGAGATCGTCGAGTGGGATGTTGATAGCTCCTGGGAGGTGGCCGGCTTCGTACTCCAAGCGGGGGCGAACATCCACCACGACCACATCGCCGGAGCCCGACCGAGCCAGCATCTCGTCAAGACCGATGGGCTCTGCGCCGTCGACATCACCGAAGAACGCTTCGGCCAGCCGGCGAACCTCTGCGACTCGCGACTCCGCGAGCGCTCGAAGTCCCTGGTATCCGGCGACGACGGACGGGTCAGCCACCCGGTACATGACATAGAGACCGTCTCGACGTGACGTGACCAGTCCGCTGTTGCGCAGGACCCCTAGGTGGCGCGACGTGTTGGCGACGGTCATCCCAGTTGCACTCGCGATGGACTCGACAGACCGCTCACCCTGGGCCAGCAGGTCGATGATCTCGACGCGCTTTGGGCTGCCGAACGCAGAACCCACGCGGGCGAGCAGTTCGAAGATGCCGTCTTTGAACTCACGAGCTTCCACAAGACCTCTATTCAAGTGTATGATTGAATACTATACCAGGATTGTTAAGATTCCATGTACCCATTCGTGCACCTGTGGATTCGCCCACCCGACGAGTACGGTCGTCGGCTTCACAAAAGGACTGCTCCCCATGCCAGGAACTCCAAGAACAGATCTCGACTCATCCCAGCAGTCGGAGAGTCCCGTGAGTCACGATCTTTCGGCAGCATCTGGGCAGGGCGAGCCACGGGATCGAGGGGGGGCGCACGCAAGCCATTCCAGCCCGTTCGCCCGACTCGGGGTCTGGGCTGCCACCCACTTCCGCCGGATCCTGATCGCCTGGCTCCTGGTCCTCCTGGTCTTCGGGTTCTTTGCTGTCCACGTCGAGAGTGCCCTCGCTGGCGCCGGATGGCAGGCGTCTAGCAGCCAATCCGTCCAGGCCCGGGCCATCATCGAGAAGAACTTCTCCGGCCTCGGTGCCACCGCCCTGCAAGTTGTCGTGGTCGACCACCACGGCCCGATCGCCTCCGACCCGCAGGCCCAGGCCATTGTGGCCAAGGCGACCACGATGCTCCGCAACGACCCCCGGGTGTCCACCGTGGTGCCGCCCCAGGCCGGGGTCTCCCTCTCGCGAGATGGTCGCACGGCGGTGATTACCGCCGGGGCAGCGGCCGACGCCAACAAAATGGTGCAGGCCGCTGACGCCGTCGCCTCGCCTCTCGGGGCGCTGGCCACAACCGGCGTATCGGTCACCCTGACCGGCGACAGCGCCCTCTGGGCCAACTTCAACACCGCGAACCGCTCGGCCATGCTCCGTTCGGAGCTGCTGTCTTGGCCGGTGACGATCATCATCCTGGTCATCGCTTTCGGCAGCCTGGTGGCCGCTGGACTCCCCCTGTTACTCACCATGGCGGGGCTCCTGGTGGCCGCCGGTGCGCTGGTGATCACCACCAAATTCACCCCGGTCTCCATCTGGGCGCTCAACTTCGCGCTGATGTTCGCCCTCGCCCTGGGAATCGACTACGCCCTCTTCCTGGTAATGCGCTTTCGCTCCGCCCTCGAGCGACGAGGGGCCGGACCAGGTGACCAAGACGCCATCGTCGCCTCGGTGGCCGAGACAGTCGACACCGCCGGCAAGGCTGTGGCCTTCAGTGCGCTCACGGTGCTGGCCTCACTGGCCGCCATCCTCACCGTGCCGAGTCCCGCGTTCCGCTCCATGGCGTTCGGGATCATGCTGTCGGTGATCGCCGTGCTGGCCGCCACCCTCACCCTCCTGCCCGCCGTGCTCGGGAAGCTCGGGACCAACATCAACAAGGGCAAGATCCGCTTGCGCCGCAAGGCCCGGCCCGAGGGCGAGGGTCCACTCGACCGAACGCTGCATGCCTGGGGCCGATTCCTGTGGCGCCACCCCTTCCCGGCGGGTGCCGCCGCCCTGGTCCTGCTGCTCCTGGCCGCCGCCCCGATCATCGGCATGCGGACCAACATGCCCTCGATCACCATCGTTCCGGCCAGCGCCAACGCCCGGATCGGGTACAACCAGGTGACCGGTGCCTTCGGTGCCGGCGCCCCGGGGACCCTCCAGGTCCTGGTGCCTCAGGCGAAGCAAGCCGAGGCACTGGCCACCCTTGCCCACACGACCGGTGTGGCGGGTGCCGTCCCCGGGTCGACCAGTGCCGGGTGGACTCTCGACCAGGTGGTCCCGACCACCGGGCCCTCGACCACCATCACGGGAGCCACCATCGACCGCCTCCGCCAGGTGCTGCCACCCGGCAGCCTTATCGGCGGGGCGTCGGCCGAGAACCACGACCTTCAGCAGTCGCTGGCCTCGCACACACCCCTCGTTCTCGGCATCCTCGGCATCCTCGGGTTCCTGCTCCTCCTTATCGCGCTCGGTGCCCCGTTGATCGCGGCCCTGGGCGTGATCATCACCGCTCTGTCGGTGGCCGGTGCCTTCGGGCTCGGGCGTCTCATCTTCCAGAACGGCTTCCTGTCCGGATTCCTCGGCTTCCAACCCCAGGGGTTCATCGACGCCTGGGCGCCGCTCTTCTTCGGGGCCATGGTGTTCGGGGTGGCCATGGACTACACGCTGTTCATGCTGTCGGCGGCGAAGGAGCGCTATGAGACGCACCCCGACCCCGAGCTCGCCATGGTCGGGTCGATGCGCACCTCGGGCCGGGTGGTGCTGTCGGCCGCCGCCGTCATGATCGCAGTTTTCCTCACCTTCGCCCTGTCCGGGCCGCTCGCCCCGAAAGAGATGGGTGTGATCCTGGCCATCGCCGTCGCCCTCGATGCCATGGTGGTTCGCTTGGTGGTCCTCCCGGTCATCCTGCGACTGGGGGGCCATGCCAGTTGGCACCAGCCGAAGTGGCTCAGACGGATCCTGCCCAAGGTTCGGTTCTCGCACTGACCTGGAGACCAGAGTATCGACGAGACCCACCACTGACAGAGGAGGAGGAGTGAAACTGCAAGAGGACGATCTAGTGAGATGACCGTCCTCTTGAGACGGCCCACGCGTCAATGTGCCCACTTGGTCGGTCGTCCGATCCGTCCGTCCCCCGAGTAGGTGGGGATCAGATCGGCGATCAGTTCCCACTCTTCATTGGTCAAATCACCCTGGGTAGACGGCCAGGTCGTCGCAATGGGCTTGTCGGTGGATCCGATCCATCAAACATATGGGATCGAAGCACCCGGATGGGGCCGATTTAGTCCATGAACTGGTCATACCTCGGCGACAGCCTCTAGAGAACCTTGGTTCCGGCCGTGTTGAAATTTGAGGCAAGTTTTCCTTGATCAGTCTTTCGTGGAGGCGCCGTTGCTTTGGCCACCCATGAGGAAGAGCAGGCCTCCGAGCCCGGCGACGAGGATGCCGCCGAGGGCGACGGCAGCGCAACTCACTGCCCAGCGCCCATACGGGATGGCGACCGCGAATGCAACCAGCGCCCCGGCGGCGAGGAGCATCCCGAGCATCATGTGCGTCATCACGAGCGGCCCGGTGCGCATCATCTCTTCCATGCGGCCACCGGCTGACGGCAGGCGAACGTAGAGGTTCACTGCCATGCCGAGCAGGAGTTGGATGGCCAGCAGCCCAAGCATGCCGAGTGGCGCGGCGGTGCTCGCCGGCCGGCGAGTTGATGCCGGAGACCGGCCATGGATGCGAGCTTGCTCGCTTCGGTCCTTATGGTCGGGCATCGAGGGGCCTTGTTGCGGTCGGCGGATGGTGTTCATCGTCCACCAGGTCTATCGATTGACCTACGGATGTCGTTGATGCTGATCGTCCTAACGCTATTCGACACCCCGGTGTTGCAAGGGAGACGGAGACCGGCGGTTGGGTCAGTCTCACGCGCTTGACGAGCGAGGTGGAGGTTGCCGGCGACGAGGACACTTGAGCGGGGCACGCTCGATGCCGATCTTGGTTTGCAGGCTGGTGGCGACGTCGGGCTCGGTGAGGATGCCAAGTACGTCGGGCCGCAACCCCGGGGATATCGATGGACACGTTGATTGTGGCGACGATGCTGTCCATGTCATGTGGGTTGCCTTTTGGTGGGAGAAGCGGATCGGGGTGGGCCCCGCGCCAGCTAGCGTGGGAGGTATCGGCTGCGGTGGTGGTGGTCGAGGCGGAGCACGCAGCGCTTGCAGGGAAGCGAAACGGCGCCTGGGGCCCTGCCTGGCGTTGGGCACGAGCCCGCAGTCCACTCGTCATCGCGCCACCGCTACGTTTGGGGTGAGAACGCGCTGGTTACCAGGTGCGTCCGGCGTCGGCGGGCAGACGGCGAGAGGCCAAGGCAAGGGAGGGGCCCTCCCGAAGGGGCACGGGTCGAAAGTGAGCACGCCGACGGCAATCACATCCCGGCCGATCAGGACTTTCCGATTGGGACACATGGCATCCTCACCTCACTTCCTCGGACTCGGTCCGAGCGTTCTCGGCGCCTGCTCCGACACGCTGTCGTTATACTAAGCAGCGGGAAGCTTGCCCGGCAGTGCCCGTCCAGGACAGCGCCCGGCAATCCCACATGATGGCGGTTGATGGTGCAGGACTCGCTGCCACGAACCAGACAAGGACGAAGAACTGAGGGATGAAGGCCAATGGCCCAGCGTTTCGTGAACCACCGTTTGCTTTCCCGCACAACCCTCGCGGTGCGCTGAGATGCCAGGTACGAGCGTTTCGCACCCGCTGTTCGCCCGGTTCTTTGCCCGTTTTGCCCCCGCGGCTGAGCGCCTCGGTGGTGCCGAGCATCGCGACGAGCTGCTTGACGGGCTCGAGGGAAAGGTGATCGAGATAGGCGCCGGAAGCGGGCTCAACTTCGCCCACTATCCGAGGTCGGTCACCGAGGTGGTGGCCATAGAGCCCGAGCCTTACCTGCGTGCCCGGGCCACCGAGGCAGCCCGACAAGCCCCGGTGCCCGTGCGCGTGGTGGAAGGGACTGCCGAGACGCTCCCTGTCAAGGATGGCACCTTCGACGCGGCGGTCTTCTCGCTCGTGCTGTGCTCGGTGCCCGACCAGGCGGCTGCCCTTGCGGAGTGCTCACGCGTGCTTCGCCCCGGTGGCGAACTGCGCTTCTACGAGCACGTCCTTGCCGAGGAGCCGGGCCTCGCCCGTCTCCAACGACGCGTCGACCTCGTCTGGCCGCACCTCGGCGCAGGATGCCACGCCTCCCGGGACACCCCCCGCGCGATCGAGCAAGCCGGCTTCTCGGTCACCTCGAGCCGACGGTTCGCCTTCCGGCCCTGCGTGCTCTTCGCTCCGGTGTCCCCCCACGTGATCGGACGGGCGACCCGGCCGTGAACGACCCGGCGAGCACTCGACCTGAAGCGCCACCATGGCACACCGGCGTCACCAGCCGTTCGGGGAGTTCCCTGGCATAAAGGGCGGGCCGGGGGTTTGCCCGGGTCGCCCGCGGTCTGCTTGCCGTGCAGTTCCTGCTCGGTATGGCAGTGAACCTCTACGTGAACCTGGAGGGGACCATCTACCCACTTCTGGCCCGTCTTCGGCGCAACGGTCTGGTCGAGACCACCTGGCAGGAGTCCACCGCCGGACCTCCCCGCCGCTGGGAAGTGGTCGTTGGCGACCTTCACCGACCACTGGAAGGTATTCCGGGACACGGTCGACCACATCCTCAACGAGGGGAGCGCTGCATGACCGTCAAACACAGGACTGACGAGATCGTCGAGCAGTACCTCGCCGCTCTGGATGCGGCACTTCGGGGTCTTCCTCCCGAGGTACGGCGGCATACGATCGAGGATGTCTCCACTCACATCGCTGAGGGTTCGCCTCCAGCCCAAGTCACACAGCCCAAGTCAAAGAGCTGATGGCGCTGGTGATCGCCGTCGTGAAGCAGTTCGACGACTGCATCGCATACCACGCCAAAGCCGCCGCTCTGAAGGGGGCGACATCCGAAGAGGTGGCGGAGGCACTGTCGGTGGCGTTACTCATGGACGGAGGACGGCGACGGTCTATGGGCCACGGGCCTGGGCGGCCTATGAGGAGTTTGCCAAGCCCCCGTCTGACATCTCCAGCTAACCGACGGACCCCGCCGCAACGGTGCCACCCGTTGACGTGTCACGGTGGACCGCAGCATCGGGGCCTTGGTGCTGCCCGGACACGGGAGCTATCGCCCCTTTGGATCTGTTGGAGTTCGGCATCCAGCGATAAACCGCTTAGATCGCACGGGCGATCCGCGCTTGCATCGTCGAGGGGTTCCAGGTGTGGCAGCCCACACTGGCCTCATCGACCAAATGAAGGACACAATCACCGTCGCCACACTCTACGAAATGGCCGCCGCCAGCCTGGTCATCTTCACCCGCGAGACGCTTCTGGCCACCACGTCGGTCTCGCCACAGCTCGAGTCATTCGCCTTCGGCCAATGCCTCCAGCGCAGCGGTTAATCGCGTGGCCGCGTCGGCAGCCAGTTCTGCGAACGCCGGTTCATCCATGAGCGCACGCGGATCGGCGATCGAAATCTCGGTCGAGCCGTCGTGCCCTCGAAGCACGACATTGCACGGTAGCAGGAGAGCGACTGAGGGGTCGATCTCTAGGGCCCGGTGCGCCAGCTCCGGGTTGCACGCACCCAGGATCTTGAGCGGCGGTCCCGAGACTCCGAGCTTGGCCTTGAGTGTCGCGGCAACGTCGATCTCAGTGAGGACACCGAATCCTTGGGCCGCCAGTGCCTCACGCATTGCAGGCTCCGCCTGGTCGACGGGTCCATCGAATACCTTGTCGAGTGAACGCATGGTCATGGGTTGCTCCTCTTCTCGATTCTTCTCAGGCGAGCTTCATAAACATCTTTTGGACAACGTCCATCGGATAGCCGTCCGCCTCGGCATCCTCGGGATGCTCGACGCAGTAGGTGAGTCCAGACGCCACAAGCCGGAATCCCGCTTGCTCAAGCGCCTTCGTCGCGGCAGAGATCTGCGTCACGATGTCGCGGCACTCGCGACCGCCTTCGAGCATGCGTTCCACACCTTGGACCTGGCCGGCGACGCGCCGCAACCGCTTGCGTACATCGTCGATGACTTCGTCAGGAAGCTGCATTCTAGTTCCTATCTCTTGTACTTTCCGCCTCTGTCACCCTGCCACCGAACAGCGGTTCGGTCCCAACTCGAGGCGCCGGAGCTCAGCGATGGGCATGCTCGCTCTCCCGATGTTCGCCTCTACAATTTGAGCGTAGTTCGGAGGCCGAGATGCGGACCGCGTTGTCGCCCACGCTACAAAAGCATCTTCGTCGAACGATAGCGGCGCCAACTCCCGGCGCAGTTCGCCGAGGGTCGCGCTCACCAGTTGGTCGGGACGGACTGCGACCGCATCTCCGTAATGGGCGGGAAGCACGATCGTCTCCTCCGGGAGCGAGAGCACCTTGTCGTGCAACGAGTGATAGAGATTGTGGGCAAATTCTTCGGCCATGTCGGCCAGGTCGGGCCGGCCGACGCTCTCGACGAATAGGGTGTCGCCTGTCAGCAGGACGCGATCATCCACCACGAAGACGGTGGATCCGCGGGTGTGGCCGGGCGTGGGAATGGCCGCAACCACGAAACTCGTCCCGCCCGGAAGCTCAAATCGCTCCCCGTCGGTGAGCGGCAAGTACTCGAATTCGAAAGTGTCCGCCGGATTGAGGTGCAAGGAGGCGCTCGTCACTCCACAGAGCGCTCGTGCGCCACTCAAGTGGTCGGCGTGAAGGTGGGTGTCGAAGACCCCCTCGACCTCCCATCCGTGTTCGTCGGCCAAACGCACATAGACCTCGGTGTCGAGGGACGGATCGACCACGAATGCCCGGTCCCCTGCTCCGACCAGGTAGGACAGGCACCCCTTCCCCCGACGGCGGACCTGCACGATCCGCAGGTTCCCCAGTTCGAGCGTCACCGAGTCGTAGGCCCCGCCCCAGGCCACCATGCCCCCGGCCAGGTTGGCGACGCGCCGACCCGTCCGGTCAAGGATCTCGGCCGCAGCCGATGACCGACTCCCCGACGCGCACACCGTCACCACTTCGCGGTCCTCGGGAACGTCAGCAACGCGGGCTTTCAGTTCGGTCAGCGGAATGTTGACGGCTGATGGGATGGACCACGCATCGAACTCCACCGGCTCGCGTACATCCAGCACGTACGGTTGATCCTTGGTGCCGAGGCGATAGATCAGCTCGGCAGCGTCCAGGTCTCGGTACATCGGCGCTCCTTCTGACATGCGTCCCCTCATCGGGGACTCTCTGTCAGGATACAACCTATACCTATGGGGGTATTATTCCAACCCGGAAGTAGATACCCTAATGGGTATCTACAGGAGTGGCTGATGAAGCAGAGAGGTGATTGTCGTGGGTTGGCTGCTGAGTCGCAAAGCAGGCGTGTGCACCGAGCAGGCGGGCATCCTCATCCGTGACGGAGCCGTCCTCCTCGGCGTTCCCGAGGCGTCCGCGTGGCAGGCGCGCCACGCCCCCGTCGCCTGCCCCTTACCACTCGGCGAGCTCGGTGGCCGGCTTGACGGATTGCCGCGTGAGCGGCGCGTGGCCGTCCTAGGCCACCTTGACAACCGCTCGGGTAAGACTTTGAGCCTGCTCGGGGGAATCGGGTTCGACGCCGTGAGTCTCAATAGCCAGATGCAGGCATGGGCCACGATGGGCCTGATCGTCAAAGCGGACGGCATCGCTCAGGGGGCGGTGGCGTGAGGCTTCTTCTCACGCTACCGCTCGGCCTGCTCATCGGAGTTGCCCTCGGCGCACTCGGCGGTGGCGGATCGATCCTCGCCGTTCCGGTTCTCGTCTATGCAGTCGGACTGGAACCCAAAGAGGCGGTAACGACGTCGCTGGTGGTCGTCGGCGTCGCCGCACTCGGTGGCATGGTGGGACATTGGCGCGCCGGGCATGTACGGGTAGCCGCCGGTCTCTGGTTCGGGCTGGCCGGCGTGGCCGGCTCGCTACTGGGATCGCGCCTCAACAGAATGGTCGATCCACAGGTCCTCCTCATCTCCTTTTCGGGGATCATGGTGATCGCGGCCTGGCGCATGTGGGCGTCGACCCGTCAACGTCCTCGCGATATGGCCGTCGAGCACACCGCGCTCTCCCAACCGTGCGTGCCCGCGGAATCCATCACATCATCGATGTCGTTATCGGAATTGCAGGATCAGATTCCGAACACGTCAGCGAGCCGATTCAACAGCCGTGTTGGCCTCGTGATCGCCGTTATCGCCGCCGGCACCACGGTGGGCTTCATGACCGGCTTTTTCGGCGTCGGCGGAGGCTTCATCATCGTCCCAACCCTTGTGTTGATCCTGGGATTCGACATGCCGGTTGCCGTCGGGACCTCTCTCTTGGTCATTGCCATCAACTCGGGGGTTGCGCTGGCTACCCGGATGGCGACGACAGGGGTCGATTGGCACATCGCTCTGCCGTTCACAGTGGCCGCACTGGTCGGAGCCGTTGCCGGTCACCGCATGACAAACCGCCTGCCGTCGTCGACGCTCATCCGGTGGTTCGCCGTTTTGCTGATCGCCGTAGCAGGCTACACATTCACGCGCTCGATCACTGGATAGTCGCCCGTCGGATTCCTGCCGGGCGGTGCGTAGGCGGGGCGGGAGTGGCGACGTCAGCTCCACGCAATGTCAGCGCTTGGCCGCGCGCCCTTCGAACGTGTATCCGAAGGGCCTGGGCTCGCCCTTGAAGTAGTACGAATCTAGCTGCTCGATGTTGAACCCCGCCTGCTCGATCGCTTCGGCAATCTGGCGTGTCAGGTGACAACCACCGGCAAGCCGCTTGTTCAATGGTTCGATACGGCGTTGCCAGCGCGCCACATTGGGGTCAGGAGCATGGCCGTGCTCGACGAAGTGGAGCGCACATCCCGGTCTCAATACTCGCCGTATCTCTTCGAGTGCCGCTGCGAGGTCGGGAATTGTGCATAGCGTCCACGTCGAGAGCACCGCGTCGAACTCCGCGGATGGCAAATCCAGGCGCTCGCTCGTGAGACCCGCCATCTGGACTGGTACGGAGGACCCGGCGATCCGGGGCTCGGCGAGTCGCATGCACAAGGTCGACGGCTCGATGGCGAACACCTTTGTGGCCTCCGATGGGTAGTACGGCGCGTTTAGGCCAGTGCCGAAACCGATCTCGACTATGTCGCCATGCAGGTCGGCGCAGACGCGAGCGCGAACCTCGCGGGTCGCCTTGCGGCCCATGACCTTGTCTTGGAACCGCGGTAGGAGCTGATCCTGGTAGATCCCCATGCGACAACCTCTGCTTCACTGGTGACTGTACCGGCATTGACCCTCGGGTGCCGGCTTGAAACGGTCAGGTTCAGTCGGTGGGCGCCGTCCGGACACTGTTCGTCAGGGAATTCAGGACCGACCGAGATGACCTACTACTGTGAATCGTAGTACTGTCGCTTTCCGACCAACCCGCCAGGCGAGCAACGGAGGCACTGTGGGAAAGCAGGCACGCCAGACTCGACGCCAGACCGAACGGGCCGCGGCAGCAGAAGCGGCGCGCCATGCTGAGCATCGCCGCCGTCAGCGCCCCTACTGGATCGCCGGAGGCGTAGTGGCCATGGGCGCCGTGATCGCGCTCGTTGTAGTGGCCTTATCGGGAGGCGGGTCGGGCGGGTTGCCTCAAGGTACCCAGGTCTTCGCCGAGCCCAATCACCAGCACGTGACCGGGACGGTTCAGTACAACCGCACACCACCGGCGGGAGGCGGTCACAACGCTGGCTGGCTCAACTGTGGTGTCTATACCCAGCCGGTGCCCAACGAGAATACCGTGCACTCCATCGAGCACGGCGCGGTCTGGATCACGTACCGCCCGAACCTCTCATCAGCCGGGGTCCTACAGCTACAGCAATTCGTCGAGACCCACTACGACGGCGACCAACGCTACCTCATCCTAAGCCCGTATCCGGGACTACCTGCACTTGTCATCGCTTCGGCCTGGGGTGCCCAGCTCCGGCTCAATGGTCCCAGTGATCCGCGCTTGGCCGCCTTCGTCTCGCACTACATCGGTGGCAACCAGGGTGGTGAGCAGGGGGCATCGTGCACTGGTGGGACCGGCACGCCCATCGGCTAGCGAAGACATATCACCCAGTGCATCGTAGAATCCCCTTGCCACGAGGACTGAGTGAAGTGGGTCCGATGAAAAGAGGGTCCGATGAAAGGTAAGCGGCTTCCGATGGGAGCCCTGGAGAACGCTGTTATGGACGTCTTGTGGGTAGACGGAGGTTGGATGATCTCGGCCGAGGTCCACGCAAAGATGCCGGCCGAACGAGATCTTAGCTACATGACGGTCATGACGACGCTGGCGCGCCTCTACAAGAAGGGACGGCTGGAGCGGCGGAAAGACGGCCGCGCCTTCGCCTACCACTCCATTTCGACCCGGGCGGAATGGGCCGCGAGCCGCATGGACGAGGTACTCAACGTCACCGGTGATCGCACCGTAGCGCTCGCCCACTTTCTCAACCGGCTCGATGACGCCGATCGGACCCAGCTACGTCGGATCCTCGGCGACCGAGGGAAGCAGTGATCGCCGTCCTGGCAGCCGCCGGGCTCGGCCTTCTGGCCCTTCCCACCCTGTTTCGCAGGCTAGGCCGCCACTTGAAACCGGGCAGGTGGTCGGCGCTCTGCGCCACAGCCCTGGCCGGCGGGGCCGCCCTGGTCATCGGTGCCGGCGTGCTGTCATCTCTTTCCACTGCGCTCCGAGCGGTTGGATTGCCCAAGGTGTCCCGAGCCTGCGACGCCATACTCGGCCACCTGATCCCGGCCGGCTCGACACTGGCATTGCCAGTGATCGGGGTGACCCTGACGGCATTGGTCCTGGGCGTCCGTGCCCTTCACTCCGCCCACCAAACCGCCAAACGATCGTGGGTCGAGCCAGGTGTCGGCGTTCGGCTCCCACGCGGCACGCCGTTCGAAGTCGTGGTACTCGAAGACTCCCGGCTGCGGGCACTCAGCGTGCCCAGCACCATGGGGCGTCGAAGCCAGGTACTCCTCACCACCGGTCTGCTCGATGCCGTTTCTTCCGCCGAACTCGACCTCGTCTGTGCGCACGAAGAAGCCCACCTTCGACTGGCTCACAGCCGGTACCTGGCCCTGGCAGGTGCGGTCGAACGGGCGATGTGGTTCTGGCCCCCGGTCAAGGCCAGCGCCCGTGCACTTCGCTTGGCCCTCGAACGCTGGGCCGACGAAGCAGCCACTGGCAGTGTGCCCCTCGCCCGGGCGCGACTGCGATCGGCTCTCCTCACCGTTGCGGTCGACGGCGAGTGCCCGACGCTGGCGGCGTTCTCGGCCCTCGACGGCTTGGTCGAGCGCCTTACGGCAATGAGCGAGCCCGATGGCGCAACCGTGTCGGCCACCTGGTGGCCGGTATTGCTCTTCCCTGGCCTACTGCTCGGCGCGGCTGCACTTTTCGCCCTTGGTCAGCTAGGCCACGACACCTACTGCCTGCTGTCCATGACGGCGGGTTGCGGCCTGCGATAGGCCGCTCCGCCCCAACCGGTCGCCGTGCTTTCAACCAGCATGACATCTGCCGTAGGGCTAGACATCCCTGCTCCAGGATCGCGAATCGAGCGCCGTCATCCATAGCCCCTTCGGACGCTGTCAGGAGTCGATCTTTCGAGTGGTGTCTTGCTACGCCTCAGACAGTGAACTACAGTTTGTAGTCTTATGACTCACGCCGAGCAGTACTCGACGTCCGAGCCAGGTGCCCCTCGCAAGGCACGCACGAGGTCCCGTAGTCGGGTCGGTGCGTTGCTCGCACTGGCCGTCACTACAGGAATCACGTCTCTGGTAGTGGTGCCCACGCGCCCAGCTTCGGCCGACCAAATCTCTGACGCCAAGGCCCAGGCCTCGGCGCTCACCGCCAAGATCGCCGCCGAGCAGCAACAGATCGATTCGTTGACTTCACAGTACGACATTGCCAGTTACAAGATCTCTCAGCTCAACAGCCAGATCGCTCAGAGCCAGTCTCAGCTGGCCAAGGATCAGGCCGAGGTGGCCAAGGATCAAGGGCAGCTTCGACACCAGGCAGTGGCCGACTACATGAGCAACGGCACCAGCAGTCAACTCACTCAGATGTTCACGGGTGACAACAATGCTGCCGGCATCCACAACGTATATTCCGCCATTGCTTCGGGCAACGTGACCAACACCGTTGACCATCTGCACACTGCGCAGAACCAACTACACGCCGAACAGAACGCGCTGCAGCAGCAACAGTCCCAGGCCGCGCTGGCCGCCAACGCGGCAGCAGCATCGAAGAATCAGGCCTCGTCACTGGCCTCACAGGATTCATCGGCACTGAACGGCGTCAATGCCAACATTCAGTCATTGGTCAAGCAACAACAAGCCGCCGCACAAGCGGCTGCGCTGGAAGCGGCACGGGCCAAGGTCGCTTCCGCTCAGGCGGCTCAGGCTGCGGCCCAGGCCGCGGCTCAAACACCTGTACAGTCCACCACTCATGCCAGTTCCGCCGCCGGTAGTTCTCATGGAGGCAGCGGTGCGAACAGTGGCAGTGGAGGTGGTTACGTTTCGTCGAGCCCACCTCCTCCCACCTCGAGTGGCGCGGCAGGTGCCGTGCAGGCCGCCCAGGGTGAAATCGGTGTCCCTTACCAGTGGGGAGGAGCGAGTCCGTCCGGCTTCGACTGCTCTGGGCTGATCTCCTGGGCCTATGCCCAGGTTGGGATCAGCCTTCCTCACTACTCCGGGGCCCAGTACGACGCCACCACCCACATACCGCTGGCCGATATNGCTCCCGGCGACCTGGTGTTCTACGGTCCCGCGGGAAGTGAGCACGAGTCCATGTATATCGGCGGCGGCGAGATGGTCGAAGCGACCCATACTGGGTCGTACGTGATGGACAACCCGCTTCGCACCGGCGACGGATTCGTTGGAGTCGGACGAGTCGGTTAGCGATTCCCAAGCGGACGCCTATCCGGATGCCGCCCGAGACTCATCTCTGGCGGGAGGGCAGGCCCCCTCCCGGCGCGACCAACGTACATGTTGAGGTTGTCGGGCCGGCAGAGCCGTCCCTCGGGCGGACACGCTGGTGTCATGACAAGCATGACAAAAATCAATGACGTCCTGGACGGTCATGTCAACCTCGCGATCGACTGCGTGGATCGGCTCCTCCTGAACGCCTACGTGCCAAAATTGCAGGTGACCCCTCGTACAGGTCAGCGGCACAGTTATTGGTCGCGTTCAGTCATCTCAGCCGACTTCTAGATCGGGCAGTGGCCGGCCGCCGCGATCAGGGTCCAGATTGCCGCAAAGATCGCGCCCGCCCCAATGACCCCGGTCCCACTTAGCAGCGACCCGGGGACCAAGATCAATCCGAGAGACAGCGAAGTCGGACGGGGAGGATCCTCCCGTAACGCGGAAAGCCGTTCAACGAGAGTCTCTGCACCCGAGAACGCGGGGAGCGCCGGATTCATGAAGGATGAGGTGACTTTGACAAGTGCACTTCGAAGGTAGTCCCGTCCCTCGGGCAATGCTGCAATCGCGTCTTCATCTGCCCATCGTTCAATCCCACTGCGCAGGGCATGAGTACTACGACGGATCAGAGGCACACACCAGAAACCATGTTCGATCGCGCTGGCAAAGGTCAAGAAGCGTTGATGGTAGTGGTCGAGGTGGGCAGTTTCGTGACAGACCACCGCGGCAAACTCGTCGTCGGACAACATGTGGACCAGACCTTCGGAGACGACAATCTGTGTGGGACTACCGGCAACGCTGACAGCGATGACCGCGTCAGTGGGGAGCACGACCAAGTCACATGATCCGACGACGTGGTGTTTTCCGTGAGCGGATTCGACCCGAACCACCTCGGCGATTCGCCGGGATTTCACTATCCCGACGGCGATGCCATAGGCGACGGTAAGCGTGGCGCCTGCACCGATCCATCCGAAGACTGGCCCGCCTGGTACCAACGCGTTGAGCATACGCTGACACAAAGCCGCCAATCCCGGTATGCCGATGGTTCGCAGGACTGTCGGTACAGCGTACAAAAGGAGACCGCCCTCAATCATCAACGCACCTCCGACAAGGGCCACCAGACATATCCAGGACCAAGTCGAAGGAACGAGTCGACGGCCGAGTGACTGAGTGAGGCCAGGCAGCAGTACCAGGCCAAGCCCACTGACAATCAGCAGCAGGCTCACCGGCCCGCCTCTCGCTTGTGTTCATTCAACAGGCGCTGTAACTGTTTTTGGTCACCTGGAGTCAGACCTGCAACGAAATGGCTCAATGCGGCGGGCCGATTCTTCAACGCAGTCAGAATATCGGCCATGCGCGATGCAGCGTGCTCCTCACGGTTCTGTTTCGGCCGGTAAGCAAAGGCGCGACCTGCTGGTTGGCGCACTAGGCGTTCCTTACGCCAGAGGCGGACGAGGATCGTCATCACAGTGGTGTAGGAGATGGGCCGCTGCTCGGCCAGTACCTCAAGGACCTCGCCGGGCGTCAACCAACCTCCACGATCCCACAGGGCCTCCATTACCGCTGCTTCGAGTTCACCCATGGCCAGTCGAGCCATGCATGCCTCCTCAGGTCGCCGATCATGTAGAGCGACTCATCCTAACCGTCTGCTGTTCAGTCGCTTCAAATGGCTCGAAACCCGAATTGCCCCTGCATACAAGGATGAAGCCAGAGCATGGCTATGCATTCGGGCGGCTGTTTCCCAGCGTGTTCGGGCCCGATGCGCCTGTCAGTGACAACCGCGAGCGCTCATCGAATCACGGCAACTATGAAGTCGACGGCGATGACCAAACCGGCGATAGTGATCATTCGGGTTCGACCGTGAACAGTATGGCGGGGCTGATCGCGTAGAACAAATAGAAACTGGCGGCCGAGCGTGTATGCCGCGATCGCTCCAATAAATACAACGCCGGCCGGGCGTGGAGTCGTGGTCCAAAGGGTAAGGAGTGCCATCAGGCCTAAAACCAGCACAAGCATGGACTCGATCAGCTGGGTGGGAATGCGAAACATCCCGAGACGTCGGTCGGAAGACCACAAACCCCATCGCGACGCTGTCGCCTTCCCAGCGCAGCAGCCACCAAAGAAGCAGCCAAAGCGGCCAATTGCCATTCCGAACAATAGCGCCGGTGTCGTTATATCCAACAAGCGGCCGATTGGCTCGCCTGTAGCCGCTGCGCCGACAACTATGACCAATATGGCGCCAAGTACGAATCCTTGGATGCAATTGCCCTCGAACGAAATTCGCTTTGGATCCGCACGACGGCCCGGAAGGGTGCGTCCGACCAGCGTTCGTCCCGCCACGGAGTGACCCACCAAGTAGTAGAGCTTTGCGCCGACAAGCCCTACCAGGCAGGCGACCAGCGAAATGCTCAAGACTCGCGTCACGCTCAGGTGGAAATGGGAAACGAGTAAAGCCTGCACGACCAGCGCGACCGCGGCACCGAGACCGACCAATGACGGCCACGCACCGGCATGCGCGCCGGGCGCCCGTGCCTGGATGGCCGGTGCGAAACAGGTCGAACCGGTAGACGACGCGGCGGGAAGGTTGGGCCGTCTTGTCGGTATAGACCGGGCTGTCGCTCCCTTACGGCGTGTTTCACTGACGGGGCTCGCAGTTGCCTGCCACTCGCCAGGCGTTACGTTGGCGACGCGGGTCGTGATGGCGATAGGTCCGCTGCCTGGCACCACTCGTTGGACGGTTTCGAGGACCGTAAATTTGTCGTGCGGACCAGGTTTGCCTTTTACGCCGATGCGGTGTCCGGTGAATCGGATCGTTACCGGATAGGGTTCGCCTTTATCGGCAGTGTCGAACCAGTAGGTGAACCCGAGCGACTGGGGCTCAATGTTGGCGACCGTTTCACACCCGAACGTCACGATGTGCAACCGAGGCTCGGTCGAATCAGCGACACGATGCAGGTGGGACGTGTGCACCCGCAGACTTCTCCTTGACGGTGACGAGCTTTGCGGAGTGGGTGCCAGGTTGGGAGCGCTAACAGCCGCTACGGTCGATCCTGTGGACGGGTCAGTTTGTGGCTCATTCGAACTGCGTCGTCGTGTACCACTCACTGGGAACGGACCCGATTGGAGCCGACTGAGAACTCGAAGTTCAACTCCTTGCCGGTCGAATAACGTCCGGTTGCAATACTTGGGGACAGGCACCACATGTACTTCGAGTGGAGTTGGACCACCGCGCTACGAAGGCGATCGATCCTGGCGCCAAATACGATTTCGCCAACGCTTGGATGAAGACATTGGCTCCCGGTGGTTGTTTTCGTCGAACTGCTGATCTTTCCAAACGCCTCAAACATGGACACCACCGTTTGCAGGCGTGCCGCGAACACAAGCGGGGGAGCATTCTCCCGAAGAGACGCTGGTCGGAGGCGAACACACACCATTCGGCGGCACCAGGCTGATCAGGATCTTTCGATTGCGACACACGACGTTGCTCCTCGCTTGTCGACAGTTGTCGCAACGTACTACGACACGCTGTCGTAATAGTAGCGCGACGAGGTAACGCATGACGTCTCCAACTGAGCGAATACACGGGGGCATCGTGGCTATCCGTGGCTCATAGTTACGAACCGAGAAAGCACCAAGAACGAGAAGATCCCGACTCAGCGTTTCGTTCGCTATCCCCAGCTGGTAGCCCAGACGCCGACTGAGAAGAGTGGCGACTCCATGCATGGCCAGGGGCTCGAACCTGGCTCGATCTCTCAACGATGCACGAACAAAAAAGGTGCGGTTCACGCACCCATCGCACGAAGGACCCTCAGTCTGTCCCACTCGCCGTGGATTATCGAAGCCGAGCGCCCTGTGCTGGCGGCGTTCTCCTCACTCGATGGATTGATTGATCGCCACTCTGCCACGAGGCCGCAGACAGAACTGCAGATGTGCGCACTTGAGTGACTGGTGCTGGTCGTCCCCGATCTGCTGCTCTGGACGACCTCTTCACCTTCGGTCAGCTCGGCCACGGTGGCTACTGTCTGCCCTCGAACCCGACAGTTTGACTCCCGGAGTAGCGCCCTCCGACCTCCGCCTCCGGTTCGCTGGGCCCAGTGCAAACTACTACAGTGCTTAGTTGATGTCCCCGCTCCTGTTGCCTCTCTTCGCTGTGGTCGCCGGGGTCATCTCCTTCAGTTCCCCCTGCTGCCTCCCGCTCTTGCCGGGTTACATCTCCTACATCTCGGCGCAACCCACATCGACGCTCGGCACCCGCGAGGCTCGAACGAGGACATTGTGGGCTTCGTTGGCCTTCGTCGCCGGGTTCGCCCTGGTCTTCACGTCGCTCGGAGTGGCGTCAGCTTTCTTTGGCTCTTTCGTTCTCCGGGTACTGCCGACCATTGTTCGGGTGATGGGTGTTGGCATCATCGTGCTCGGCATTTCCATGATGGGCATCCTGCGGATCCCGTTCCTGCTGCGCGAACGTCGATTCGATATGGCCCGCCTTCCCCGGGGGACCCGGGGAGCGTTCGGCGTCGGTGTTGCCTTCGCCGCTGGCTGGACTCCGTGCATCGGTCCCATACTTGCCGTTATCCTCACAGCTGCTGCTGCCACACGAACGGTGGCCTGGGGAGGGCTCCTTCTCATGCTGTACTCCTTGGGCCTTGGGTTGCCCTTTATCGCGCTCGCCATCGGACTCGATCGCGCTCGGGGTTCGATGGCCTGGCTCCGCCATCACGGCCGTCATATCGAGCTGATAGGGGGCGCTCTGATGATCGGGGTGGGCGTACTATTCGTGAGCGGGACCTGGGAGGCCTGGTTCCGCCCCCTCCAGCGGATCTTTGCCCGCTACGGCTGGCCCCCGGTTTAGGGGTGATCAAGTGACCGAGTTCGCAGTCCCCGACCAGGCCCCCGTGGTGGCCCACTCCAACCCGTCCCATGCCGCCCGACCGGAACCCGAATCCCGAGGGCTGGGAGGCGCCCGTCGAAGAAATGGTCGGCACCGTGTTCGATGGGTCGCGCTGATTACCGGTTTGGTAGCGGCGACCGTCGTCTTCACTCTGGCGGTCGCTCCGCCATCGACCCAGTCCGAGGTCGACAGTCCCGTGGTGGGTCGTCCAGCACCGGCGGTCACCGGGACACAGATCACTGGTGGCACATTCGCCCTCGGCGCCCTGCGAGGTCACTTCGTGGTGATCGACTTCTTCGCCAGCTGGTGCGTCCCGTGTCGGACGGAACAGCCCCAACTGGTGAAGTTCGCCGAACAACAAAACAACGGTGCGCTCCTCGTCGGTGTCATCTTCGAAGACACGACTTCTGGCATTCGCTCGCTGCTCGGACCGTGGGTGGGCCTGTACCCGGTGATCACCGACCCCGGAGGACGCATCGCCCTCAACTATGGTGTGTACAACCCGCCGTCCAAGTACGTGATCGATCCGGAAGGGAGGGTCGTCGCCAAGATCATCGGGCCGGTCACCGCCGCTGGCCTCGACTCGATCATTACGCGGGCGAAATCCCAGAGCCTATGAAACCGAACCCGGACTCGACGCCGGCGGACGACGAACACCTCGCCATTGCGGAGACGGCCCAGGCCACTGTCCATCGCACCTGGAGGAGCCGTGGGCCGAGACGACGCATTGCCGTCACAGGACTCGTTCTCCTTGCCGCCCTCGTCTCAGTTGCCGTCTGGCAGGCGCGGTCAAGCTCTCCCATGGCCAATCCGAACCCGTTGGTCGGCCGCACAGGACAACCGGCACCGGCGTTCTTCCTCCCAAGCCTGTCGAAGCCGGGCCCCACCATCTCGCTGGCCGCATTTCGAGGGAAACCCTTGGTCGTCAACTTCTGGGCCTCATGGTGCATCCCATGCCGGACCGAGATGCCGCTGCTCGAACAGGCCTACCAGGCCGAGCAGGGAAGGGTCCAATTCCTCGGGATCGACGCTAACGACACGTCGGGTGCAGCGCGAGACTTCCTCAACCAGGTCGACGTCACCTACCCGGCCGTGTCTGACGCCAACGGTGGAGTCGCCATTCAATACAGCCTCTTCGGCTTACCGACCACCGTGTTTATCTCGCCGTCAGGGAAGATCGTGGGCCGTTTCATCGGCGAGCTGCACGCGGACACCCTGCGAGCTGCTCTCAAGGAGGCGTTCCATGCCTAGACCGAAGTTACTTCCGCTCAGGAAGCCGAACCTATTCCCACCAGGGGAAATGAGTTGTCCGGTCGGATTGTCCTGGCTACGTGAGCCGAAGAGGCAC
>JGI24130J36418_10000107_pt1 | contig 22821 bp, 18 predicted proteins | sample BarGraNGADG00212_FD_36418 | JGI IMG/M metagenome (IMG submission 36418)
CCCGAACACCGACAGCACCCCGCTGCCGACCACGTTGGCGAACTTCCCGCCGGAGTCGCGGGCCGCGAGGAGCCCGAAGATCAACATCGCCGCACCTAGGACGAACGTGATCGCCGAGGCGATCCAGCCGACCCACTTCGTGGCGGCGTTGTCGGTCCGCTCCTCCGCCTGCAGCTTCAGCAGCATCGCCTCGACCGCCGGGTCGTCCATGGCCGCCGGGACCGGCTTCGCGCTGACCGGCTCCGCACCGGCCTTCGACTCCAGGACGGACTCGACCTCGCTCGGGATCGGCTCCTCGGCGGCTATCGCGGCGACATCGCCGGCCAGCCCCGCCGCCGAAGCGGCCACTGCGAGCAGGCCGGCTGTCGTCTGCTCCTCGGCGCGGCGCGCCGCGAGCGCGTCGAANGCCTCGCGCTCCCACGGTGGCGGCTCGAACTTGCCCTTCGCCTGCACCTCGTTGTCGCCCATACTGCCCCGGACCCCGCCCTTTCGCCGTTACTCGCGTCAGATGTCGAGGAAACGCACGTCTCGGGCGTGCCGCTGGATGAACTCCTTGCGCGGCTCGACCTGGTCGCCCATAAGGTTGGAGAACGACTCTTCTGCTGCGAGCGCATCACCGATGGTGACCTGGAGCAGCGTCCGGCGAGCCGGGTCCATCGTGGTGTCCCAGAGCTGCTCCGGGTTCATCTCGCCGAGACCCTTGTACCGCTGGATCGCCGGCTTGGCGGTCGCGGGCAGCCTCTTGAGTTCTTCTTGGAGCTGCACGTCGCTGTAGGCGTAGATCGACGTCTTGCCGTGGCTGAGCTTGAACAGCGGCGGCTGCGCGATGTACACGTAGCCGGCCTCGATCATCTCTCGCATGTACCGGTAGAAGAACGTGAGGATGAGGATCCGGATGTGGGCCCCGTCCACGTCGGCGTCGGTCATGATGATCGCCTTGTGGTACCGCGCCTGGGACAGATCGAACTCCTCCGCCACACTCGTGCCGAACGCCGTGATCATGTTCTGGATCTCCTCGCTGGCGAGTGCGCGGTTCAGGCCCGCACGCTCGACGTTGAGGATCTTGCCGCGGAGCGGAAGGATCGCCTGGAACGAACGGTCGCGCGCCTGCTTCGCCGAGCCGCCTGCGGAGTCTCCCTCTACAAGGTAGATCTCTGCGAAAGCCGCGTCCTTGATGGAGCAGTCGGCGAGNTTGCCTGGGAGCGTCGACGACTCGAGGAGGCCCTTGCGGCGCGTGAGCTCGCGCGCCTTGCGGGCGGCTGCGCGTGCCTTTGCGGCCTGCGCCGACTTACCCACGATGGCGCGCGCCGGCTTCGGATGCTCCTCGAGATACTCGGCCAGCCCCTGCGTCACGATGCTCTGCACGAACCCCCGGAACTCGGTGTTGCCGAGCTTGGTCTTCGTCTGGCCTTCGAACTGNGGGTCGCGCAGCTTCACGGAGATGACCGCCACGAGGCCTTCTCGGATGTCCTCACCGGAGAGGTTGTCCTCCTTCTCCTTCAGGATCCCATTGCGGCGCGCGTAGTCGTTGATCGTGCGTGTGAGTGCGTTCTTGAAGCCGTCGAGGTGGGTGCCGCCCTCGTGTGTGTTGATGTTGTTGGCGAACGCGAGGACCGTCTCGGAGTAGCCGGTGTTCCACTGCATCGAGACCTCTACCGAGCCCTCTTCGCCGGCGGACTCGAAGTAGATCGGCTTGGAGTTGATCGTCTCCTTGGTGCCGATCAGGTATTTCACGAAGTCGTTGATGCCGCCCTCGTAGCGGAACTCGTCCTTGCGGGGCTCCAGCTCGCGTTCGTCCGTCAGNGTGATGCGGATNTTCTTGTTGAGGAACGCCGTCTCGCGNAGGTGNGATGCGATGGTGTCATAGTCGTAGTCGGTCGACTCGAGGATCGTCCCGTCAGCCCAGAACGTGACCGCTGTGCCCGTTGTCTTGGTAGAGCCGCCCGCCTTGAGCGGGGCCACCGGCTTGCCGTGGTCGTAGGCCTGGGTGTAGATCTTCCCGGCGTGCTTGATCTCCACCTCGAGACGGGTCGACAGCGCGTTGACCACAGAGACGCCGACGCCATGGAGCCCGCCTGAGATCTTGTAGCCCTCGCCGCCGAACTTACCACCCGCATGCAGGATCGTGAGGACGACCTCGACCGCGGGCTTCTTGTACTTCGGTACGTTGTCGACCGGGATGCCGCGCCCGTTGTCGGTGACCGTGACCGACCCGTCGTTGTGGATGACCACGTCGATGCGGGTGCAGTAGCCCGCCAGCGCCTCGTCGACGGAGTTGTCCACCACTTCGTAGACGAGGTGGTGCAGTCCCTTCGGCCCCGTGGAGCCGATGTACATGCTGGGTCGTTTGCGGACCGCTTCGAGGCCTTCGAGTACCTGGATGTCCTTGCCTGAGTACGAACTCGGCTTCTGAGCCACCCGCGCATGCTCCTTCGTCAGTATGGGTCCCACCGTGCTGCCCGTGCGCGCACGCGCGCGCGAGGATACGGTGCCGTCGGNGTGCCGAGAGGGGACACTTCTCAGTCTACCAGAAGCTTCTATCGTTGGGCGGACGGATTGGTGCCTCTCGCGCTCTGTACGCCCCGCTCCGCCGCGTTCGCGGCTTCGATACCCTTGCGCCACTCAAGTTGGGCTATTGCGGCCGCTACGACCGCTTCGCGCAGTTCGATGTCGTGGATACCTGCCGCCATCATCGCCAGCTGTTGCCTTTCGGTCTTTGTGGCGGCGCGGGGTGTGACCGAGCGCGGGCTCACAGCCTCGGCGTCGGCGACATCCTCTTCGTCTCGCGCTCTGTCTTCCGAGACCTTCCGCGACACAGCAAAGCGCAATGAGGTGACGGTTTCCTTGCCAGCGCCTTCCTGCATCGCGGCGAGGTAGTGCTCGCTCATCAACGCCAGGTCGTTGGCCCACGCGTGCGAATCGACGAACACGACGAGCTCCCCGCCCCGAAGCGCGAAGCCGCGAGCGTGCGAGTACACCTCAGGACCAGAGATCGTTCTCCAGAGGCGGACCACGTCGGCTCGCGCCCGCCCTTCTCCTGTGCGGTCGAGCTTGTCGAGGAGACCGTGGGCCATGCTTGTGATGTTGGCTTCTCCGACCCGCTTCATCACCCGCGCCTCTCGATCGGCACGATCGCGGCCTGCTCGAGTGTCTCGTTGGTGAAGTACGCGGTCGTCGTGGTCGTGACCACCGTCTGTATCTCGCCCGCTATCACTCGTGAAAGCGCCTCACGTCGGTCGGCGTCGAGTTCGGACATCACGTCGTCGAGCAGCAGCACNGGCTTGCGGCGGAGCACTTCTTCCACCATCTCCACTTCGGCGAGCTTCCATGCGAGGGCGATCGTCCGCTGTTGTCCCTGCGAGCCGAACGAGCGGGCGTCGTTGCCGTCGACCCGGAGCGCGATGTCGTCCCGGTGCGGACCCACCAGGGTGGTGACCCGGCGCCGCTCCTCTGCACGCCTCGNTGNGAACTGCTCTCTCATCGCCGCGGCAACCTCGGACTGTTCCAGTGATGCGCATGTCCCGAGCCCGCACCGGTCCATGTACGTGTAGTCGAGCACCTCACCGCAGGTCATCTCTGAGTAGCGGGCTGAGGCGTGCACCATCGTCCTCTCCAGCAGTCCGAGCCTGTGCACCACGAGCCGGGACCCGAGGGTGATCACCTGCTCGTCCCAAGCCTCAAGGGGCGCTCCTTGGACTCCCTCCCGAAGCAACGCGTTCCTCTGTCTGACCGACTTCCCGTAGTCCCGCCTCAGCGACCCGTATGTAGGGGAGATCTGGTCGCCAAGATCGTCGATCGCCGCGCGGCGCCGTTCGGCTGGACCTTTGACCATCGCCAAGTCATCCGGTGAGAACACGACTGAGGGCAGCAGGCCTGCGACCTCGCTGTGACGGGGCCGTGGCTGTCCGTTGACCAAATACGACCGCTTCCCCCCCTCCTCAAGATCGAGTGTCGTCTCGAGAAGCCGGGGGCCGTCCTCCGCCCTGAGGGCTACCCGCGCCCCCGAGCAGCCATATCGGATGAGGTCGCTGAACTCGGGCCGCCGGAACGACTTCGCCGCGGTGACCAGTTGGATCGCTTCGATGATGTTCGTCTTACCAGCCGCGTTAGGCCCTACCAGGATGGTGAGCCCCTGCGCGGGTTCCAGCACGAACCTCTCGTAGTTGCGGAAGTCTGTGATCTCGAGCTTTGTTATCCGCACTTCGTCTCGTCGTCGCCCAGGGCGCTACGGCCGGACCGGCATGATGAGGTACGTGTATTCTCCGTCACCACTCGCCGAGAAGACCCCGGGCTTGAGTGGGCTCGTAGCGAGGAAGTCCAGCTTCTCGTCGTCGGAAGAGGATGCCCCGGCGGTGAGGAACGCATGGTTGAACGCTATCTCGAGCGGCTCGCCGCTCGTCTCGACCATGAGGTCTTCCGTGGCCTCACCGACGTCCTGCGTCTGGGCCGACAGCGTCAGCGTGCTGTCCGCGATCTTCATACGGACAGGGGCGTTCTGCTGGGCCAACAGCGACACGCGCTGGACCGCTTCGAGAAGCTCCTGCCTGTCGACCGTCATGTGTGTTGTCCCGTCGGCAGGAACGAGCTGACGATAGTTTGGGAACGTCCCTTCTATGCGGCGGGTGACATATGTGGTCTCCCCGGCAGTGAATACGATCTGGTTCGCGCTGAGTCCCATCGTTATGAACTTGGCCGAACCAGCGACCTTCGGGACCTCTTCCAGCGCCTTGGCCGGCACCACGACTTCGATCCTCTCCTGCGCCGGGACTTCGAGCTTGGAAGACTTGATCGCAAGGCGGTAGGAGTCGGTAGCCACCATCCTGATCTCGTCACCCTCTATGACGAGTAGGATGCCTGTGAAGATGGGCCGGGCTTCGTCGCGGCTCACAGCGCGGGCGACCTGCCGCACCATCGCACCGATCTGCGACACAGGCACCGTCACGGTGGTATCGGGATCGACCTCGGGGAAGCGGGGGAAATCGTCGCCGGGGAGGGTGCGCAATTCAAACGAGATCGTCCCCGCCTTCTCCGAACGACAGGAGACCGTCACTCGATCGAAGGATGTGGTCTCGAGGCGGATCGCGACGTCGGGCATCTTGCGGACCACATCGGCGAGCAGCCGGCCCGGCAGGACCGCGGCGCCATTCTCTTCCACATCGGCACAGACCGACGAACGGATCGATATCTCAAGATCCGTGGCCTGGAGTACGACCGTTCCATCTGCCGCGTTGACGAGGACCCCGGAAAGGATCGGGAGGGTCGTTCTGGACGAGAGTGCCTTTGTGACGACACTGAGCGACTCCAAGAGAGCGCCTTTAGCGATCGAGAACTTCATGGACTTCCTCTTCCCCTCACCTGGATCCTGCTCTTACGGTCTTTCTCTTCTCATATATGCCGTCGTATCCGTCGTGCTGTGGCTTCTGTGAACAACCCCCATCACCACAGGTGGAGGCGTGTGTCCCTCGAAGCCTGCCGGTGTGGACGGATCCCGCCTGTCTGTGGACTGATCATCACGCCCAGCAGACCGTCAACACGACAGACCCTTCCACCCACAGGCGCTCCACAGGCTACGCACACACTATTCCACAGGGCTGACCTTACGCGCAGGGTGCACACGTCAGCTCTTCTGTCGGATAGCGGTGGTGAGCGCTTGCACGTCGTTCAGTATCTCGCGCTTCTCCCCGAGGAGCTTCGTAATCTTGGAGTTCGCGTGGATGACGGTGGTGTGGTCCTTGCCGCCAAACTCCGCCCCGATCCGCGGAAGAGAAAGCTCGGTGAGTTCACGGGAGAGATACATGGCTATCTGGCGCGGCAGCACGATGTTCTGCTGACGCTTGTTGCCGAGCAAATCGTTCTTCGACAGGTTGAAGTAGCGGCAGACCTCGTTCTGGATCGTCTGTATCGAGATCTGGCGCACGGTGCGCTCGGGGAACATCCCTTTGAGCACCTCGCGTGCATCCTCGAGGATCACCCGGTGCGGCGCCTTGAGGGACGCGAAGGCGCGCACCCGCAGCAGTGCCCCCTCGAGTTCCCGGACGTTGCCGGAAGCACGCTCGGCGATGAGAGTGAACACTTCCTCTGGGACCGGGATACCCGGTTCCGCCTCGACCTTGCGCTTCAGGATCGCTACTCGCGTCTCGAGCTCGGGAGGGTTGATGTCAGCGATCATGCCGTGGTTGAAACGACTGATCAGGCGCTCGTGCAGTGTCTCGAGCTCGTACGGAGGCCGGTCCGAGGTCAGAACGATCTGCTTGTGGCCATCGTGCAGGATCTTGAACGTCCTGAAGAACTCCTCCTGCGTCTCCTTCTTGGCGATGAGAGCCTGGATGTCGTCGACCAGCAACACATCGTTCTCCCGATAGCGGCGCCTGAAGGAGTCCATGCTCTTCGAACGGATCGAATCTGTGAAGTCGTCCACCATGTGGTGGGCGTCGATGTAGCGGATCCTCAGGTGCGGATAGTAGGTGGATATATAGTGTCCGATCGCCTGCAGCAGGTGGGTCTTCCCAAGCCCCGACCCCCCATAAATGAACAGAGGGTTGTACTTGTAGGCCGGGGTCTCAGCCACAGCGAGCGCGCAGGCGTAAGCGAGCTGGTTGGAATCACCAGAGACGAAGCTGTCGAACGTATACCGGGACCGCAGCCCCGAAACCTCCTGCGCGTCCTGGGCGCGTAGGCCGATGTCGTGGCGCTCGGGCTCGACGACGGAGACCGACTCTCGGCCGGCCGCTTCCTCGTAGTCCGAGTTCCCCGCCTCATCCGCGGCGGCATCGGATACGCCGTCATCCGGGGTGCGGATGACGAACCGGACGCCGATCGTCTCCCCGGAGACTTCCGAGAGTGCGGCGGCGAGCAGGCCTGAGTACCGGTTGCACAGCCAGTCGCGCCCCCATTTGTTGGGCACCGCGACCACCATGTCGGAACCGACCATGCCGAGTGGTTCCGCGACGCGGAACCAGGTGTTGAAGACGAGCTCACTGAGCTCCCCTTTGACAACCGCGAGCGCTTTCGCCCACAACTCGACGACCTGTTCGCGAGGCGCTGTCGAAGCGATCTGTTCGAGCCGCTGCATACGAAGGTCCTCCCCCATGTTTAACCAAACACCCGCTCAAGGCAGGCGATACCGTGCTCGGTAAGAGCGCGCTTCCCTGTCTGGTCTGCGACGATCAGGCCGGCGTCCTCGAGGAATGTGAGCTCCCGGTGTGCCGTGGCCAAGCTCACCCCGATCTCCTTCGCGAGAACGGAAGGACCGACCAACCCCCGCTCCAGAACGATTGAAAGCGCGTGCTTCTGTCTGTCAGACAACCGCGGCACAGCCGGTGTGGGCTCGTTCTCCTGCGGATGATCGAGCGGCGCCGCCGACTTCAGTGTCACCACAGTGCCTGAGCCCAGGTTGTCGTCGATCTCGATCGTGCCGCCGGCGAAGGCCAGCGTCTCGCGCACGATGGGCAGTCCCGAGCCGACCCCCCGGATGATCCGCTTCATATCTGCCGTGGCCGTCGAGAACCCGGGCAAGAAGGCCTTCTCCTTGTCAGAGATTCCCGGGCCCTGGTCCGCGAATCGGATGAGGGCGCCGTCTTCAAGGATGGTGACGACCACCTCCCGGAACCCGGCGTGTATCAGGTTCTCGGAGACCTCCCGTATGATCGTGTACGGGATGGAGCCTCCCCGCTCTCGCGCAAGGTTGTACGTGCGGGAGGCGAGCTGTTCGATGGCCGCCCCAAGGTCGTCGGCCAACAACTCCTCGACGCGGGGCGCAGCGATCAGACCGTCATACACGGCGATCCGGGCGCCGGCGGGCGCAGCCGGGTCCGCAGAAGCTCGTACGGGTGCAACAGTGACCGAGACACGCGCGTCGCCGTCGCCCTCATCGAAGAACCGTTTCACGCACGCCCCCTTGTGTCACGCCGTGTCGCACCGTGTGGTGCGGAATCCACAACCCCCTGAACCACCCTGTTCCGAAAGACCACTGCTCAGGGGCGTATCCACTTTCGAGCCGGACCTGGAACGGGAAAGCGGTGAGATGGTCTGACCTGCGGTTTCGTGTGTTTATCCACAATACTTTCCACACATGTGGACAATCGCTTGGTTCGCACAGTCGCGGGCGAAGCCGAAACACTAGGTAAGGGGTGTAGCGCAGCCCGTCGTGCTTTCCGGAACCGTTCCACGAGACGCCATTGTGGATAAGGGACGACGATGCCCCCGCCACGGCCGGAACGTTGTGGATAAGTCCCGGGGAGTGACGAGGGCGCTCTGGGTGTCCGATCGAGAGCATGCCTTCTGAACAGGGGTTTTCAAGGTACTCATCGCCGCCAGGCCAGCCTTTGCGGCGCCGCCGATTCTAGCAGAGGGCCTTGTGGTCAACAATCGGCCACGAGGAGTTGTCCACAGGGTCGACCCGCACGAATCCTGCGTTTTCCACACTGTCCACAATTTTGGACCCAATTCGCGAGAGCTATCCGGAAAGTGATCGGTCGACGCTCTTGGCTGTGGATGAGCGTAAGATGTCGGCTCCTGGCGGGGACAAGGCCCTGTTTGCCGGTGCTGTGCGGGAGTCACCCCTTGGACTTCGTTGACACCACAGAGGACGCGAGGATACAATCATCCGGCTTTGCGCCCGGGTGGTGCTGCACGATATCTCCTTCTACTCCACCCCCGGCTTCTCGGACCGACCCCCGGCCTTCCCGCAAGGGATGGAGTGGACAATATGAGCAAGCGTACTTTCCAGCCGAACAACCGCAGGCGCGCCAAGACCCACGGGTTCCGTGCTCGCATGGCGACCCCTGGTGGGCGTGCAGTCATCGCCGCCCGTAGGCGTAAGGGCCGTAAGGTCCTGAGCGCCTGAGAGCCGGCGGCCTCTACCGGCCGCCCGCAACCGGGTGTGCCTGATGCGCACACTTAAAGGCCCGAGTGAGATCGACACGCTGTTCAGGTCCGGCCGCCGCGGAAGCAACGACCTCGTCCTGGTTCTGAGCATGCGGACTCCCGAGCGACGCGGCCCAGAGGGCCGCGTCGTCTTCGTCGCGGGCAAGAAGCTGGGCGGAGCGGTCACGCGGAACCGATGCAAGCGTGTCCTGCGCGAGACCGTGCGGCGCTGTGGAGGCCCCTGGGATGGTTTCGACGTGGCGATCGTCGCCCGTGCGAGCACGGCGACAGCCTCGCCGGCCGCTCTCGACGCGGCCCTTCGCAACGCGCTCGCTTCGAGCCGGGTGATCTGATGGAAGACCCACGGCGCCCCGGCCCACATCTGGCGGTCCGAGTGGTATCCGCGTGCATCCGGGGGTATCAGCGCTACATATCAGCGGCGCTGCCGCGCTCCTGTCGATTCCACCCGACGTGCTCGTCTTATGCGCTAACATCTGTCGAACGTTTCGGTGTGCTCCGCGGGGGATGGCTCTCCGTCAAGCGCATCGCACGCTGCAACCCGTGGAACCCCGGGGGATTCGACCCCGTACCGGAGACGCTCCGGAAGCACTGATGGCCGGGCCGCCGCCGCGGCCCGATACGGGCCGCTCGAGCGGCCCATAGAGGAGGTACCGGACCGTGGGAGATCTCTGGAATGGCCTGCTCAACGGCATCTTCTGGCTGTTGCTGCAGTTCTACTCGGTAGTGCACGACTGGGGCTTCGCGATCATTCTGCTCACCATCCTCTTCCGCCTCATCACCTTCCCGCTCGTGTGGAAGCAGACGAAGTCGATGATCGAGATGCAGAAGATCCAGCCGAAGATCAAGGCGCTGCAGGCGAAGTACAAGAACAACAAAGAGAAGCAGCAAGAAGAGTTGATGAAGTTCTACAAGGACAACAAGGTGAACCCGTTCGGCGGGTGCCTGCCCTTGTTGCTCCAGATGCCGCTGCTCTTCGCGCTGTTCCAGGTGCTCAGGGACAACCTTCCCCGGCACATCGCCACCCTGGAGCCTGCCGCACAGGCCGCTGCCAAGCAGTGGTCCCTCATGGGCTGGGCTATTCTGCCAGATATTACCAAGACGCCCTCAGAGGTCTACTCGATCGTCTCCACTGCCGCGACGAAGACGGTGGATGCCGCGGTCGGCGCGGCCAGCGCCGTGGCCACGTCAACCGTCGTTCCAGGTGCGGGCGGCATGCTCAACGGTGTTCTGGCCGCCCTCCCCTACGTCATCATGGTCGCATTGTTCGCACTCAGCACCTGGCTGCCGCAGTACCTCCTCACAAAGGACCCGACGCAGCGCAAGACCGCTGGCTATATGTCGATCATGATGGTGTGGTTCGGCTTCATCTCGCCCGCCGGCGTGCTCATCTACTGGGTGACCTCGAGTGCGTGGCAGGTAGTACAGCAGGTCCTGACCCAGCGATCACTCGCCGCCAAAGAGGGGGCTGACGCATAGATGCGCACAGAGACAACCAAGGAAGCGCCTTCGGTCGAGGAAGCTGTGGACGCGGCCCTCGAAGAACTCGGGGTACAGGCCGACGCGGCCGAGTACGAGATCGTGGAGGCGCCGTCGCGGGGTGTGTTCGGATCCGGGAAGCCGGCCGTTGTCCGCGTTTGGCTGAAGCCGGAGGTCGCTGCTGCGATGGCAGACGAGGGCGAGCCGGACGATGACTCCGAGGATGACTCCGAGGAGGAAGCCCTCCCGGCCGAGCTCCGCGTCGACCGAGAAGTGCCGGAGCTGTCGGAAGAAGATCTCGACAAGGTCGCAGACACGGCTGTGGCTGTCATCCAGATGATCCTCGGCGGCTTTGGCATCGAAGCGGCCATCGACGAGTACGAAGGCGACGACGGTGAGATCATCCTCGACATAGTCGGTGGGGACCTCGCGCTGTTGATCGGCCGCCACGGCAAGACACTGGACTCGCTGCAGACGCTGGTCGGCGCGGCGACGAGTCGGCAGCTCGGCTTCCGCTATCCGATAGTCGTCGACGTGGAGGGATACCGCAGCCGGCGCCGCGAGAAGGTGGAAGACATGGCTCGGCGAACGGCCGACCGCGCCGTACGTCAGGGCCGTCCGGTGAAGCTGCGCCCGATGAGCAGCTATGAGCGCAGGCTGGTCCACATGGCGCTCCGTGACGATCGGCGAGTCGTGACAGTGAGCGAAGGCGAAGACCCAGCTCGCGCGGTCGTTGTCTCACCGAAGTAGCACGGCTCGCGACAAGAAGTTCCGGAAGGGGACCCACATAGTGGGTCCCCTTCTTCTTATGTGACGATGTTTCACGTGAAACATCACCGACGATCCGGCCGGTTCTGTTTCACGTGAAACATAGAGCGACCAGTACTAAGGAATCGTGACGCGACCACAGGCGGCAATCGATCCCGAACGCAGCCCGGTCGGAAATGCGCCGACCGCTTGCGGTATCCTGCGGTCATGGACACCGACACCCATTCGATAGAGATCGCGGCCCAGGCTCTCGGGCTCGCGTTGAGTAGCGAACAGGCTGACCTACTGAGCGCACATCTGCGCGCGGTGCTCGTGACGAACGAGTCTATGAACCTGACGTCGATCGATTCCAGCGAGGCGGTCGTGCTCCACGTGCTCGACAGCCTCACTGCTTTGGCGGCGCTAGAGGCGGCTCCCCCGGGCGCCTTCGCTGACCTCGGGACCGGCCCAGGGTATCCGGGTATTCCGCTGACTATTGTGAGCGGCCGACCTGTCGCGCTTGTCGAGTCGGTGAAGAAGAAGGCCGCGTTCCTTGAGCGCGTCGTGGGCGATCTGTGCCTGGAAGCCACGGTCCACCCGATCAGGGCGGAAGAGTTGGCCATCGAGATGCCGGGCCGGTTCAGCGCAGTCACCGCGCGGGCCCTCTCCAGCTTGCCGTCGCTGGTGGAACTCGCCTCTCCCCTTCTTGGACCCGGCGGTCTGCTGATCTGCCTGAAGGCCCGCATGGACGAAGCAGAGCTCGCGCGGGGCGATGCGGCGGCTCTTCTGTGCGGTATGCAACGTATGGCGCTGGACCGCGTCCACGTCCCTGGGGCGGAAGTCGAGCGAGTGATAGTGACGTACAGGAAGTCCGCGCCGCCCAGAGTCCGGCTTCCGCGCCGCCCAGGGATGGCGCAACGGCAGCCGTTGGCGTAGTAGTCACAGCAGGGGCGATCCATCGTATACTGCGCTGGATGTCTTCGGATCGGGAGGAAGCGGATGGCAGTCACAGGCGGGAGACCCAAGCGCGTTCTCGCTATCGTCAACCAGAAGGGCGGGGTCGGGAAGAGCACGACCGCGGTCAATCTGGCGGCGGCGCTCGGCGATCTCGGAGAGCGGGTGCTCCTGGTCGACCTGGACCCACAGGGGAACGCGACGTCCGGCTTCGGGTTGAACAAGAACCAGCGCGACGTCTGTATCTACGACTCACTACTGGGTGACACCCCTATCGAGGCGATCATAGAGCCGACCCAGGTGGAGAACGTGTTCGTGGCCCCCGCCACGATCCAGCTCGCCGGCGCCGAGATCGAGTTGGTTTCCGCGATGAGCCGCGAGGGCAGGTTGCGCTCGATACTCCAGCCGATCCTGGGGGACTTCGACTTCATCATCATCGACTGTCCTCCTTCACTCGGCCTGCTCACGATCAACGCACTGACGGTGTCCGACGGCCTCCTGGTTCCGGTCCAGTGCGAGTACTACGCCCTCGAGGGCCTGAGCAAGCTTCTCGACAGCGTGCGACTCGTGAAGACCCACTTGAACCCCACGCTGGACATCTTCGGTGCGGTGATGACGATGTACGACTCCCGCACGCGTCTCTCGCAGCAAGTCGTGGATGAAGTGCGCNACTTCTTCGAGGATCGCGTCTTCGAGACGCTCATCCCGCGCACGGTCCGTCTCGCCGAGGCTCCCAGCCATGGGAAGCCTGTCACCGTGTACGATCCAAACGGGCGGGGCTCGCAAGCCTACCGCCGACTCGCCAAGGAGGTGCTCGAGCGTGTCTGATCAACGTCGTGGACTCGGCCGTGGGCTAGCGGCCCTCATACCGGGTGGCGGCAGCACCGGCTCGGACGAGACGCACGAGCTGCCTACCGCGGCCATCTCGCCGAACCCAAACCAGCCGCGCACGGTCATCTCGCAAGAAGCGATCGATGAGCTCGCCGACTCCATCGGCAAGGTCGGCATGCTGCAGCCGATCATCGTGCGGCCCTACTCGGACGGCTATCAGATCATCGCGGGCGAGCGCCGATGGCGCGCCGCGAAGGCGGCCGGGCTCGAACGGGTCCCGGTCCGCATCATGTCGACGAACGAGATCGANTCACTCGAGCTCGCGCTCATCGAGAACCTGCAGCGCCAGGACCTGAACTCCATGGAAGAGGCGCACGGCTATCGCCGTCTGCTCAACGAGCACCAGATGACTCAGGCGGAGCTCGCGGACAAGGTCTCGAAATCGCGGTCCGCGATCGCCAACACTCTGCGCCTCCTGGACCTCCCTGAGGAGATCCAAGAGCTGATATTCCAGGAGAAGCTGACGGCGGGTCACGCCCGGGCGGTACTGTCCGTCCCGGACGACGAGCGCCGCGTGCGTCTAGCGACCAAGATCGTCGACGAGGGACTCTCCGTGCGTGAGGCGGAGACCCTGGCGAGGCTCTTCGCGGCCGGGCAGAGCGCGGATCGCACTCCGAGGCCTGTGTCCCCGAAGTCCTACAAGATAGTCGCGCGCAAGATGCGCCGTCTGCTACGGACGAATGTCCGGGTCAGGCAGACCGCGAACAAGGGCAAGATCGAGATCGACTTCCAGGGGGAAGAAGAACTGGAGCGCATCTACCGACTGTTCAGTGAGGGGCCGTCGGCTGTGGAGGCTGAGTAGTATGTTGCGCAGATTGGCATATTTTGGCATTGGTTGCATGACGGGCGCGGCGATGGGTCTCGTGATCGGACTTCTCGTGGCGCCTGAGAGCGGAAGCGAGACTCGCCGACGCCTGACTCTCCGCGCCCTTCATGCGGCGGAGACCGCCCGCATCGTGGCCGAGCGAGCCGAGGTTGCTGCCGAGGTGCTCGGCGAACGCTTCGACCACTACATGGGGCGGGACGAGCAGATCGCCTGGCGCAAGGTGCGCGAGATCCGCGAAGGCGTGGACCGCTACACGGAGGCACAGGCGATCTAGAGCGGTGTCAGACCGGCGGCGCATCCTATCCCTCGATCGGACGACGACGGTAGGGATCGGCTGATGCCGCTTGAAGTGATCTCGGGTCTTCCCGGCGATGGCTTGTCGCAGAAAACGCGCGACATGGCCGCGCTGGCTGCCGCACGCGGCCGCAGCGTGTCGCTGGTCGTACCGACGGCGGCAGACGCCGTCGATGCGCGCCGATCCCTGTCGGGAGACGCCCCCGTCGGCGTGCGGGTCGCCACGCTCGAAGGGCTCATCCAGGCGGAATGGGCGCTGACCGGCGACGGGCGGCGCATCGCGGGCGGCCTCGCGCGCGACGTGCTCCTCGCGCGGGCACTGGTTTCCGCGGACGTGGCTGAGAGCCCGGGACGCGGGATGGTGGGGCTCCTGGGCATGTTGGTCGACCGCGCGGAGGCGCGGCCCGAGGGTGCTGCCATGGGTGGCGACCTCCCGGGCAGGATCGTCGCCGCCGTGGACGCCTACCGGACCCTCCTCTCCAGCTTCCGCATGATCGAGATGCGGGAAGTCTGCGCGATGATCGCCACAGCGCCCCCCTCCGCCGTGATCATCGTGGACGGGTTCTCCGACCTGCGGTCGGAGTACGAGCTCCTTCTCCAAGGATGGAGCGCCGCAGGCGCTGACGTCTTCGTCTCGCTGCTGTGGCGACCGGACACACCCGGTACGGCGGCGGTGACCCCCATGATCGAGCGGCTGCGGGCGGCTGGCGCGACGGTCTCTCTGCTGGAGGCGGGCGACAGCGCTTGGGGCGCGGAGCTGACCCGGATCCGCAGTGAGCTCTTTGCGGGCGCATCTCCACGTCCGGGTTCCGGTACGGTCGCCCTCGCCGTCGCGGAAGGGGAGGAGTCAGAGGCGCGGCACATCGCGTCTGTCGTCGCCGGCCTCATCTCGTCCGGCGCGCCTCCCGATACGATCGCTGTCGCTTTCGCTGATCCGTCCAGGCGCATCGAGTGGATGCGGCGAGCGTTGCACGATGAGGGCGTGCAGGTCGATGTGGAAGCGAGCCGCGCGGTGGGCGAGACCGCGCTGGGCGCTGCGCTGCTGCGACTGCAGGCGTGCGCGGCCAACGGGCTGACCCGGGAGGACGTGGGCGCCCTTCTGCGGACACCGTTCGCCGGTGTAGCGATGGAGAAGGTGGACGAGGCCGATGTCGCGTGGCGAAAGGCTGGGCCGGTCCGGGGCCACGCCCTGCTGAGGCATCTCCGGCAGATCGACTCTCTGCTGGATGGGGCCGTGGAGCTTCGCGGGCTCCCCATCGGCGTAGCTCAAGCCAGGAAATGGAAGAAGCTGGCTGACCGAATGTTGGCGAACGCGAACCCCGGCCCAGCGCCTGTCCCGAGCGACGACGGCGAGCTCGACGCGTCGGTCCACCGTTCGTTCTGCCGTTGCCTGCAAGAGGCGTTGGAGCTCGGCGATGGCGAAGTCAGCGCGGACGAGTTCTGGGAGCGGTTCTCCGGAGTCCGCGTCGCCGTCCAGAGCAGGCGCCGTCCTGGACGTACGTTGCTCACCAGCGTGGATGCTGTGGGATCGGGCGAGTTTGACCACGTCATCATCGGTGGTCTGAACGCAATCGAAATCCCCAGGCGGGGGAGCGAGGACCGGCTCGAGGGCGACTCGATAGCGCGGGCGATGGGACGCCTCCGCATCAAGTCCGATTCAGAGGAACACGCGCGAATGGAACGGCGCTCCTTCTATCTGGCGACGGTCAGCGCCCGCAAGAGCCTTACGCTGACACGCCAGGGGACGAGCGATGAGGGCCTTCCGGTGCGTGAATCGGTCTTCTGGGACGAGTTCCTCGACCTGTACCGGGTGCCTGGAGAGACTCGTGCACCAGGGGTGCCGCCGCTGGTCAGCGTGGTGACCGCCGACATCTGCGGAGCGGGAGGAGGGACGCGCGTCCCTCGCGGGCGCCTGCTCGACGGGAGGTCACTGAAGCAGCTGCAGGGCGTCTCCGAGGTGTCCCCGAGTCAGATCGAGTCGTACCTCTCGTGTCCATACAAGTGGTTCGTGCAGCAGAAGATCAGAGCGAAGGCGCCGGACGAGGCCGTGGATCGGGCGGCGGCTGGCCTGCTGGCCCATGACGCGCTCGCACGCTTCTACCGGGAATGGCGGACTCGCGCGCAGCGTGTCACTCCGGACTCGGTCGAGGCCGCCGTGCAGGTCGCGAGCGATGCGATGATCGCGGCGGCCAGGGCGCTCCGTCAGCCCGAGACCCTCGAGGAGATAGTGCTTCTCGAGAGCGTGGGGCCGTGCGTGGTCTCGCTGGTCGAACGCGACGCCGTGTTCCTGCCGGAGTACGTGCCGCAGCACGTGGAGTGGGAGTTCGGCGGATCGACGGGCGTGCCCGCGATCGACGTCGGCGGCGTGTCCCTCAAGGGGCGGGCGGACCGCATCGACGTCGGGCCGGAAGGCCTGATCGTCGTCGACTACAAGCGCACCACGGCGTCTCCGCTCAAACACATCGAACGGGACGGGCTTGTGCAGTTGCAGCTGTATGCAGTGGCTGCCTCGCGTGTTCTCGGCATCCCTGTCGCAGGAGGCCTGTACCGCAGCCTCAAGGACGGCTCCGACCGTGGTTTCGTGCTGAAGGGCGTGGCGGGCTCGTTCAAGCAGGCGGACGTGGTCGAACGCGGAAGGCTCGATGAGCTTCTCGAGTCGGCGGTCGAGCGGGCGCGTGATGTGGCAACCGCGATGCGCGAGGGCCGGATCGAGCCGACGCCCTCGGCCGACGCATGCCGGTATTGCGCGGCGTCCGGCTTCTGCAGCAAGGCGGTGACCGCGTGAGGACCGGGTTCAACGCGGGGCAGCGGGAGGCCGTCGAGAGTCGCGCCGGGCGCATCGTCGTCAGCGCCGGGGCAGGGTCGGGCAAGACACGCGTGCTCGTGCAGCGGTTCGTCGACCGCGTGCTCGAGGAGGAGGCGTCCGGGCGCGCCGATCCGATGAGGTCGGTCCTGCTCATCACATTCACCGACAAGGCCGCCGGAGAACTCACCGAGCGGGTCCGGGGGGCCTTCCTCGACGCCGGTCGTCCGGGGTTGGCCAGGGAGGTCGACAGGGCCTGGATCTCGACGATCCATGGCTTCTGCGCGCGGATCGTACGCCGGCATGCGCTGGAGTTGGGCGTGGATCCGGGATTCGGCGTCCTTGCGGATCCGCAGACCGGGTTGGCGCGCAACGCCGCCTTCGAACGGGCCGCGACGGCCGGGGTCAGGACGTCCATCCACGCCGGGGTCATCGCCGAACTCGTTGAAGAGGGAGTGGCGGACCTGCGGAAGTCGGTATTGGACGGCTACGACAAGGCGCGGTCGAAGGGCGCGGCCACGGCGGACATCGGGATCGCTCCGGGCACCGGTTACCGTCGGGCTGTGTTTCAGCTGTCGGAGGTCCTTGACCGGCTCATGCCCCAGTATCGCCAGCTCCCGGAGACGGCGACGGTGTCGGCGAACCTCGCCGGATACGTGGAGCTTCGCGCAGCTATCCCGGGCATCCTGGGGATCGAGTCGGCGCGCGAAGGTGCGACGGCGGCTTTCGCCCTCGGCTCCTGCAAGGGCGACGTCCGCGGTGGCGAAGAGATGAAGGCGTTGACCCGCCAGATCAACGCCGCTCTGGAGACTGTGGTCCAGTCGGCCGTAGACTCGCTCGCCGCCGAGCGCGCGGAGGCGTGGCGCGACCTGCTCATGGCGTTCTCCGAGGAGTACGAGCGGGGAAAGGCGCGGGACGGCGTGCTGGACTTCGAGGACCTCCAACTCCTGGTGCGCCGCCTGTGGGCGGAGCGCCCAGATATCGCTGAGCGGCTCGGTGATTCCTTCGCGGAAGTGATGGTCGATGAGTTTCAGGACACCAACCTGTTGCAGCTGCAAGTGATCGAGCCCGTCTCGAAGGCCGGTCAGTGCGTCGTCGGGGATGCCCAGCAGTCGATCTACCGCTTCCGCGACGCGGATGTGACGGTGCTCGACGGGAAGCGACGGCATGCCGAGGCCGCTGACGCCGAGCAGTCGTGCCGGCTGACAGTGAACTACCGGTCGGACGCCCAGCTGCTCGCGGCGTTCAACGAGCTGTTCGGCGCGCCCGCGTTCTTCGGTGACGACTATCTGACGCTCGAGAGCGGCGCGAGCCGGGACAGCGGCGTGACATGGGCCGAAGGGGAGCCACGCGTCGAGGCGATCGTCGTCGACAAGACGCGGTGTCCCGCCAAGGACTGGAGGGGCGTCGAGGCGCGGGCCTTGGCGCAGCGGCTCAGGGCGATGGTCACGGACGGCAGCGCGACCCCGGACGACATCGTCGTGCTTGCCCGCGCATCGACCACGATGCCGATCTACGTCGACGCTCTCAAAGCGGCGGGGTTCGACGTCATCGCCGCGTCGTCAGGAGGCTTCTACGCAACGCCCGAGTACGCTGACGTGCGCGCGCTGCTCCGCGTGCTGGCGAACCCGCTCGACGACGAAGGCGTGTTGGCGCTGTTGGCGGGCGGCTTCGGCGGGCTCAGCGACGACGCGCTCCTGGCGCTCTCGCTCGCGCGCGGAGTCCGGGGCTGTGGAGCGCGCTCGGGCAGGGCGCGGACGCGGGGCTGGCTCCCGCGGACCTCGCCCGTGCGGAGGCGATCCGGGCGACGGTGGGTGTGCTGCGCGACCGGCGCGGCCGCGTGGGGCTCGCCGACGCGATCCTGTATGCGACGGCCGAACTCGGTCCCGGCGGAGGCCTTCTGGAGCGCCCCGAGTCCTGGGTCAACGTCCGCAAGGCGGCGCGGCTCGCCTCGGAGTTCGAGCGCACCGGCGCCAGCGACCCGGGAGGGTTCCTTCGCCATCTGGACGACAGGGAGACGTTCGTGCGCCGCGAGCCCGCGGCGGCCCTCGCGGTCGAAGGGTCGGGCGCGGTACGCGTCATGACCGTGCACGCCGCGAAGGGCCTCGAGTTCCCGGTCGTGGCGGTGGCCGATCTGGGCCACGGGGCCGTCAACGCCCACGCGGCGTTCCTGCTCGGCGCCGAAGGCGACGGGCTCGTCGTCGTGGCTCGGGGGCCGCGTTCGGTCGAGGGCGTGAAGGCGGCGCCTTCCCACGCCTGGAGCGCCACCGTGGACGAGGAGAAGCGTCTCGACCTCGAGGAAGCCAAGCGTGTGTTCTACGTGGCCTGCACGCGTGCCGAACAAGCGCTCGTTCTGGCGGGATCCACCGATCCGGAGGGCACGCCGCGAGAGGGCACCGCCATCGATTGGGTCCTGGAGGCCGCGCGCCATCAAGGCGAGCGTCTCGCGGGGCTGATGTCGGTCGCGATCATCGGCGCCGAGGATGTTCCGGACTTCGATCCGCTGCTGCCCGGCCGTCTCCGTGACCGGCCCTCCTGCACCAGGGATGCACCGCGTCCATTGCTGAGGGAGCCGGGGGCGATCCCGCCTCCGGAGGAGGTCTCCTACACCGCGCTGGCGCTGTTCGAGCGCTGCGCCTACAGGTTCTTCGCGGAAAGGATGCTCCGAGTCGGCTCGCTGGATGTGCCGAAAGCCGAGGACCCGCTGGCTTTCGGATCCGCGCTCCACGCGGCGTTGGAGCTCATCGCCCGGGGGGAGACCGTGGACGCTGCGCGTCTGGGCCGTGTCGCGGCGAGCAATCACCTGGACGGCCGGTCGCTGGAACGCCTGAGCTGCGCGGTCGACGCGGTGCGCGCTTCTGGGATAGGTCCGCTCGTCGCGTCCGGGAGGCCGGAAGTCCCGTTCGCCGTCCGTGTCGACGGAGGGGTGGTCCGAGGCACGATGGACCTCGTCCTGCGCAGCGGCGACGAGGCTACCGTGCTCGACTACAAGACCGGGACCACCTGGGACACTACAGGGGCCCGCTACGAGGCGCAGGCTGAGATCTACGCACTCGCGCTGCTGGAGTCGGGCGTCTCGTCGGTGCGGATGCGTTTCATCCACGTCGAGGCCGGGTGCGAGGAAGTGGACTACGAGTTCACGGCTGCCGATCGGGCGCGGGTCGTGGGACGCATCGGGCGCGCGTTCGAAGCGATGCGCGCGGCGCAGTACCCACCGCTTCCGGCGTACGATCCGTCGCTGTGCGCAGACTGCCCGGTCTCAGGGGGGCTGTGCCCGGTGGTGCATCCGCACGCACGCAGGCTCCCGCGCTAGGAGCCGGGGAACTCCTCTTCCTGGAACACCTGTTTCAACTGCCCGCACGCGGCGTCGATGTCGGCTCCGCGTTCTACCCGGATCGAGCACTCGATGCCGACGGCGTCCATGGTGTCGGCAAACGCCCGCGCCCGTGACGCGGTGGCGCGCTTCAGGCCGGCTCCTGCGACCGGGTTGACGGGGATGAGGTTGACGTGGACGAGCATGCCTCGCGCGAACGCGACGAGGGCCTCGAGCTCGGCCGGCGTGTCGTTGACGCCGTCNATCAGGGCGTACTCCANGGTGGGTCGCCGGCCGGTCGTCTCGGCGTANTCGACGATCGCCTGCCGAAGTGAGGTGAGGCTCACCCCGCGCACTCCCGGCATGAGCGTACGCCGGGTGGCTCCTACCGCGGAGTGCAGCGATACGGCGAGGGTGAACTGCTCGGGCTCGGTCGAGAAGCGGCGGATGCCAGGAAGCAGTCCGCACGTCGAGACGGTGAGATGCCGCGCGCCGATACCAAGGCCGTCATCGGCGTTCATGAACCTCAGCGCTCCGAGAGTGGCGTCGTAGTTCGCGAACGGTTCGCCTTGGCCCATGGCCACCGCGTTCGTGACGCGGTGGCCGAAGTCGTGGGCGACCAGCATGACCTGACGGACCATCTCACCCGGGCTGAGGTCCCGGACGAAGCCAGCGCGGCCGGTGGCGCAGAAGCTGCAGCCCATGGCGCACCCCGCCTGGGTGGAGAAGCACACGGTCAGCCGGTCCTTGTCGGGGAGCCCCACCGTCTCGACGCTGACGCCGTCGGGGAACCGGACGAGATACTTGCGCGCGCCGTCGGCCGACTTCTGTCTCGCGACCGTCTCCGCCGCGCCGACGAAGTAGCGCTCGATCAGCGCCGCGCGAAGCTCGGCCGGGAGATCGGACATGTCCTCGAAGCAAACAGCGCGCCGCGCATAGAGCCACCGCACCAACTGGCGCGTGCGATACGTCGCCTGACCCAACTCGGCGACGAGCCTCGCGATCGCTTCGCGGTCCAGACCGCCGATGTCGATTCGCTGATCCATGGCCCTCACTCTAGCAGGAGGGCCTCACCGCTCAGTTCAGCGTGGCGGGCTTGTCGCCGACGGTCATGATGACCGAGATGGACGCCTTGTCTCGCCACACCGTGAGCGTGACCTGGTCGCCGACCTGGGCGCGCCTGACCGCCAGGATCAGGTCGTCCATCGTGCGGATCGGCTGCCCGTCGAGGGCAGTGACGATGTCGCCCTTCTTCAGCCCGGCGCGGGCCGCGCCAGTGTCCGCGATGACGCTCTGGACGATCGCGCCTTCAGCCTTCGGCAGGCCGGCAGCCGTCGCCTCCGCGTCGCTCACGGTCATTCCCTCGACGCCGAGGAACGGGTGCGTCGCCTTGCCTCCCGCGATGAGCTCGTCGGCTATGCGCACGGCGGTCTTGGACGGGATGGCGAACCCGACGCCGGCGCTGCTGCCGGAGTCGGTGTAGATAGCGGAGTTGATCCCGAGCAGGCGACCCAGACGGTCCACCAGAGCGCCGCCGGAGTTGCCCGGGTTGATCGCGGCATCGGTCTGGATGACGTCGACGAGCGGGTACGCCGACGTGGTCGTGTCGGTCGAGGAACCGGTGGTGATCGAACGGTGGAGGGCCGAGATCACGCCGCTGGACACGGAGTGCTGGAAGCCGAACGGTGAGCCGATGGCCACGACGGTCTGACCGACGACGATCCCTTCGGACTCGCCGATCGTGATCAGCGGCAGCGCGATCGACACCTTCACAACGGCGATGTCGGTCTGAGGATCGGTGCCGACCAGGGTCGCGGTCACCCGGTCACCGCTCGCGGGGGTGACGACGATCTTGGTCGCGCCGGACACGACGTGGTCGTTCGTGAGGATGTAGGTGCCGCCGTCCGGGGCCGCCTTGTACGCGATGCCGGAGCCGGTGCCTCCTGAAGGCACGCCGGGATGGCCGGACGGGAGCCCGTCGACGGTGGTGCTGCCCGTGACGTCGATGTTGACGACCGACGGGAGCGCCACTGCCGCGGCCGCGGCTATCGGCTCGTCGGAGGCGTTTATGCTCAGCGGGGTGCCGACCGTGGTCATGGTGACGGTGTTCCTGCCCGAGAACCCGGCGGCGAAGTAACCAGCGGCCCCGCCGGCCGCCCCTGAGAGCACGACGACCAGCAGCGCTATCACGAACACGCGTCCGGTGTGTCGCGGGCGCGCGGGCGCAGGCACGGGAACGGTAACGTCGGCGGGTTCGCCCGCGTACGCGGGGACCTTCTCCTCGGGCGGCGTCACGGCGGCCGGTTCCACAGGCGATCCGGACACGGGCGTCTCGGGAACCGGGTCGCTCTGCAAGGCCGCTACCGGTTCCGGTACGGGTATGGTGGAGTCTGTCTGGAAGTCGCTCACGATTGCACCTCTTCTTCCTTGGTTTGGAAACTAGTCTACCCGCCTTGACCTGCGATGATGTGAAGAACGTGTGGAGTCCGACGCCAGGACCGAGTGCGGCGGCGCGCGTTGTGTGCGCGTTGGCGCTCGCATAGACTGCCGAGAGAGCACCATCCGATCCAAAGGGGAGACAGATGAGCGACACCGCGAGCGAGCCGGAGATCGAGGCGGCCGAAGGCGTGG
>JGI24130J36418_10000109_pt1 | contig 22631 bp, 21 predicted proteins | sample BarGraNGADG00212_FD_36418 | JGI IMG/M metagenome (IMG submission 36418)
AGAACCGCGGCAGGAGCGTTGATGGTCATGGACGTGCTGACCTGGTCAAGCGGGATGCCATCGAACAGCACCTCCAGGTCCGCGAGCGAGCTGACCGACACACCGACCTTGCCGACCTCACCCTCCGAGAGTGGATGGTCCGCATCCATGCCCAGCTGGGTTGGAAGATCGAACGCGATGGACAGACCGGTCTGGCCCTGCTTCAATAGATATTTGTACCGGCGGTTGGACTCCTCGACTGTTGCAAACCCCGCGTACTGGCGCATGGTCCACAGACGGCCCCGATACATCGTGGCCTGATATCCTCTCGTGTACGGATATTCTCCGGGGAACCCAATGTCGCGCATGTAGTCCATCTCGACAACATCCTCGGGCGTGTATAGCAGCTTGACGTCGATGCCAGAACTGGTCGTGCAATCCGAATAGGCCTTGCAGGTCTTGCCTGCGGGGATCCTGTCAGCACCCTGCTGCCACTTCGCCTTTGCAGCTTTCAGTCTCCCCACACTTTCCTTGTCATACATGCGCTCACCTCACCTTTGACGTGTCCATGGCAGGCCCAGGGCGTGATAGCACCCGATGCCCGTCTCCAAGAAAGTATAGCAGGAAACGAGGACCTCACCACATGAGGCGTATACTGCGAATCCGGCAGTCATTCCCGCACCCCTTCCGTCATTCCCCCGAGCACTTTATTCCCATGCGAGGGGTGCTTTCGCCGCGAAGGCGGGAATCCAGTCCTCTTCCTCCATCAGCACGACAGTTAGCCATATTCCGATGCTGTGGAGGAGACCGCATGGCAAAGGAAGTCGATGTGGCTGTCCGCTTCCTCCTCAACCATCGCGGTGATCGCTACAAGTTCGTTCGCTACCGGAAAGAGGAGCGGTTGCGTGACTCCCAACAGTCACCGTTTCGATGGACGAGTAGTGGTGGAGATAGGGGCGATAGGGTCATCTGGCGACCCGTGCGCGATACTTGTGCTGAAAAGCGTGTTCGAGGTCGTCCTTGGTTCTACTCAGGTGTCAGCTCGGGGCTAGACTCAACCGGCTAGCGCCAGCAGGCCCAGTTGCCGCAACTGACGGTTCGTCTTCCTACATGCATTGTGCTAGAATACCTTGCATCATAGACCGATGAAGGAGGCGTGGTTTGGAAGCCCTAACAAAGCAATTCTCGCAGCTTGTCATTCCATTGATTCTCGTGGCCTTAGTATTCGTCATCGTCTTCGTCCTGAAGACGTTCCTGGGCAGCAAGACGACGCAGCAGGCGGAGCACGAGGCTCTTCCATACGCGCTTCGAAAGAGCCTGCTGACAAATGCAGAGCGTTCCTTCTTCGGAGTGCTGGAGGAGGTGGCCAGTCACGCGCGCTACCACGTGTTCACCCAGATTCCCTTGGGCAGCCTCGTCTACGTGGAGAGGGGAACAGGAAGCTATCAGTCGTACCGGAATAGGGTTGACCGCAAGACTCTCGATTTTGTGCTCGCAAGCAAGGATACTTTGGCACCTGTGCTTGCGGTTGAGCTTGATGACTCCACACATGAGCGCGAAGACCGGCGGGAACGAGATGCATTCGTCGACGAGGTGCTTGCGAAGGCCGGACTTCCCCTGATGCATGTTAGAGCACGGGCTGCCTATGACCCGAAGTCTCTTGCACAGGACATCAGCGATGCAGTTGGTGGACGATGAGGCAAGCAGAGCGTCGATGTCTGTTGAGCTGGTATGGTTGAACCTGGGACAGCGGAATGGGACTTGAGGAACCTGTTCCACCACGAGAAACCACCAGCTTGTGGCCTGTGAGTTCAAGAACGTAGCTTTCATCACTAGTTGAGGACCGATAGGGCGGTCTGCGAGAAGGCAGCAAGGCATGTTGGGGTGATTAGGCAAGCGATGTGGCCAGCGGGCGATACTACTGCGCATCAACGAGCAGAGCACTCATCGAGAGAAAGGGAGGATTGGATATGACTGGCAGGCAGAGCGAAGTGCTAACCATAGCTGAGATTCTGGACCGAGCGGAGAACAATCGTCACGTCAGCAGACATCTATTGTCTGAGTGGTTCTCGCTGTTTCAAGAAGTGATTGTCTCGCATGATGGCATTATAACTCCTGGTTTCGTCCAAGGGAATCTGGAGAACCTGACTATTCCCATGCTGCTCGTCAACTACGCTTTCTCGTACTTCATCGCCGCTGTTGACACGTGCCTGTCCGGGCAGGTATCACCGTGTTTTGCCCTCCAGCGACTGTGTATCGAGAGCGCTGTCTATGCCCATGCGATAGTGCGCACACCGGAGCTTGGCACCGTGTGGGCCATGCGCGATACCTCAGACGCCGACCTGCAAGCATGCAAGGCGAAGTTCAAGATTGGGGACTTCTTGAATGACCTACCCGATACGGGTCCAGCTCCACGTGCCACGGTTCGCAGTCTCTACAACAGAACGATAAGCTATGGTGGTCATCCAAACTCTGGAGGGGCGCTCTCAGTTGGAGGAGTTGACGAGACCGATGAGTACGTGTCTGTCGGCATAGAACTGTTCAGTGAAGGGCGTCCACTGCTTCACGCGCTCAAGGCGACGGCTGACGTAGGGTATGTCATGGTCTGTCTGGAAGACCTCATGTTCAACGTCCACCTGGCTCCTGCAGGCTTGCCAGAACGGATTGTGACACTAAGTGCTGCTAGCTTACACAACATTACTGCAGGGGGCAACAAGCCCGCAGAGTAGCCATGGTCCTAGGCCCAAGTGGCAAGGAGAGTCCGTTCCCGCCACTTGGGCCGGGCGAGACGTGGCGCTACAAGACAGGCATATACGATTCTCAAGTCGCTAGCTACAAGCTCGTTGGGGTCGAAGCATACTAGGGTTCAGGTGTCTGAGGCTGTCCCTCTCGTGTCGAATCACGATATGCTGGCCAAGGAGGCTCTCGGGTGACTGACAATAGAGGTGATACAGCACTTAATCTCAATGACCTTCTCGATTTCGCGGAGCATAATCGCCAGGCAAGCAGAGTGTCTCAAGCGAGGTGGTGCTCTGCGTTTCAGGAGATTGTCGTCTCTCATAACGGTATCATGACCCATGACCTCATACAGGGGAATCCCAACCATCTTGCGGTTCCCTTGCTGCTTGCCAACTATGCCCTGGCGTACTACATGTCAGCCATCGACGTCGTATTATCCGGGCAGCTTCCCGCGTGCTATTCTCTGCTGCGAATGTGCCTTGAGAGTATCATTTATGCCAACACTACTATCAACAGGCCGGAACTCAGCATGGTCTGGCTCAGGCGGGATGATACTCGAGAGGACGAGAAGCGGTTCAAGGAGGAGTTCCAGATAACACATTTCATTGATGCGTTGCCAGACGGCGGGGCAGCTCCCCGTGAGTCCCTTCGCAGTCTGTACAAGAGGGTGATAAGTTACGGAGGGCATCCCAACCGGGAGGGAGTACTGTCAATTGCCAAACTGGAACGTGACCAGGAACGATTCGGGGTGGGCGTCATGCTGCTGAGTGAGGGACCTCCCCTCTTTACGGCACTCAAATCGACCGCCGAAGTGGGATACGGAATGGTCTGTCTAGAAGACCTCATGTTCAACGTTCACTTGGCCCCCGGGACTCTGCCTGCCCGTATTCGAGCGCTAATGGATGACGCTCTCCGCGAGTACAAAACCAGTCAAGGGAAGGTTCCGAAGGAGCCAAAGTCGAACGCATAGCCTTCGACGATGTACTCCGGCGCGAACTCCAGTAGGACGGGGTGGCCGTGGGGACTTAGTGGGCTGACGGAGCAGTCTGGGAACCGACCGAGGAGGCTCTATGAAGACAACAGACAATGACAGGCTTGCCCATACGGTGCTTCGGTGCCTGTATGCTAAGCCCATCGGCGTGAACATACCAAATATCGCCGCTCTCAAGAGTTTCTGCGACCCCAAGATGGAAATGATACCAGACAGGATGCTAGCTACCATCGTCGCAGGTACTCCAGCTGGCCTGCTAGGCCGTGGGCTCGTGACATGCAAACCGGGTGGGTCTCCGACGTGTCCCCTTGGAGCTTTCGACATCGAACTGACAGATGAAGGGCGCGCCTGGGTGGAACTACATTCTGCTTCAGGTCGCCTGCACCGCATCGGGGCATGGTTCGTTGGACACGTCGTAGCGTCTGCTATATCGGGGGTCATCGGCGGGCTCATCGGTTGGTTTCTCAGAGATTGGCTGGGACGGTAGTTGCAAAGGAGTCGCCCAACGGGCGCAGGTTTGGGAGGCGGAATCCTTAGCCTAACGGTCGGTTGGCGAGTGTTTTCAGTTGTGGCACGATGAGTTCTCCGTTGCTGCAACGCAGTATCGCATGGCAGTTCGAGTAGGCAATGCCTAGGTCCTCAAGTCGCGTGGGTACTCCAGGTGCGAGCTGATGCAATTGAAGTACGGTGTCGCGCAGTGGCTACATGACGATTGGCTACATGGCTACATGACGATTGGCTACATTCGCTTTGGCAACACTCTCTGTCAGCAATGTGGCCATAGTCCCTGCACATGGCTCAAATACTGCTTCTACAGAAGGCAAGGCGGAGGATGAAGAAGGCAACTGACAACTAGACAACATGGCAATTGGCTACATTCGTTTTGACAACATTTTGCGTCAGCAATGTAGCCATAGTCCCTGCACATGGCCTAGACACTTCTTCTACAGAAGGCTACACGAAAAGCAAGAAAGACGGCTATCCATCATATCCGACTCCGGCGTCGAGTTCAGCTCTTGGCGCGCTGGCCGAGCGAGCAACTTCGCGGTTGGAGGGCTACTTAATGAGCTGTTCCGAGCTACCAGTCACATTGTCTCAGCATCACAAGGTCATAACTGCAGAACGTCATAACTGCTCCTAGTGGAGACAGGTTGGGTTACGATTGGCTGCGTCTCGGCCTACGCATTAGTGCAAGGCGTCATCTGGGACTGGCTATGGTTCCGTGCCGTCGCTCTCATTGGTGCATCCATCCTCTGTCGAAGGATTCGCCTTGGGCTCTGGAAGCATGTGGCGCTTCTCTGACGCTCTTGTGGCCTTGCGGTCGGCTGTAAGGCGTTCCTTGACAAGCACGTGTACTTCATCGAAGAGGGAGCTCACGGACTGCTGAAAGGTTCTGCAGTCAGTAACGCTGGGCAGCGTGGGATATCGAATATCATCCGGGAAGGAGACATTCGCAAAGGACAGCTGGCGTCGCTTGGGCAGGTCAGCAAGTGGTGGGAGCCAACCTAGCGGCAGAGCCTGCACGCCATATCGTCGAGTCAGAACCGTGGCTAGGTACTCCTTGTAGAGCGAGGGACTGGATTTGAGATATCTCACGTTCACCTGGTCACGCATGAGCAAAGCAAGACCCGCCACGGTGCCTACTGGAAGGGAGAGCCCCAGGCGTGCTGCGACCAGCAAGGAAACGTTGTTCACTTCGCCCTCGGTCAGCGAACTCAGGAGCCGAGTGGCACTGTCGGGACGATTGCGCACGACACAGGCCGTGAGCAGTGCTGTCATACTGTATGCTTGGAAGGATTTGTTCAGGTGATGTTGTCGCAGCATGACGGTCTCTTCAAACGCACTCTGGAAGTCGCCCAAGAGCAGCTGGCGCTCAAGACCATAGTAGTATAGAAAGGCATATCCTGGGTCAACTGGACCTGCCGGGTCTTGAAGCCAGTTGAGGTATATCCCTCGTTGGAAGGGCGACAAGGCGCCGTACCGAGGGTAATATGGTGGCCTCGGCACCGAGGTGGGGTCCTTAGGAAGTAGCGCTGGCTCGTCAACGTAGATGGTGCTCGGCTCAGTCTTGAACAGCATGCTCGCCACAGAACCTGAGAGCATGTCCAGTTTGACCCGAATTCCAAAATCATCGCTTACGGCGGGACCCTTCTCCGTGTAGAGAAGAGCCGCAGTGCGAGCCGGAATGGTAAACGTGGAGCGCATAAAGCCCTGTCCAAGACTTAGGACCGTGCCAGTTTGTGTCGTGCCGCCAGTCGGAACGAGTCCGCCGGGCCGTCTGTCAAACCATCCCATTGTTCCTCCTTCGACTTGTCGTGACGGCTCGGAAGCGTGAGCTGCGAGCCATTGACTGGATACGTGACACCATAGCGTCATAACACCATCTGATGCGAGTAGTGGCTTGCGCCCCTCTACCCACGCCGACCGTCCACGTAGACAGTCTTGCCCCACAAGTGCTGACGGTCAGGACCCGTGGAGGCCCAGAAGCTGTCTAGTCGACTGACGTCACCAAAAATCGCACGAAGGGAAGGCTTGGCAAGCACTCGCCGGTAGACTCCTAGTGATGCTCTTTCGGCAAGACGAGTCTGTGCCTCGATGTAGGCTTTGAATTGGTCATCCGAGAGCGAAGGGAACGCCTCTTCCGGGTCACACATGTGTTCTATCTTGTTGCGCAGAATGTAGAGTCCCTCGAACGTTTCGGCACTGTGCGAGCGACAGGAGCACAGGGACTGCATGCGCTTGGCGAATTCCTTGCTCCCCTTGTACTGGGGGACGTCTAGGAGCGCCTCTAGAGCCCGAACGTGGCCATGAAGCCTGTCCTGGAGCACAGTCGATGACAATGCCGACAGAAGGGCGTTGATGCCACGTCTCAGGCGCCGAGAAGCATTGCCTGCACCATCAGCATCGACCATGCCATCGAAAACGGAGGTTGAAGACTTAATCAGTGAGGGGGTCCACTTGCATGTCCGCGAGCCTGCGGCATGCAGGTACACAGGGAACAGCCCCACTTTGGAGACTGTTGGAGCATTGCCGCTGTTTGACCCAGTAATGGTGTAGGTGGGCCCTCCGGCTGGACCACACGCGAGAGCAAGCGCCCCATAGGCTAGGGCAGCTGTCTGCCTCAGGCCTGAGGTTACGGCTCCGATAGCGACGGGCGCAGGCGCGGTTGCCACGAGAATGCATTTCGATTTGGCAACCGCCTCGCCGAACACCGTACCAAGCATTCTCGTCCACGAGGCATCAGGCAGGAACGGAGACTGCGAGACGACAACTACGCCATGCCCCAGATTCACGTTACGGGTGAATGCCGGGACCCCCCCAGACAAGACGACACATGCGAAGCCGATTCCGGGACCTAGCATCACCGACGTGCTCATGCCACGTTGCACGTATTTCCTCCTGATGCACCAAATCGCCTACTGAAGCCGAGTCTTGTATCGTTCATTGCTGCCAGAGCCATCCAGCGAAACTGGTAGTCGTGCATTCGCCACGCACTGGACGATGTAGGAAAGGCGGCCGCTGGGGTAATCTGAATGCGATAGGCTGGAGTTGCGAGCCAAGGAAAGCAGCCAACGCCTATTCGTCACCGCTTCCCAGATATCACCGGTCCGTGGCAGGGGTAGAATCCCACCGTAGTCAGTCTGGGGAGGCTCAGATTGCTCGACTACGTGTACTAGTAGCCATGCAGCAATGTTGCAGTCCGAGGCCTCGCGCTTCCTGTTCTCCAGCCTCAACAATTGGGCGGCGTAGAAGTAGCACAGTTCCCAACTGACAAGACTTCGGTCGCGCACGGCCTTCTTGGCTCTATCTGCGAGACGAGGCAGAAGGATGTCGCAATACGTTGCCGCGCGTCCCTGGCTCGTGCCCTCCGCGACTCTGAGCTTCTCGAGATGGGCCCCGGACATGTTGAGGTAGCAAGCCACTTCTTTGATGACGCGAACGTTCTCTTCCTCCTTCTTGAATGTACCATGTACTTGCTTACGTATCTCCTCGCGTAGCTGCGCCTGCTCGACAGTGAGAAGCACGCGTCGATTCGTCCGGTCGTCGTGTCGAACGACTATTCGAGCGTGACACTCTGGGCACTTGGTTGTCAGAGCAGGACCTCGTCCAAGGTCGGCGCCGCAGGTCGGACACCGGTAGGTGTTCGCAAGGTCGCCATCGGCTGGGGGGGACGCAGCGTAGCCATTTGACTTCAGCGCTCTCCGCTCGGCAGCTAACCTTGATTTTACTGCTGCATGCGTCTCACGCAGCAGTAAAAGTGTCTCTGATAGCAGCTTGTCGTCCTTAACGAGGTTGAGTGTCCAGGGATAGGCGGAGCCTTGCTCATGGGGGAAGCACGGATTCGAAAGCAACCTCAGCGGGCGTCCAGAAGGCAGAGCGACGAGCTCCTGGACTTCGGGAAGCGGCAGGGAATCCTGCCCGTACCGCGCCCAGAGTATGTGCGTGAGTTCCTGCCGATACAGGTCGGGATAAGCCTTAAGGTAGCGCATGTTGATTTCTCCCGACGATGAACATGCCCAGTTTACGAGAACCGAGGCAGAGAGGCCTATGTGGAGGCGCGAAGCAGCAAGCAGGCTAATGTCCTCGAGCCCGCAGCAGACCCGGTTGGCCGATAGCAGTTCTGCGGCAATCTTGCTGTCGTCGTGCACCATACAGGCCGTCAGCAAGCTATCGAAGGATTTCAGCCGAAAGAGGCCATAACCATAAGGATGATGTTCCGTCAGGTACTGTTCCCTGAGGTACCAGAGTTCTGCAACTGCTGCCTTGAAGTCACCTGCAATCAACTGACGCTCGAGGTCCCAGTAGTATAGGGTGAGGTAGTCGCCTTGAACCGGGAGCGCGGGGTCCTGAAGCCAAGAGAGGTAGACCCATCGTTGTTCAGGCGTGAGTTCCCTGTATGATAGGCCCCGGGGATAGGGCACCCTGTCTTCGTTGGCAGGACGGACAACCGGTTCTCGAAGGTATACGATGCTGGGGTCTGTGATGGCCGCAGTTGATGCACTTGTGTCGACCTCGGTGGCGCTGAACTCGCCATCGAATCTGAAGCATACTCTGAAGCCATAGGTGGGGTCCGAACGAACGCCATTTCCGGTATCGTCTACTGCTTCGGCAGGAGGAGCAACGCTGTCCTTCGTCCAGAGAAGCGCTCGGGTCCTCTCGGGAAGAGCGAAGGCAACGCCTCCAGCCCACAAGTTGGGCTCACGACCAAGCGTGTCATTGTCCTTGAATGGGTCGTTGTACGTCCCAGGGTCTTCAGTATTAGCCGAACTCAAGCCATGTCACCTGCCTTCCAAGTTGACCAGTCAGCGGTCCGGTACAGTGGGCTCGTCCGCCACAAACGGTTCAGTGGTGGACAGCTGTGACACACTGCAATAACGCCATTACGCAATAACACAACCGTGCCTTTGTCCTACAGCGGCAACTCCTCGTGGCTGACAACCTTGACGGAATCGCCTTTCTTGCGGTCGATGACCATGTTCTCAGCAGGAAGAACGAGGGGCAGTGGCTTCTTGAACAAGTCAGCAGCGGACAGCAGCTGTATCATCGGAATATCCATCTTCCCATTGTAGCGATAGGCCTCGTATTTCAGTGCCTCCGTACGCATGCCTTTCGTTGGCTCCTCAAGCATTAGCAGAATGCCAAAATCGGCGCCATTTGCGACAACCGCACCATGCAGGTCGTGCACCATGCTGGGAGTGACAACTTTGTTGCTCTTGACCGATATGATGGCCTTGCCAAGATTGTTCTTCTTGGACGTATCCCAGAAGCTGATGGTGCCGTCAACTCCTCCATCTCCGGTCTTCTTTATGTTGCCAAGAGCGCCGGGAATGCGCGTGACCGCCCAATACTGAAACTGCCAGCCGTCGCCATACTGCCTGGCCAGAGCTTCAGCGCCTGCAACATCACGGGGCATCCCGATGACCTCAAAGTCGACGCCTTCTTCGAGATGCCGTCCCTGTTCGGTTGTTGAGCTTTCTAGTCTCTTCACAATGACGTCGATGGCTGGTATGGCAATATCAATGCCAATCCACCGCCTGCCAAGTTTCTGAGCCACGGCAGTTGTTGTGCCACAGCCCGCAAAGGCATCCAGAACGATGTCCCCGGGGTTGGAGCTTGCATTGATGATTCTCTGGAGTAATGCTTCGGGTTTCTGGGTCGGGTAGCCCAGGCGCTCCTTTGCAGCAGGATTGAGCGCCTGGATGTCGGCCCACCAGTCGTTGGGCAGCACACCCTGGTCAACGTAGTATCGATACTCCTTGCCATTCTTGACGTTTCGCTGGTACAGCCTGCCATTCTCGTCCGTCAGTACTGTTTCGTGCATGGTGCTGAAGTCGCGGGGCAGAGCCACGTTGTTGTAATAGAAGGCAACTTGAGCAGAGCGCCCGTAACGCAGGATTGTGTCATGCTTTCGCGGGAAAGACGTCTTCGAACGGCCGCCGGTCTCGTAGCACCATGCCACCTCATTGAGGTAGTTCCGCACACCAAAGACTGCATCCATCAGCAGCTTCAGGTAGTGGCTGGCCGTCGGGTCACAATGGACGTATATGGTGCCTTTTGGTTTCAGGACGCGCCGGAGTTCGACGAGGCGTGGAATCATCATCACCAGGTATGCCATCATCGAACTGGTCTTGAGGAATGAGAACAGTGCACCAGTGAGAGTGACAACCTCCGCAGGAATTGGGTCCTTGGTGATACTCCCATCGATAATGCCCCTGTAGGTGGCCGCAGCTTCTGCGCCCCATGTCCACGTGTCCTCAAACGCCTGAATTTGGGCTGTCTCCTTCGACGCCTGTTCAGCAGTAGGTTTGAACAGGACATTGTAGGTTGCGCCGGAGTTGAAGGGAGGGTCGATGTAGACTAGGTCGACGAAATCATCCGGGATGTACTTTTTCAGTATATCCAGATTGTCTCCAAAGTAGAGTGTATCTTTCCAACTCTCAGAGCTGTGTTCGGTCATAGCCACTCCTTCCCAGTTTTGAACCTTTCTGCACATTCTCGGCACAACCAAGGGCCTTTCCAGGCGGGCGTCACTGTCCTTGGAGCAAACCGTTCTCTCCAAGGCTGTCTTGGTTTCAGGCGTGCAGCACTGAGCCTCTTGCCCTTACTCAACCCGCCGCCCAGCCTTCTGTTACCTCAGACATATGCCTTGGGCTTCACCAGCAGATGCGGCCTGCCTCAGCGAACAGCAGAACCGAGTGCTATGCCACATACCCTCGGTTCGGCAGCACCTCTCCCACGTACTGGATGGCGCTCTTGAACACAAGCACGGTCTCATGGTCGTCAGTATTGATTTCCACGACGAGCGTCTTGCTGTCAAACTCCGTCAGCGTTCCCTGTATGGGTTTCCCACTCTGCAGGAATACCTCTACTGGCTTCTTTATGTGGCTGTTCAGCCATTTTGCCTGTGCCTGCTTGCCAGACAGTGCCTCTTCCGCGAAGTCGACTTCCGCTTCTTTGACTTCCTCTGGTTCCATGTCTCTCCTCCGTTTGGCGCATATGTGTCTTGAGCTAACATTGCCCATGCAGCATGGCAACTAAAATTAATTGTAGCTCGCTGGTGCGCGTGATGCAAGGCACATGGCAAACTCGCGACCGTCGGCATGTGGGCCGTGAACCTTCAGGTCGTGCAACACGAGTAGCCCAACCTCCGTTTCGCCACTACCTGATTCCTCCGGAAGTGCCACTTCCTCCTGCTCAAGCAGTCTGTCGACTTCGTCGATCTTGTTTCGAAGCAATCTGGTCCGAGTGCTCATGAGCGTGGCGTAGTCGTCCCTGGCTTGGTCAAGGTGCTTCCCTAGCTTGTCGAACTCATCCACGAATGCCTTCCACTGTTTCCTGAACGCACCGAAGATCGCGAGCATTCCCTTTGAGCGCTGCTCCACCGTAAACGTGTCGACCGCCTGACGGATGACGGCCAAGACGGCAAAAAGCGTGCTGCGCGAATATCAGAAGGGCTCCAGCATGAACTTCTCAGTACTGATCTTTCTCCGACTACTTCAACCGAGGAACAGCAGTTGGATCGGTTGATCGAGAAGACGCAAAGCAGTGTCGATAAGATGCGTGCGAACCTCTACGAGCACGATTGGGACGCAACGACCAAGGCGTCACTAGACCAGAAGAACGATGAGCTGGAGTATCTCCTGGAACGGAAGAACGAATACACTGACGCGCACACAACGATGGAGAGTTTGCATACGCATATCAAGCATTGGGGCGAATTCTACGGGCTGCTAAATGAAGACGAGAGGAGACAGTTGTATCATGCAACTGTGCGTCGGATATCCATTGATTTCGAGTCGGAGACGGCCAACATAGCATGGACGTTCTCGAGGAGCCAGGGGTTGCTGGTCTTGGTCATTTTTCTTGGGGAGCGGGGTCGCTGATGGGCACGAGTACAGCGATAGGCATCAGCGCAAGGACATGCCTCTCTGTCTTGTCGACCTTGTCCGTCTAGGTCGAGTTTGAGTGACAGCTGTTTTCTCCTGGTCCAGGCACTCCTTGAGGTCAGTTGTCGGCAGCACGTTGAAGCCGACTCGATGGCCTAGAGCTAGATCCAATCGCTCGAGTTGCCTTCAGTCTTTATCATAGAGCGTTGCCACGTTAAACGATACCGCCACATCCGACACGCCGAACACAAATGGGAACTTACTTTCCAGCTCTACGAGTTCCTCAACTCGCCGCAGATGTGAAGCGTTGAAGACGTCTTCCATATCGAGAGTATTGTTGGGCGCCGCAACCAATTGGCTGAAGAGCGTAATTGCATCGCGCCATAGGCCTTCCTCCGTGCCGACCTTCGGATTGTCTGCAAGCATGAATAGTAAACAGCTGATGTCGTGCGCGTTCAGCGTCAATTGCACTTGCACCTCCTCGCCCTATGCGAGCATATCTAACGGCATTGACGGCGGCCTCTCTTCCTGTGCCTCTGTTCCTATTCGAGGTTCTCCCCACGGGCGAGACCGAGCCGAAGGATTGAGGGGTGAGAACCGGCGTCGAACACTAGCCGTAGATAGACTTCAAGCCAAGCCTGACTCTCGAGGAAAGCCTTCTTTGCCTCTGGAGTCTGGCCTTCCTTTCGGAGCCAATCAGGGTCATCCTTCAGCAATCTGTTCATACCATCAGCGTCCTGTGAGAGAACTCGCAGGCGAGCCTCGACTTCTCTTGTTGCCGAAAACGTCCAACCTTCTTCGGCATCCCACGGAACACGAATGACATGAGCAGTATTCGAGATGTCTATGAACAAGAGGCAAGGCTCCGTGTCGTGGATCCCAAACTGGAAGATGGGGACCTTGTTGCCAGACACACCGAAGAAGGCCACTGGATCCCCATGACCTAGATTGGCTGATTGCGGGATCTCGACCGAGGCCTTCAGACTCGAGGAAAACAGGTAGACGTTGGCGTTCACAAGCAGTATGTACTTGCTCCGTTCCAAGCGAGAGTCACTTGCGAGGACAGATGCAGTCTCGATTGGAGAGCTGATTCCTGCAAGCCAATCTATGATGCCTTTTTGCTCCCCTCGGTAGAGTCCGTCGGCATATTGCCTGGTGACGAATGCTCGTGACTCTGACTCTTTCCCGACAAGCCACTGCTTCGGCACTAGCTTGTTGAATCCAAACGAACGTTCCTCTGTTTCTCCTAACGGTCTTGGTCCTGTAGACACAATCTCGAGCCTCTCAAGGATCGCTGTTTTCGCTTGGTAGTTCGTGTCATACTGTTGTAGCAGATTGTCGACGTAGCTTTGAATCGTGTCTTGAGGAACTTGTGCGCTTCTGATTTGGTCGAGTCTCTCGTCTGCCATCTTCTTCTGTAGATGGCGCAACAACTCCCCGAGTGCCTTGGCTGACTGGTCAGCCGCAGGATAGTTCTCGCTAACAGCTGCTACCAGCTTGGCGATCCTTGCAGCATCCCGAAGTACCCTGTCTGGCAAGCTTCCTTGGCCCAGAAGCTCCTCCAGTTCCGATGCTCCTCCAGCTGCCTGCTCCAGTCTGGCTGCTTCGGCCGAAAGCCAATCCGGTGAATCCTGGTACAGAACGAGTCCCGGTAACGTAATGGCCAAGGCGACGAAGCCAAGTGCCAGCACGTCGTCCGTGCGTATCCTGTATGCTATCATCGGAGGCTGCGGTGGTTCCCAACCCCAATTCGACCCGCCAGCATTGCCCTGGGACCTGGCCTGGGTGTAGCAGTCCAGAAGTTGGGCCAAATCGACTGTGTCGCCTGGCCATGTCACCTCAAGAAGCCCTGAGGGCACTGCCACGGCAGGCTCTGCAACGGCCAGATCGATGAGGCATGCGTGAACTCCGAAGTACAAAACGTTCCTAAGCGCCTCAAAGTGGTCCCTATACTCACGGGAGGCAACGAAGCGATTGGCTCGAGCCACTGATTCAGGACTCAACTGGGATATCTCGTCGACCACCAAGTTTGCCGCGTCCCACATGGACTGTCGCACGAGAAGAAGCAACAGTGTCGACAGACTCTGAAGGAGCAGCCGCGTCTCGGACACGATGGAATCCTTGCCGGCTCTATTCCCTGCATTTGTCTCCGCTAAGTCTTGGATGGCTGAGAACAGAACACCGTACCATGAAAGGCAGTAGCGTGTGTCTGGCGCTGCCGGTTGAAGTTGCAGCATATCTCGGCACTGGCGCAACAATGGAGACAGGCATCGTTCGAAGACCTCCGGATATCCAGACGCTGCAGCAGAGTATGCGAGGTTCCTTGGGAGACTCATTACAAGACTTCTGACTTCTCTGTCGGTTTCCGCAGCCAGCCTGTCGACCGAACTCCGGGCGTCGTCTGTCGCCCAGACCAACGCGTCAAGGAGACTGCGGTAGGTCTGCTGTGCCGGCTCGGACGCCTGGAATTCCTCCATATGTGGAAAACTGCGAATGATGTAGCTGCTGACTTCCTGGAACTCCGCAATCGGGCCAGGATCGTTGGTGTGAAGGCCTTGCATCAATTGATGTCCGAGTTCACGCGCCTCAGATCGTAGGTCTCCGATTATCCTCGATAGGCCTTCGAATCTGTCTACCCGGAAAGCCTTCCACAAGTCATGCTCCAGTCTCTTCTGCCGTTTGCCATCTGGTATGATGTCCTTGCGGAACAGGGCGAGTGCCTCGGCCGGACTATCAACCAAGTCGCCAGGGAGGTGACAGATGACAAGAAGGGGGCGGACATCCTTTACATCCGAAATGGTAGTATCCGAGCCCGAACTGGCGACCGTGGCACGAGGATATGCATTCGTGGCGCAGTCCCGCAGGCTGGTGAGGATGCGGTACAAGGCTTCCGCGTCCACCGTATCAACTGAACCCGTGGCTCGAGCGGGGACCGTAGTGTACTCATCCGTAGTACCATGATGGAAGGGCACAAACCAACGATCTACTGTGACGTCCGCACCCCAGGTCATGAATATGCCTGTGGCCGCATGTGCCTCTTGCCCACGACGCGCTGAGTTGACCGCGATTGCCGACTGTCGTGCTGCGATGAACTGCCCCCAGGCGTCTGCGTACGCGTCAGGTCGCTGCAGGAGAGCGAACGCTCGGATGATACATTTGCATGACCATGCACCCACAACCCCGAGACCCAGTATCACCATGGGGGTAAGGAACCGCCCGCCGATGAGGGCAGTGGCAATAGCAGTCACCACGGCAGTGACCAGCGAGAGCTGCACTCTGCTCTCGTACAGAATCACGCGTAGCCGAGACCTTTGTCCACTATATATCTCGCCAAGGAGTATCGTCAAAGCTAGCGGTATTGCCGCAAGTCCAATAGATACGCTGGTGACAGTCCCAGATGAGACTGTCAGGCCGCTTGGGAAATCACGGGAGCACCGCAAGATGATCAGCCAGACCTCAACTCTTCCAGCGCACCACCACAAGGTCACAAAGACGGAGGCTGCCCAGTACGCCCAGCTGCCTGGATCAAGTGACAAGGGATTGAGAAAGCGCACCCTAGACGCGACTCCATTTTCCAACTTCCTCGACAGCCGTACCACGTGGTGACGATCTAGTTTCATAGACAGTGCTGTGTGCATGGTACTTCTTCTGCGGCTGCCACGAAGCAGCGCGGACTGACTGACACGCATTGCCATGGCCCCATACTAGGTCGCACGCCGTGTCAGCCTGTTGATCTTCGCGCCTGCTTCTTTCTGCATGTCCTGCCTGCCCCCTCACTTTGGGTTGCTGCGCGCACGAGGCGCGAGACAATCACATGTATACCACGAACGCCAGAAAAGGCCACCCCAAGCCAGGGGTGTATTGGCGCATGGGTTCCCGCCTGCGCCTAGAGCACCCCTCGCCTTGAACAAAAGGGCTCGGGGGGGAACGATGGACAAAGGAGAAAGATTCGCCCATGCGCGGAAATGACGGAGGCAGACGATTTCCATCCGCGCGGAACTGGGCATGACGAGCCTGCTCCATGAGATCTTCCTGTGCCAGGGCCAACTGGATGAGATGGCCAAGAGGCGACAACCTACCAGGTGGATTGTGGAATACTATAGGCGATGCTGTAGAAGCCGGCATCAATGGGACGCGTGTTTTCCGGGGCCCTTTCTCCTCGAACTGCTCTCGTTGTTGACTGTTGACATCTGCTGCATATGTAATACAGTGTCGTACATATAGAACGAAAGGAGGCCACACCATGGCGATTGAAGAAGTTATCTCTCTCCGCGTCGAGGGAGACTTGAAGAGAAGAGTCGATGAAGTTGCTCGCCATACAGGACGGTCAAAGGCTTGGGTCATCAGGAAAGCTGTCGACTTGTATCTTGAGGACATCGAGGACATCGAGATGAGTGAGCAGCGCCTTGCTGATCCGAAAGACAACGTCATCTCCTCTGATGAGTTGATGTCGCGTCTATGACCATCTCTGCAAAGGAGAGCGTCAGGAAAGACCTGGAAGACCTTTTCGATAAGTCCGAGGACCGGCGCCGCGTATGGTCTGCGGTCGTGAAGGCGATAGAGGCTGGCAAGTATGAGCACCTGAAAGACAACCTGCGGATGTTCTATCGTGTCCGCGTGGGTAACTACCGCGCAATCTTCATCCGGATCACTGACGGTGTGCTCGTCACCCGCATTGCCTACCGAAAGGACGCGTACAAGGAGTGATATCTTTTGGGGGTCTGACAGGCTGGCCCTTTCGTGATCCTGCTTCACCACACTTAGGAAGTCGGCGTTGGGACCAGACTGGGACTTCCTGCTGTTCGCAATGCTTGGCTGTCATCACGCTGTATGCCAGGTCCTAGATGACATAAGCTGCCATGCGGGCGGGGCAACGTAACTCTCGTGCTAGTTCCACAGTGTCGGGAACGAGAGTTCCTGACAACGGGATTGGATTCCCGCCTGCGCGGAGAAGCGCCCCTCGCATTGGAAAGAAATGCTCGGGGGAATGACGGACAGAGGAGAAAGACCTGCGCGCGCACTCTGAACCAGGCTGCCACGCCCATGCATCGTTCCAGACAGGCAACGGGCAGAGAGGCTGGTGTTGTTCATGTGGTCACTATACTGTAGATGACATCCCTGCAGTGGAGGCGACAATGGAACAGCATGGTCTGGTGATGGTGTACACCGGCAACGGCAAGGGGAAGACGACCGCGGCGCTGGGTCTCGGCCTCAGAGCCATCGGAGCCGGACAGCGCGTCCTGCTCGTCCAGTTCATGAAGGGGGACCCAAGCTACTCCGAGCTGAAAGGTATCGCCTTTCTGCCGGGATTTGAGGTCGTCCAGACAGGCCTGCACCACTGGGTCACCAAGGAACAGGTCAGTCTGCTGGACAGGGCGGAGGCACAACGGGGAATGAACATCGCCCGCAACGCGTTCGTGGAAGAACGACATGAGCTTGTGATCCTGGACGAGCTCAACTGCGCCATCGACTATGGCCTCATTCCTGAGACAGATGTTCTCGAGCTGCTGTCACACAGGCCCCAGTTCATGTCGGTCTGCATAACGGGTCGCGGGGCTCCTTCACTCCTGCTGGATGCTGCCGACATGGTCAGTGAGGTCATCGAGGTCAAGCACCACTTCCGCCAAGGCATCCCTGCCCAGAAGGGAATCGAGTTCTAGCTAGGTGAACCCATCGAAGCGCAACGCCTGGGGGCTGTTCAACCTCGGCGCTGCAGCTACCATCTGGGGCAGCACGTTTGTGGTCAGTCGCTATGCTCTGGCCAGCGTGTCCTTTCTCCACCTTGTCATCTTGCGGTTCGCATGCTCGACAGTTCTGTTCATGGTCCTCTTCCTCGTCCAGCGGCCAAGACTGCCGCAAGGCCGCGAATGGTGGCTCTACCTTGGCAGTGCTACGTCGGGCTATGTCCTCTCCATTCCGTTCCAATTCCTGGGCACATCACTGACCAGCGCGCACATCGGGTCGATCGTCACCTGCGCCACACCCCTCGCCATGGTCGTTCTTGCCGGACTCTTTCTACATGAACGCATACGCGTCCGGGACATTTGTGCAATCGTCATCGCTCTCGCCGGCGTCGCACTGATATCACTGGAGGGGCTCAGTCACAGCTCAGGGGCAAGCCCTCTGCAGTGGCTCGAAGGCATTGCCGCTCTTCTTGCCGCGGCTGTCACGTGGGCCTTCTACTCCCTGTTTCTCCGCCTCATCACGAGGAAGCAGTCATCCCTCACTGCGACAGGAATCAGCAATGGGCTCGGATTTTTCATCCTCCTGCCACTGTTCATCCCTCGGGGTGGCGATGTTATCACCACAGTCGCCACCCACCCTGCGCTTGTTGCTGCTATCGCCTACCTCGCTGTCATCTCGACGTTTCTCGGGTTCTACCTCTGGACGCTGGGACTCGAACAGGTTGCCAGCGTCTCTGCTTCCTCGCTCATGTTCTTCTGCCAACCCCTCGCGGGGACAATCCTCGGTATGCTGGTTCTCCATGAGCACGTCACCGCGCAGACCATCATTGGCAGTGGACTCATCCTCACCGGGCTTCTGGTCAGCATGAATGGGTCACGGGTGAATACACTGTGAAGAATCGATGGCACGTTCACCCCGGCATCCACGTACTAGAAGTGGCGAAACAGACTTCATGCCAACCTCCTTCCCAGAGATGAAAAGGGCCTCCCTAGCAGCCGGAGGCCCTTTTCGCTTCTCATCGAATCAGTGTGCCACCAGTACGGGTTTCTGGCTCCAGATGTTTTGCTAGGCCACACCCCGCACTGGTGTGACGGCTGTCCCATCGACGGCCAGGCTGCCATATAAAAAAAGGAGCTGTTTCGCAACAACCCCTTTTGTCCAAACAGGAAATCACTATTCAGGGTAAGCGCTGGGAGCGGGTTTCTTCCCCATCTTGGTCTCGATGACGGTGGTGAGGGCGAATGCCACTGTTCCTACCGCGCATCCGAACACGATCGCCAGAATTCCAAAGGGCTGGCCAAGAACCTGCCAAACCACTGCAGCGAGTGAACCTGCGATGATGGAGACGAGGCCCGAGCTCTTCGTCGCGCCCTTCCAAATCAATCCCAGGCCGTAGGCGGCGAAGGGGCCTGAGGAACGTAGTGCGAAAGCAAAGAGGTTGAGGGTGATCAGGCTGATCTTGAATAAAGCGATGAACATGCCACCAAGACCGACCACGACATTAGCGATACGGGTGATGAGGATCAGCTGCTTGTCATCGACATCGGGATTGATGTACTGCTGGTAGATGTCTTTGGCGAAGATCGTCGAAGCACACAGGAGGTTCGAGTCGGCACTTGACATCGTCGCGGCGATGATCGCCGCAGCGACCAAACCCACGATCAATTTGGGTGCGTAGGAGCTGGTGATGAACATCAAAGCGGAGGTTCCCTTTCCTCCATCAAGGCCGGGATTCACGGCCAGTGCGGCAAGACCGATGACCGCGGGGATGAAGGCGAGCAAGCCCATTAGCAACGCCGAGAGCCACGCCGACTTGCGCGCGGTCTCCTCGTCTTTTGCCGAAGCGAACCGGCTGATCATCTCGGGGCCCGAGAGGAAGGTGCAGAAATAATTGATCATGAGGCTGATGATCGTGATGACACCGACTTTGGTGAAGCTGAGGTCTGCGGGAGGCAGTTTCTCAACAAGAAATTGCCACCCACCGATGCCATCGATGACGAAGAACATGGCGATGAGCAGACCGAAGAAGATGATGAACCACTGGATGAGGTCGGTGGTCACATCAGCCATGAGTCCGCCCATCACGGTGTAGAAGAGAGTGACGACGCCCGAGATGATGATGCTCAGCGAGAGGTTCATACCCGTCAGCACGCTCACGACGGTTCCCGATGCCAGAATCTGCGAGGCGGTGAGGCAGAACAGAGACACAATGTTCAGCACTGCAGAGGATGTTCCCGCGACATGTCCGAAGCGTTTGTTGATCGTTTCGGGAATCGTGTAGGCCATGGTTTTGCGGATGCGGGGGGCGAAATAGGCGAGGGGGATGATGCCGATCGAGGCCGCAAGGACATACCAGCCGGCGGAAAGACCCCACCCGCTGAAGGCTTTGGCGGCAACGCCAGTGGTGCTTCCACCACCCACGTTGTTCGCGGCAAGGCTGGCGGCTACGAAAAACACTCCAAGCCGGCGACCGCCAAGCATGAAGTCTGTGCTTGTCTTGACAAAGTACTTTTTAGTGATGTATCCGATCAGCAACATGCCGATCAGGTACGCGAACACAATGATGAGAGGCAGAACTTGAATTTTCATGCACACATCTCCTTTGTTGTCGCACACTGTCCTGGCTTCAAGATGTGGTTACAAGTTAGCACTCCAGAACCTCCTTATTTTTGTTCTCTGTTTCAACAGAATCATGGGTAAAAGGTAAATTTTCTTCCACCCCCTTTTCGTCTCTGATTGATTCTTGTATTCTCACATTAGCACTTTTCTGGCGGATACACAATCTAAGTGCAACGAGCTCAACTGAAAAAGGGAAGCCCATCGAGACAAACCAATGCGATAAAATGGAAGCAATCACACGGCCATTGGCATAGGAGGGTTACGGGGTGAGCTACCACTCTCTTACCATGAGTGAACGAGAGTGCGTACTGCTGTTGCATCACAATCAGAAAGACGTCACACAGATCGCTCAGGCAGTTGGACAAAGTAAGAGTACGATCAGCCGAGAACTCCATGGAAATACCAGGAGGCACGGCTACAGTGCCTACGAAGCTCAGAATTCATACACAATTCGCAGACGGACATGCAATCCACCTGCTCAATAACCGTCCGCGGAAATGTCTCAACTGGAAAACGTCTTATCAGGCCTGAGAGAAGAATTGTTGCACTTGGTTTGACAAACCGCCAGTAGAAAAATATCCTAGGATTGCTTCGCTTCCATGTAATCCAGTGCTTCATCGAGGTAGACGTCAAAATTGGAAGGAAAATCGTGACCGAGTCCCTTCACTACTGTAAGTTTGTATAGAAGCCCTGCCTTTTCCATTTCTGAACAAAGGTCTTTAGTGTTTTTGGTGAAGTTGTCTTTTTCGCCTGCAAGAATGTACCCTTTTACTCCCTTTCTTACCCCATTTTTAAGCAATGGAATGAAAAATGAAACATCATCTATCGGGGGAACTACAACAATGAATCTTTCAAGATTTAGAGGGGTATCTTCAAGTACGAGATCAATTATGCCAAGACTTGCCCCTTGAGAAGCACCGGCAACAACAATGCCGTCTTCAATTAGGTTGTGCTTTTCTTTCATCTCGATAATATGCTTCATTACTTCATTCCTTGCTTTTTCCCAATCATCCCAGCAATATGCATTATTCCCAGAAAGTTGCGATGACTGAGGAACAAGGAGAATATAGCCTCTCTCCAAAACATACTTCCAGTATTTGCTGAATTCTTTCATATTACCTCCTCTCCAGTGCAGCGCAACAAAAAGAGGATATTTCTTTTCCCTATCGAATTTATTAGGGTAAAATACAAGCCTTTCGGGTTTTGATTCTTTTTGCTTCTCTTCGAATATTTTCCAACACCTTTCCACGATTTTCTTGAATTCTTCGCGATTCCTTAACGGGTCTAAGTCCTTTTCTCCCTCAAGTATCTTGGGCGACCACCAAACACCATCGTCTAATGAATTTGTCAGAATCTCGATAGCCTTATCTTCTTTATGAATCATTGAGTTAAGACATGCAAGCCAGTAAGAAGTTCTTGAAACCTCATCTCTAAATCTTGCATAGGCTTTCTCGGCAATTTCTAACGCTTCGCTGTACCTTCCCTGTAAATAGAGTTCGTATACCTTGTTGCGATATTCAATAAAATCCTCATGCTCCACTTTCCTCACCTCCTTTCTAATCAGAATAGTGTTTGAAGCTACTCCTGTTATTCGATTGTCTTGTCTAAACTCTATCACTCCGAGGTAACTAACACAACAAGACAATTCCGATGCTGAAAGGAACCCTATCCATTGATTATCTTTTCTTCACTAACTCTCTTCTAGGGTTTTTGCGGTGGACTCTTTTCAAGCAGTGCTACAACTCGCAGACGTACAATCTAAGTGCAACGAGATAAACTGAAAGAGGAAACCCATCAAGACAAACCAATATGACAAAATGGAAGTAATCACACAGGCATTGGCATGCTGGTTCTCCATGAGCACGTCACGGTGCAGACCATCATCGGCAGTGGGCTCATCCTGACCGGGCTCCTGGTCAGCATGAACCGATCACGAGTGAATATAGTGTGAAGAATGGATTGAACGTTCACCCCGGCATCCGTATACTAGAGGTGGCGAAACAGACTTCATACCAACCTCCTTCCCAGAGATGAAAAAGGCCTCCCTAGCAACCGGAGGCCTTTTCCGTTCATCAGCGGGAACGCTACTCGAAAAGCGCCGTGCTGGCATAGCGATCGCCACGGTCGGGGAAGATAACTACAATCACGCCGCTGTCCAGCGTGCGGGCCAGTTCCATGGCTCCCCAGAGGGCCGCACCGCAAGAGATGCCGACACTGATGCCTTCCTTTCG